>Ga0315334_10000302_pt1 | contig 30238 bp, 27 predicted proteins | sample M150034915metaG_FD_205555 | JGI IMG/M metagenome (GOLD analysis project Ga0315334, IMG submission 205555) | Ammonia-oxidizing marine archaeal communities from Monterey Bay, California, United States - M1 500m 34915 | ecosystem: Environmental > Aquatic > Marine > Intertidal zone | place: USA... | reverse complement strand
CTCGAGGCCGTCTCCGGCATAAGAGATGTACAGGGCGAGCCTGAACCAATCGGCGACAAGCTCTCCCAGGATGGCTTGACAAGGCCTCACTACAGAGTCTATGTCAAAGATACGAGATTCGTGCGAAACGTCAGGAAGAGGCTCTCTGACAGCGGCTGGAGAGTCACCAGCTCCGACATACTGTTCGTGCAGAGGCTACTGCTTGACTGTGACCTCGGTCCCCACATAAGAGCTCGCGGAGAGGTCCTTTGGACCGGTGAGCGTGCCCCGGAACAAGCCAAGTCAGACCAGACCACTGACGCCGAGGCAGCAACGGCACGAATTCTCAAGATTGGTGGTTCGGGGCTATATCCGGTCGACATGGTACTCTCGTGTGAAATCGGTGGATTGGCCAGAGCCGAACCTTTCCCAACCCCCTTCGTCACACTTTCTTTCGATCTCGAGACAAGTATCGCGAACAACACGATCCTATGCGCTGCAGCCGTAGTGGACAGGGCCGACGATAGGACGGAATACCCGATTACCGGCGCGGAGACCGATATACTAGAGAAACTCACAGAGGTGGTCCGCTCCGAGGATCCCGACTTCATCACCGGCTACAATATCGACAACTTCGATCTCCCCAGGATGGAGGAGAGGTCCGAGTTCATCGACACGGAGTCTGAGCTGGATAGGGCGTCCCTACTCGGGTGGGGCAGGGTGCCGGTTAACGAAGCGGAGGTTAAGCGCGGCTGGAATAAACCAGGCAGGGTATTCCCAAGCAGGGCTCAGAATAGGGTCTGGACAATCAAGGGAAGGATACCACTCGACGCTTGGTGGCAGGCTAGGCAGACTCTCAGGCCCCAGCGAGAGTCGCTCAGATATGTCTCTCAGCTACTTTGGCCTGATGATGAGGAGATGCAGAAACTGGATATCGATGCGAGTAAGATGGACGAAGAGTGGGCTAAAGGGAAAGAAAGACAATCCGAGATATTGGATTATTGCGTACGAGACACTGTCCTACCACTAGACATATTGGACAAACTCAAATCGATAGCGAGGAAGGAGGCCTTGGCATCAGTTTCTCTGACTACAGTCGACATTGCAGCGACAAGCACCACTAGCCGCTGGATAGACTCGCTCGTGATACGCCTCGCCGACAAGCAAAATGTTGCAGTCCCCAACACCAACCAGGGTCCAAGGAAGCAAGGAAAGATAGCAGGTGGGTACGTGCATGAGGTGGATCCAGGGGTAGCGCCCTGGGTGGTCGTGCTCGACTTCAAGTCGATGTACCCCTCGATAATGATCTCCAACAACATCTGCTCCACGACCCTAGTGAGGAACGACAGGGAGGACGAATCCCACAGCGTATCACCAATCACCAACACAAGGTACATCTCGAAGGAGGAGAGATTCGGACTGGTCCCACAGCTCCTCCAGGGACTCATGGATAGCCGCGACCGGCACAAGACCGCTCTCGCTAAGGCAAACGAGGAGGGAGACGAGGCTGAGGCGTTCCTCCAAGACCAGTTGCAATACGCTGTGAAGATACTCATGAATTCGTTCTACGGGGTCTTCGCATCGAACTTCTACAGGTTCACGCACCCCAGCCTAGGAGCGAGCATCACAGAGTGGGCTCGTCACAACATCAGGGCGATAATATCCCGCGTGGAGGATGACGGGTTCGACGTTGTTTACTCTGACACCGACTCGATATTTGTCTGCGCACCTGTCGAGGGAAAACCTCCGATGAACAGGCCCTCTGGAGGAGAAGAGATCGAAATCTGGGAGAAGGCCAAGACCACGACCCTTGATTTCGGAGAATCCCTCGCTGAGAGATTCACTAAGGAGGGCGCAGAATTGGAGTTTGAGACTGCCCTCTCATCATTCTTCAGCCACGGTGCGAAGAAGCGCTATGTTGGACGTGTTGTCTGGCCTAGGGAGGAGATGCTAATCAGAGGATATGAGGTAAGGAGGACCGACTCCTTCCAGCTCCTCTCGGATACCATGACCCAGATGTTTGAGATGATACTTGACGGGAATACTATTGGCGCAGTCGACATGACGAAGTCAGTCATAGACAGGGTCAGAGAGGGCGATGTCGAACCGTCACAGCTCGTGATAAGCAGGTCTTGCAAGGGAAAGTGGAACACTAAGAAGGAGGAGTGGGACTTCAGCGTGTACGCCAACCCAACCGGACTTCCATACGTAAGAGCAGCAAAGCAGAGAATCGAAGCTGGATTGCAATTTACTCCTGGTATGAAGGTTGGATGGATTGTCACCCCACCAAAAGAAGAAGATAAAGGAAAATTGGGTGTTCAAGCATGGCTCGTCGACGAAATTGGAGGAGAGCCCCCCGAGTATGACGACAAATACTACGCAGAGAGGCTGGCCAAGTCCCTTGGAAGGATAACGGAGGCCTTCGGATGGAGCGAGCAGGAGCTTCTCAGGGGAACTAGGCAGAGCACTCTGTTTGACTTCTCCTGATAATAGTCCGATTAGAGGGGAAAACAACAATCTAACTAGCGCAGACTTGATTTCACCCCTGCCTTTGCCATAAAACGATGACGAGGCCACGCGGACTAGCCTGTATGCTAGCAATACTACTAATCGCCCCCATGATAGCGGGCTGCACAGATTTCCTCGGAAGCTTCAGCAACAACCCACCCACGGCAACGATGTCAGTCACCCCGAGCGGGACGGTTAAGGCTGGGGACGAGGTAATCTTTGATGCCGCTGGGTCATCCGATCCCGACGGCGACTCTATGACCTTCGGATGGACCTTCGGAGATGGTAATACTGGGGACGGTTTGACCACCAAGCACAGCTACGCTCAGCCCGGAGAGTACACAGCCAAGCTCGCAGTCGGCGACGGAACCCATGAGACGACGACCAGCAAACTGATTACGGTCATCGATGCCTCCGCTAGGGACCCTAAAGCCGAGATAACTCCCAGCAAGGACAACGACTGCGAAGGCGAGGACCCACCCAACGGCGACTTCGTGGTTGTCTGGGTGTGCGAGGACGACAAGGAGATTGACGACCGGGAGGTCGAGGTCTCCTCCACGGTGACTCTGGACGGCTCGGAGTCGTGGGCGGGTTGCGACCCGGACGATTCGAGTTGCTACGCGGATGAGGAGTACCTAGTGGAGTGGAATTGGGATTTGGACACTAATACAGACTCGGATGGTGATGGAGTGGCAGATAACGACGTTGATGCCACTGGGGAGTCCTACACCTGGGAGGATAGGCCCGCAGGTGCCTGGGAGGTCAGACTCACGGTAGTTGACAACAACGGACTCGAGGCACACGACACATCCAATGTCTACGTCAACTATCGAGGGGTCTGGAAGGACTTTGAGATGGATCGCCGTATCCAAGAACCAATCATAATGACATGGGGATTCCCGGTGAACTATGACGAGGAGAGCGATGATAGGATTCGCTACGTCAAAACTAAGCTTTCGTACCCCAAGGAGGATGACGACCAGCCCGGTGGCGGAATAGGGGGAACTACCACCAACAACAAGCTGGACCTGTACATGTACAACAGCACCGAAGAGGAAATCGCTAACACCACCGGCATCGAGAATGACAACAGAGATGCGGGCGACTGCGACAGCGACGACTATTGTGTTTGGATGATAATCGGGGGCTCGACCGTGAGAGGATTCCTTCCGGGACAATGGACCGTCGATCTAGAGAATGCAGAGACTCATACTACTAAGGTGAATTACCTGATAATCGAGTTGGTGTACAAGGGATAATCGTCCCAGTTGGATGACGGACACTTCGTTGCGCTGCTCGCTTGCGCGAGTCTATCGAAAACAGCGGGGAACGGTTCATATACGCCTCTCAGGTCGGCGAATCACCTTAGAGGTATACATTATGGGTTCACAATGGGAAGATAAGAGCAAGCCGCATCTGAATATAGTCTTCATCGGTCACGTCGATCACGGCAAGTCAACCACAGTAGGGAGACTGTTACTGGATAGCGGGCACATCGAAGCGCACGTAGTCGAGAAGTTCGAGAAGGAAGCCTCGGAGCGAGGCAAGGCCGGGTTCGGATTCGCATACGTGATGGACGGACTGAAAGAGGAGCGCGAGCGCGGTATCACAATCGATGTCGCCCACAAGGAGTTCTTCACTCCCAAGTACTACTACACAGTCATCGACGCCCCGGGTCACAGGGACTTCGTAAAGAACATGATAACCGGCACCAGCCAAGCTGATGCCGCGGTCCTCTGTGTGGCCGCCAACGACGGCGTCAATGCTCAGACCAAGGAGCACGCCTTTCTGGCACGCGTCCTAGGCGTCAAGCAGTTGATTGTTAACGTGAACAAGATGGACATAAGCGGTGTTGACTGGTCTCAGGACAAGTACAATAGCGTTGTCGGCGAGGTCACCGAGCTCCTCACGTTGGCGGGCTTTAACCCGACCGACATACCCTTCATCCCATGTAGCGCGTTTGATGGTGACAACGTCTACAACAAGAGCGACAATACTTCTTGGTACAGCGGCCCGACTCTGTTTGAGGCAATCGATGCCATCGAGATGCCTCCCAAGCCTACTGACAGACCACTACGCCTGCCAATCCAAGACGTCTACAAGATCAGCGGAATCGGAACTGTCCCGGTCGGCAAGATTGAGACTGGGATTCTGAATGCAGGCAAGACCGTGGTGTTCAACCCTAGCCAGCAGTCGGCCGAGGTCAAGAGCATTGAGATGCACCACACCAATGTCGATAAGGCCGAGCCAGGCGACAACGTCGGCTTCAACGTGCGTGGCCTCTCAGCGGAAGACATCCGCCGAGGCGACGTGGCAGGGTACACTGACAATCCTCCGATGTTCGTGCGCCATGACGAAACGTTCATCGGACAGATACAGCTAATGGATATCCCGAAGGCAATCGGTGCCAACTACACACCCGTGTTCCACGCCCACACATCACAGGTCGCGGTCCGCTTCGCGGAGTTGCTCGAGAACTCCAAGACCAAGGAGGCTAACCCCGCCTTCCTGAAGACAGGAGACGCCGCCCTAGTACGCTTTGCACCTACCAAGCCGATGGCCATCGAGCAGATGGACGCATTCCCCGAACTGTCCCGCTTCGCTATCCGCGATATGGGTAAGACCGTGGCCGCGGGCGTCTGCGTGAAGATTGAGAAAAAGTCCTGATTCGGCTCTGGTGACGTGAATGCCAGTTGTCACCGCAATCAAACTGACCGGAGACAACCATCAGGACGTCGATTTAGTCTGTCAGCAAATTAAGGACATCACCAGCGAGACTGGAGTCAATCTCAGGGGCCCAATTCCTCTGCCGACTCGCAGGATTGTAGTCCCTTGTAGGAAGAGTCCCGACGGCGAGGGTTCGGAGACTTGGGACCACTGGGAGATGCGAGTTCACAAGCGCCTGCTCGAACTTGTCACTAACACCGCCAAGGACGATCGCGCACTCAGGAAGATTCTCAGAATACACTTTCCCGACTCGGTCACAATCGAGCTTTCCCTTCGTAACCTGAATTGAGCACTTAGGACCTATTGCAAAGCCTCTCCACGAGCTAGCGAGCCCATTGGGTCCCAAGCGGGCAGGACGATTGGATTTGCATCCAATCCAGCGAGCATATCCTTACTCAGGTATTCCTTGGGAGCCGCAATTTCAAACATGTACTCGTCGTACCAGTTGTCGTTCATCGTGAAGTAGCCCTTGATACCGCTCTCCTTGGCACCCCATGAGTTCTCGACTCGCCATCGACGTGGTTCGCCATCGACCACATCCACACCTGTGAACAGCATCGCGTGGGTCATCATAGTCTGTCCGAAGCGGAGTCGATCGGCCTTACCCATTCCAAAGCCGACTCCATACAGATTCTCTAGCTCGAACAGATCCGCATCCCAGAGACCGCGCTTACGCTCCATCTGCTTGCCGACGTCGCAACCCATCCACACCGGCATACCATCTTCCAACAACTTCTGGGTAATCGACTTCATCTCCACTGACGGTACGTTGAGATAGACTACAGGGGGCCCCCCTGCGACGTTCTGCAGATAGTCTACTGTGTAGGTACGGTAGTACTCGTTCCTAGGATCGTTGACTAAGCATACATAGTCCTCCCAGTCTATTTCAACGAAATCGGCGGCGAACTCCTGAGGCGTCATAGTCCCCTTTCGGTGAAACTTGTTATCCTTGTCACGCCACTGCCAGTCGAAGGTGCTTGGCGGCGTACCCAAGTGTATGCACAGGATTCTCCATATGTCGGCCAAGCGCCCCTCCTTGTGCGATCTCGCCTCTCTGCTCGAGCCGCCATCGTCCAGGATTGACCTCAGCTCGCTTGCCGAGGACCTCAGAATATCCTTCAGCACTGCGTTCATCCAACGCGTGTTGCTACTGCTGTGTGACTCAGGGTAGGCCGACTTGGGAACCAGTCCATGCTTCCTGATGAGGTTCATCGCCATGTTCCATTGCCCACCATCCCCGATAGGGTCGCTGAGCAGGAAGTGGATGGTACGATCGTCAATTGGCCGGTCCGCGGTCTCTATTATCACCTCCAAGAAGTGGTTGGCGCGCTCGAACTTGTCCCAGAAGTGGATGTGTGCTTGGCTAAACTCGAATTTTTTGATGTTCATATTCTTCATCGCCCCGACCCTGAACAGGTTCAGTGTCGCGAATAGCCAGCACCGCCCGCTACTCATCTGGTTGGTTATTTCCCAGTCATCCAGTTTTGTGCTGAAAGAGAAGTCCATGTTCTGGACCAAGTCCCGGCTGAGAGCCAAGCTTGTAAGCTCAGCATTGCTGACCGCGTTCTGAGCCACCTTCGCCGAAGGATCCGCATCGAACGACTTCCTGTATCCCGAAATCTGCGCTTTCGTCACTATCTTACCCATCAGTTCAACCTCGTTTGGGGGGGTAGAGCGGCGGGTGTTAGAACTTGCCTCTCAAATCGGGGCTGGCTCAGCGAGGCCAGCTGCAATCAGGGTCTCTGCGAGTAGTGATGGGCACGACTCGACGTCACCCTCTGTAAGAACCATCTCGCTGCCGTCAGCAGTCAGTATGGGGTCGGTAACATTCTTGAGAATACGAATCCTAATCAAGTCAGCACCCGTGCTCTTATGACTCTCTTGAAAGCTCTTGGACTCGGCCTGTGAGGTAGCGTGCTCGGGAAATGCATCGAGATCTCTGATCCGATCCTCCTCGTCGATGTCCGGCTCCTCCCAAGCCCCATCATCCCGCGCGGGTTCCCGTGCCGATCGCGCGGGCTCACTGGCCCTTTCCTCGGTGAATTGAGTGAGCGGCTTGTGCACTAGTGGAACGGAATCCTCCTGCCTAGTTTCCTCCGATAACCCAAGCAGGGCGCTCCAATAGACTTCGCTCTTGTATTTCTCCGTCAGGTTACCGATGCCTGTATAGAAGATCCTCTCGGCAGGATCATGCCTGCCCCACTCGAGCCTCTGGAAACCATTGGATGGATCAGCCTCACCTTCTAGGCCTCTCATTAGATTGGACATCACCGCATGACTGGTGAAGGCGTTGAGCCGCATCCTTGTGAAGTCCCTGACACAGGTCCTCGCAACTCCCAGCCTGCGAGACAACAACTGCGCCTTGGCATTCATCCCCTCGTCGCGGATGGTCTCTGATAACTCCGTCTCCATGTGCTGCAACAGTTGGCCAACGGATGACCAGAAGCTGAGGCCATCGACCGTTGGTAGCTCGACCGGGACGCCCTGATTCTTCTGCTTCCTAGTTAGCTCAAAGAGAACCTTCTCTACGCTCACCAACTCGTTCTTGGTAAGCCTACGGTTACTGGTATTCACGACCATGAAAGGCGACCTGTCGTGCATGACACAGCGACGATACATCAACAATTCCTCGCCTCAACACCTCTGGCGTAGCGCGAGAATCAAAGCCACGACTCCTCTCGGGGAGATGCAGGTGTACCCGAGTGGTCAAAGGGGGAGGGCTCAAGATCCTCTGCATAGCGCTTCGCAGGTTCGAATCCTGCCGCCTGCACCAATGATGATACTCAGCCTCTTCGGAGAAGCTCCCTCAACAACTCGACAGAACCGTCCTTGCCAGGATTATCTGTGACGCAATTGGCTGCTTCGACTACCCCAGGATAAGCATCATTGACAGCAACAGAGAACCCCACCACATCGAACATGGGGATGTCGTTGGGGGCGTCTCCGCATGCTATCACTCGCTGGGGGTCAATCCCTCTCTGCTCCAACGCGAGGAGAAGTCCGTTTGCCTTGTTCAGACCGGGCTTCGCAATGTGAACCGCGAAACCAGTCGTTATGACTTCGAGATCAGACCACTCACTCTCGTTTAACAGAGTCTCTATCTGCTCGTAAGCGTGAGTCTCCTTGAGGCACCACTCGGTCTCTCTCCATCGGTTCGATTCGATACCTCTTGGATCCAATCCATCGATTTGGGTGGACAGCCACTCCGCTGCCTCCTTTGCTCTCGCACCATCAGCGAGAGCAACGATATCATGCCCCTCGTCACTGTCCCATATCATACCACCGTTCTCTGCGATGACGAATCCAGAAACTCCCAGAGACTGCCTGATTGGAGTGACGTTGGGAAGGGTCCGTCCGGATGCAAGCGAGACGGGCATCACCTCCGAGTCAACACTCCGAGCGAGCGAGACCAGGTCCACATGATAGCCCTCTATGTCCAACAGCGTACCATCGACATCAAAAACCACCATATCCCAGTCACCAGACTCAGGTAGTTTGATCATGGCTAAGCGGAATGGGAGGGGCTGATGATTCCACCGGCCCGGTATCATCATGTTCAAGCGGGACCGGACGATGCCAACTCTATGTCGGACGACTCCGAGGATTACCTAATCCTAGGCGCCGAAGGGGCTGAATCGCAATCTGACTCAGGCAAGCAGGCTCCAAGGACTCCATCCTTGCCGAAGATTTCCCTCCCTCGCAGAAAACTCCCCAAGCCGCCATCAATGAGCGAGCCTCGCGAGAACGAGGACACCCTCAAAGAATCCTCCGAGGCAGTGGACATGAATCTGTCTCTGGATGGCGTGCATTCGTTTGATTGGGAGATCCAGGGGATGGATTGTCCAGACTGTGCCATGAAGGCAACTAGGGCGGTCAACCGACTACCTGGAATCGAGTCTTGCAGAATCTCTGTTGCAGACGGGACCGTCGAGGTCTCTGTTGACATCACCAAGGGTCGCGCCGCCAGAGCATCGGCGGTTCTGGGGAGTCTGGGACACGATCCGAATCTGGGCTGGCTCCACGTCATAGGCGCTGAACCAGAGAGATTGGCCTCCGAAAGGGGAGTCAGTGCCAAGATGCTCAAGGAGTGGATTCTCAACGTTCCGGGGGTCCTCGATGTGAGGCTAAACAGAGGCAAGGTCGAGATTCAACGAATCTGGTTAAGAGATATTGAGCTAAGAGAGGCATCCGATCAGAGTCTAGCTAGGGTCCTAGGTCAAGGTTTCAGGCTGGCATCTTCTGGTGAATCCGGATTCCGCAAGGACCAGATCCAGCTGTTATCCGCAGTAATGACCATCCCACTGATCTTAATAGTGCTCGGAATCGAGATGATTGGGATGATTCCTGACGTCGTGGCATCGGTGTTTGCTCTGATTGGCATAGCCTTCGCCGGATTGCATATGTTCCAAGAGGCCCTAGCCAGCCTCCAGAATCGAATAGTCGGCTTCCAGGTCCTGACTTCTTTGGCAGTCATAGGAGCAGTCGCCCTTGGAGAGCTGGTGGAGGCGCTGATGGTGGTGGCGCTAGTAGCCTTCGCCTCGCATCTAGAGAACAGGGCCCTGATTAGGGCCAGGGAGTCTATGCAAGGGGGCCTTGACAGACTACCTCGTAGGGCACGCGTAGTCTCCAAGAAGGCCAAACCGAATGAGAAGGGCGAAAGGGTGCTGAAGATTATTCAACCCGAAGCAGATTCCGCGCCTGCACATGGGCATGATGATGACCTCGTCCCAGTCGAGGCACTAGAGATCGGCGAGATGGTCGAAATCCGCTCCGGGGAGACGGTCCCTGTCGATGGGGTCATCGTCGAAGGCACCGGAGCAATCGACCGTGCTCCGCTGACAGGAGAACCAATCCCTATTCCTGTGAAGGAGGGCGACAGGGTGGAGGCTGGATTGATTCTGGTCCGTGGCCCCTTGGTAGTCAAGTCAGAGGCGACGGGCGAAGGTACACGACTCTCGAGCCTGATAGACTTGGTCAGACACTACAAGGACCAGCCAACAAGGACCCAGAGTGCCATAGAGAGCTTCACGATGGTCTGGACCCCCTTAGTCGTGTTCGCTGCGCCTGCCATAGGCTTCCTTTTCACAGAAACAATTGAGCAGGCGATACTCACCACACTCCTCCTCTGGGTGGTATCCTGCCCATGCTCACTACTTCTCGCGTCTCCCGTTCCTCATGCAGCGGCCCTGACCACAGCCTCGTCCTTCGGGCTAATCGCCAGAGGTGGCGATATACTTGAATCAGCAGCCGAGGTACAGCTGGCGATGCTGGATAAGACCGGCACTCTGACCAGCGGTATGCCAAACCTGTCCGGAATTTCGGTTGCCGTCGGGGAGGACGAGAATCGTGCCTTGAGGATAGCCGCTGGTCTGGAGATTCGGTCTAACCACCCGTATGCGAGAACCCTACTACAAGTCACCGACCAGCGTTCCCTCAAGCCAATGAGCGTCACTGGAATAGCCGATGGCGATGCCGGCGTCTCCGGCAGCATGAGGGGCAAGCCGGTGATGCTCGGACGCGCCGACTGGCTGAAGTCCGAGGGAATTGAGATACCTTCTGAGATCGCAACCTCTCTCGATGCATCACGAAAGGCAGGCCGGGGGGCTAGCGTCCTATCGGTTGACGGGAAAGCGATAGCCTCATTCGGATTCTCGCACGACGACGCTAGGGATGGTGTGCTTGAGGCAGTGCAGGCACTCAGGTCCCAAGGAGTGATGGTAGAGATCCTGAGCGGGGACGAGCAGGCTAGCGTTGAGGCGTTCGCCAAGACGATTGGCATCGACCCCCGTATCTGTAAGGGAGGTGTCGACCCTGAGGGCAAGGCGGAGTACGTTTCTAAGCGGTCTGTGGGGGGCCGCACCTTGATGGCCGGAGACGGCTTCAACGACGCAGGTGCGCTGGCAGCGGCGGACATCGGGGTGGCCGTGGGTAGCGGGGAACAGGTCAACCTCGACGCCGCTGACGTGCTAATCCCCGGTCAGGACCCTAGGGCCCTGTCTCGTATGATCGAATTGGCCAAGCGAACCCGCAGGGTAGTATACGCTAACATCGCAATCTCGATCATAGTCACAGTGACCCTTGTGACCGCCGTGCTCATAGGCTTCGAGCTAAACCTCGCTGCGGGCATCGCCCTACACGAGGCAAGCGCCATAATCATCATACTCAATGGAATGTGGGTCTCAGGCACTGGGGTCCAGAGGCTATCCACGTTGGCAGATCTCGGCCGAGACCTGCTAACCGACCTTGCCGATATAGCAATCCTCCTGATAGGCAAGCTGCCTATTGACACATCGGCGACCGCTTGATTAACTGGCCGCATTTGGCACCTACGTGGTACCACCTCATGAAGTCGAGTCGAAATTCTCCCCTCCTCTGGCAGAATGCCCCAATTGCGACCACATGCTACCTCCGGGAATGGGTGAGGTAGAGTGCGAGATTTGTGGTGCAGTATGCCGGGTGACTCATGAGCCGACCGTCGAATCCCTCAAGTCGGAGAAGGTGCAATGCCCTCACTGCAACACCGTGGTCGTGGCTGGCACCGACCAAAGACCGATAGAGCTGACCTGTGCCTCCTGCTCGGGAATGTTTGTAATCACCAGAAAGATTGTCAAGGCCGAGATTCAGTGCCCGAACTGCGAGAGCCAATTGCGTATCAGACCCCGTCCGGGCAAGAGAGAGCTGACCTGCCCAGCCTGTGAGGATTCATTCAACGTCACCTTCTAGAGATTCTATCGCTGAGAGTAACCGCCTCTTCAAACCGCGTTTTTCCCTGGTTTTCCACCCTCTTGTCTCAAATACCCCGAAAAGGACGTGCATGCGGGGATGGGCACTTGAGTGAGAGCAAGTCGCCAGACGAGGACGATGCCATAGGCATCGACGAGCTCGATGAGATTAGGGCCCAGCACGCCCGCTCCTCCTCATCTGCGATGAGTGCCGCTGCGAGGGCCAGAGAACGCCTCGACGAGGAGTCCAATCTCAGATCCGGAATCCGCAGGGAGCGCAGGATGCGCATAGCAGAGATGACCGAGCGTGTATCGGGTATGCACGGGGCCATGAGAAAGGCCAACGAGATTCTTTTTGAGGAGCAGCTCCAGCAGATCGAAGCAGATCTCAGAGACGAGCTTGAGGACGAGCTGGAACGTCTCGAGAAGGAGGCCCTAGAGAGAGAGGAGCGTCTGTTACGTGAGGAGATGCTGCACAGACTGCGCCGAGAGGAAAATAGGCTCAGGGAGCAGCTAGATTTGGAGAGGGACCGCAGGGTCGAGGCTCACACCAGCAAGGTCAGGGCGAGACTCAGGGATGAGATGGAAGTCGAGTTCTCCCGGCGCAAGGCGTTCCTCGGGGAGAGATTGGAACTGGAGGCATCTCAGAGCATCGAGCGTATGGAGAGAAGGGTCGAGATGGACCTTCGCGAGGCCATGGAGTCCGAGATCCATCGCAAGGCTGAGACGTATCGCCTCGAACAGGAGATCAAGATGCGCGATAATATCGCTAAGAAGCGCAGGAAACACGAGTCAAAATTCGAGAAGCAGCTGGAGAGCGAGCGAGAATCCCTTGAGAAGGAGATGATCTCTGACATTGTCATCAGGACAAAGGAGCTTGAAGAGGAGTCTGAACGAGCAGCCCTGAACGAGCTCGATCGCAGGTTTAGAGCCGAGAGGGAGACCATGGAGGCAGCGCTCGCACTACGTCGTCAGGAACTAGCTCTCGAGCGAGAAGTCGAGATGGAGCAGCGCGTGGCCGACTTCGTGAAGGATAGGGAGGCTGAGATGATGACGAATCTCGAGAAGCAGATTTCCAAACGTTCTGATCTGTCGAAGAAGGAGGTCGATGAGATGCTCAGGACCATGGAATCCGAGATTAAAGTCAAGATGGAGGCAGCGCTCTTGGACGCCCGACAGAACATTATGGAGAAATCCAGCTCATAGCCTAGGCACCGTCGATTTCGCGAATCCTCGCATCTGCCTCCATGGCGAACTCCCAGTAGGACACGCTAGCAGGGTTGGACTTGGATGGCTTCTGCGCGATGACTATCGGGGCACCCTCTAGAGGAGACTCGGCGATTGCGACCGAGCGCGGAATCTGCGTTTCAAAGACCTGATCTCCGAAGTGCTTGCGCGCTTGGTCGGAAACTGTCTCACACAGCTTACTCCTAGCTTGAACCATCGTCAGGAGTATGCCGAAGAGCTTCAACTCAGGGTTAACTGACTTCTGAACTTCTCTAATGGCTGTCATCAACTGCCCCATCCCCTCGAGAGCGTAGAACTCGGCTTGAATCGGAATCAGTATCCACTCTGCCGCCGAAAGGGCGTTGATAGTCAGAAGGCCGAGGGAGGCTGGCGTATCCACTATGATTACATCGAATTGTTCCATCACATCCTGCAAGGCGAGCTTGAGACGACTCTCCCTGCCTACTCTGGTGGCTAGGTCGACTTCTATTCCAGAGAGGTCAAGATCGGCGGGAAGTATCCAGAGGTTGTGGATGGCAATGTGCTTGGGGGGGCCACGCTTCTTGTCGGGGTTGTGACTTTTCCAAGCCGCTTGCATCGACCCCGTAAGAATTTCTGGACCTAAGATGCAGTCCTCCAGTCCGAACGAGATGTCACCGACTCCTCTGGCGAACAGATCATTCATGGTGGGCCCCACGCTACGCTTGTCCACCCCGAAGGTGGTGGCAACATTCCCCTTCGGGTCCATGTCTACCAGTAGCACTCTCCTGCTACGGATGCCGAGATTCCGGTTGCCCACTGCCAAGGCGGATGCGAGGTTGACCGCGGTCGTTGTCCGTGAGCAACCACCCTTGTGGTTGACGCATGATATGACTATGGCCATGATGCTGAATCTGCCGTGCGGTTAATTGGGATTGTCCAAATTACTGTATCACGGGGACATTCACTTCGGTGAGAATCTTGTTCACGATCCTCTTGCCTGTAACGCCTCTAATCTTGGACTCTGGCTTGAGCACGATTCTGTGACTCATAACGTCCATGGACACACCCTTAACATCGTCAGGAATCACGTAGTCACGTCCATCTATGGCAGCCGAGGCCCTGGCGGCCTTGAACAGACCTTGACTGGCTCGGGGCGAGGCTCCCGCCTCGATGCGAGGGTCAGAACGAGTCTGCTGCACTAGCTGAACAATGTAGCTCATGATTGCGGGATCGACGTGAACGGTCTCCAACGCCTTCTGCATAGCTACTACCTTCCTCGGCTCAACAACCTGCTCGACGTCGTACTCGTCCTTGGCTCGAAGCTTCCTGCGCTGAAGGATTGCCTTCTCCTCGTCTAGGGTCGGATAGCCCATACTCATCTTCATGAGGAATCTATCCATCTGCGCTTCAGGAAGCGGATAGGTTCCCTCCTGCTCAATAGGGTTCTGTGTCGCCATCGTGCAGAAAGGCGCGGGTAGTTTGTGCGTGATGCCCTCAATAGTCACCTGCTTTTCCTCCATGGCCTCTAGCAGAGCGGCTTGTGTCTTCGGAGGCGCTCTGTTGATTTCGTCCGCTAGCAGGACGTTGGTGAACAGGGGGCCGAAGCGGGGCCTGAACTCACCCGACTTCTGGTCATACATGTAGGTGCCAATGATGTCGGCGGGGAGGAGGTCGGGGGTGAACTGAACCCGCTTGAACTTGCATCCGAGAGCTCTGGCGAAGGTGTTCGCCATCAGGGTCTTGGCGAGTCCCGGATTGTCCTCAATCAGGATGTTTCCGTTGGATAGAATCCCAATCGTGACCTTACGGAGATTCTCCGGCTTGCCTATGATGACTTTGGCGACTTCACTCATCAGGTTGTGGGAGTGTCCTGACACGGACTTGATTAGGTCCTTTGAGGTAGTAGAGCCGCCTTGAGCTATTGCCATTTGAGAGTCCCCGAACGTTGCGAGGCCGATTCAGTGACTACTTGAGTGTTCGGTAAATGTGAACATCGCATGTCTCAGGACTTAACGTCCCCAGAAGTGGTCGTCCTTCCTGTGCAGCGCTAACAACTCCTCGTAGACCTCGCGCTCTATTGCAGTCATTTCCATCTTCTTGAGTTTCCTAGCATGTGACTCTGGAATGTCAACGAGCAACACGTCACCCTCGTTTATTTGTCTGCCAACCGTGACTCCCTCGACTGCTATTGCGACCTCCGCTCCTTGGATAGCCTCCTTCATACTCTCCTGTCCGGAGCGTATCGACTTGATACGCCCTATTCTCCTACCCCCCTTTAGCAAGCCCTGCCCGATGTGAATTCTACCTGCAAGTACTCTCACACCTACAACCGCAGGCTTGGAGACCCTGAATGTGCAATCTGGCAGGAGCATAATCCTGCCCGGGTAGACGACTTTCTCTCTACGCTCCTCCTCGAGCTCGGAAGACCTCTGCTCGATCCACTCCTCGTGCTCCTCGAGGATTCTGTAGATAATGTCCGAGCCAATGTGTTTGACTCCCAACTCGGAGGCGTCAATCTCGGCTTCCGCCTCGGCCAGAATCTCTGTGCTGAATGCCATGATAACCCTGTGCAGAGGGTCTGTTGACGCCTCCGCACTCCGTACGTCCCTTCGGCCAACCTTGCCTATGGTCGCCTCCCTGATTGGGATATCCTTCTGCTTGAGTTCCTTTGCAAGGGCCTCCAGACCGCCCACCGTATCTGACTTGATGCACACTCCCTCCTCGTCCATCTCGATTGCTAGGTTTGCCTCCTGCTCGGCTGCTTCTAGAGCAACATCTCTTGACTTGTCTGAGTTGACTACGCGCAGGGTTGTTCCAACCAAAACTCCTTCCAGCGATGGTGCACTAATCTTGACTCCTGCAGCAGCATAGGCTGCTTCCGAGTCATCCCATCGGTTTCCCGCATCCCTCATCTCGCTCATTCCGGTTGGGCGGAAGAGCCCCTTTACATGGGTGCTCACACCTCCCTTGTCCGTCACCAGCACCACCTCGTCGCCCTTACGAATCGAGCCGCGGTGGAGAATCAGGTCGAGGGTCTTACCCAGACCACGTTCCTCCTTCATCTCTAGGACGGTTGCCTCCCCTAGTCCCTCTATGTCAGTCAGCTGATCATCGAGGTATCGCTCGGCCAGGCCAATTACGACCGCCAACAGGTCCTGAATCCCCTCGCCCTCACGGGCGGAGACCGGAACCAGTGCTATGTCCTTGGTGAAGTCCTTTACCCGGTCGTACCGCTCGATGTTGAAACCATCCTCGGCGAACTGTCCCACTAGGTCCCAGTACCTCTGTTCGAACAGCCCCAGAGACTCCTGTGACTGGTCTAGCATCGCTGGGCCCATCGCCCTGCCCTGCTCTGAATCCCACCCATGGATACGGTCGACCTTGTTCGCAGCAATCACGAACGGCGTCTTTGACTGCTTGAGGATTCTAAGGGACTCCCTAGTCTGTGGTTTGCAACCCTCCATGACGTCGACTATAACGATGGCAATGTCCGCAAGCGAACCGCCTCGAGCTCGCAGCGATGAGAAGGAGTGATGCCCGGGAGTGTCGATGAACAACAGGCCAGATGAGCCAAACTTCTTACCTCCAAGGAGTGGTGAACAGAGTTCGTTTAGGACTTCTGAGGGCACCTCGGTAGCCCCGATATGCTGAGTAATACCTCCGGCCTCTCGATCCATCACCGAGGAACGGCCGTGCTCGCCCAGAGAGCGCACGTAATCGAGGAGAGAGGTCTTGCCGTGGTCAACGTGACCTAGCACTGCGACGATGGGTTGCCTGCGTCCTGCCATTTGACCCACCTCATGCTACTCACTCTTTTCAGTCCCCGAGACCATCGGGGAACCAAAGCCCCAATTCGAATGCCGCCGTGTCCTCTCCATCGGAGCCGTGGATGACGTTGTGGTCGATACTCCGGGCGAAGTCCGCTCGTATGGTGCCCGGTTCAGCCTCCTCCCAATTCGTCGCGCCGATTAGTTTGCGTGAGGCAGCTATGACGTCCTTGCCGCGCCATGCCATGGCGACAACCGGTCCGGATGTGATGAACTCAATTAGGTCAGGGTAGAAGACCCTCTCCTTGTGCACGCCGTAGTGGGACTCAGCGAGCTCAAGTGAGGGCGTCAAGTCACGCCTGCCGACCATTCTCATCCCGATGCGCTCGAAGCGCCCGATTATCTCGTCAGTCAGGTCACGCTCGACGCCATCGGGCTTGACCATGATGAACGAGGTTTGCTCGTTTCCCATGGAGCCGGCGAACCCCCTCCCCTATTTCAACGAAAGCACACAAGCAAATGCTTGATGAGCCCGTGACAGTACGAGGAACTATGAGAGCACTGTTGCCGCTTCTCCTATCTGCCTGCCTGCTGCTACCTGGATGCTTGGACAGCCTAAGTGATAAGGCCAACCCAGAGCAAGAGTTGTTCGACGACAACACCTTCGTTGACGAGGACGAGCACCTCAAGCTCACTTGGACCATAGAGTCGGTTAAGACCATCAGGATAGCCTTCGAGAAACAGGAGGGACCCAACGTGGACCTTTACACGATGACTGAGGTCAACTACGAGAGGTACAAGGATTGCGAGGATTTCGTCTACATAACAGAACTTAGCGACCCCAACACCGCATCTGCCAACATCGAGGTAAACGTGGATTCTGGGACATATGTCACTGTAATCGACAACACAGATTGCGGCGAAGCAAAGCCACCCGATCAGGGTGGTCTGTTGAGCAGCGACGAGAACGACAGGGCGAGGGTCGACTACCGGATTACAGCCCAGTAGCCGTCGCCGTGACAATCTTGAAGGATTAATGCACATTCCATAACCATGCGGTGTACATCGTGGTCGACGATTTTTGCAATGCAATCGAGTTCATCGCATTCATCGTTTTCGGGTTATTTTGGCTAATTGATCAGATTTTCAATGATGGCAAGTTCTTCCAATCTGAGGGGGAAGAGGAGACGGAATCAACACCTCTTAGTTCAAATTCCGAACCAATAATTAGTCAGAATGAGCAGAAGAATAAATGCTCGCAGAACGGCTGCCGCTCGTTGACTTTCAGGTCTACAGATTACTGCTGGAAGCACCAGGATGGCAAGCCACACATCTCCGATGGACCGAATGCTAACTGGTGGGAGGAAGGCGGCGGGCCCTCCTGATTACTTTATGCCGCCCTTCTCGTAGCGTCGCGTCCACTTCAGGCGCCGGGCGTTGCGCTTGAGTTTGAGCATGTTCTTACGCGCCTTACTGTCTTTGAACCAATAGACGGTGCCATCACGCTTGATGTACATCATACCGGTACCAGGCTCAATCTCCTCGTGGGAGAAGCTGCAGATTCTCTGTTCCGGCACGAGACTCACCTCGTGCCAATCCGACGAGCCTCGCGACCGGTATCCCTTAGCATCAGGATGTCACCCGGCTGCCCATCTTTCGACTCTCTTACAGGACCGAGGACATTCCTCGTGATGATTCGTCCAATGTCGCGTGGGTTGTCGGAGTCGAGGACCCTGACCTTGACTTGGGTGGCCTCCCCAGTAAGGCCAGTGCGACCTATTATCTCCACGACTTCGGCAGGCCATGATTCAGTAGCCATGTCTTTTCCTCCTCGGCCTATAATCTCAGGAGGAAAGAGTCTCACAGTGGCCTTTGACCTCGTTGAATCGGTCCACGCCATCCTTCTCGACCTGCATGACGGCGATTGTCGCCGTACGAGTTCCAGTGCTCATCCCAGCGGCCTCCGCTAGGAAGGACTGATCCTCGACGTAGATGTAGGGAATTCCCTTCTCCTTACAGATCATTGGAATGTGAGCAAGCAACTCGCCCGGGTTTACGTTCTCCGCCATGACAATCATCTGGGCCGTGCCCCTCTCTGCTGACTTGGTGACTTCGTTGGCGCCCTTCTTCAGTTTGCCTTTGCCTTGGCTTCCTAGTACCTTGACCATCTCGTAAACTCGCTCTTGAACGTCTTGTGGTGTCTCAAAAGATATGTGTACACTCATTGGAACAACTCCTCGTGTTAGGTAGGCAGCCGCACGGCATGACCGATATAAACGCAGCGTATGGGCACTCGGTTGCCTTGTATCAGGACAGTTGCTCCATGAGTCTGACAACTCCCCTTGCAAGGGCTGGTGCAGCGGACACATCGGCTCTCGGATTTGGCAGGGAATCGGTAGTGTGAACTCCATCGACGTGGTTCGCAAGGCGCGACAGCGCACCACCTGTGAACAGCCCGTGTGTGCAGGCTGCGTGCACCTCCTTGGCGCCTTGGCGATGAAGCGCATCGCTAGCACGACAAATCGTTCCTCCGGTGCTAATCATATCGTCAACTATGGCAACCACCTTACCTGAGACGTCCAGATCCTTGGAGGTGTGCTCTATGGTGTGAGCATCAATCCTAGTTTTCTCAAGGTAAGAAAACTCACAGCCAATCAGACCAGCTACCTCAGAGGCTCTTGAGATTGCCCCCTTGTCAGGGCTCAGGATGAAGTCGGGACCGACTAAGTTCTGTAGCCTCTCTGCTATCTCGGGCATGGAGCTGACGAACTCGACGGGCACCTCCATCCCTTCGAGAACATCGGGGGCGTGGAGGTCGAGAATGACGATGCCATCGCAGGAATCTGCGAGATAGTTGGCAATGACTCTTGCCGATATCGCCTCACCCGCTGAGAACCTCTTGTCTTGACGAGCGTAGCCATAGTAAGGAATCACTAGAATCACACCCTGACCCACGTCATCCATTTCCTGATTCTCCTCCTTCAGGTTGGAGAGCTCACCCTTGCGAATGTCGTTAATCGCTCCAAGCAGCAGGAATGTCTGCATGATTCCAGCGTCTGGGTAGGTGTTTGAGACTAGGACCACGGTCTCCGACCTGAGGGATTCGATAGCATTCGGGGGGACCCTGACGTAGGCTTCACCATCGGGAAATCTTCTACTCTCGATTTGAATGTGCTCCATTCCTAGAATTGGAGCAAGATTCTCGGCGATTCCCCTGCCTGAGGCACCGCTCAGAACCGGCATTTGGTCCGAAGGGGGAGGAGACCCCTTCATGATGCTTCTCATGGCACAGAGATCTCTGATTGAAGTCAATATTGGTGGGCATGACAGGATTTGAACCTGCGACCTCCCGGTTATCAGCCGGGTGCTCCAGCCAAACTAAGCTACACGCCCTTGAGCAGTAGCGCCACATGGGTTGAAGATTTGAAGGCTACTCAGACCATAAATCAGTTGTCCTGCACAGCCCCATTCAATTTCAGGTAGCTTGGGAGAGTCACTAACCTCGAGAATGAGCACTTGAGGATGATCTCGTCCAGCCTTGCTGTGGTCCTAGCCAATTGGCCGCAAGGCACTACGATAGTCTCTGGCAGATTGTGCTTGGCTCTAACCATGAAGTGTGGCTTGACCATCAGTCCCTTGTATGTGCGCTTTATTTTTACCAGGTCCACTACGTTCCCTATGTCCATGTTATCGTTGTCTAGGATTGCTCTGTCGACCAATTCGTCTGGAGAGTAAAGCTCCTTGGAAATCCTTACTGTGTTCCTCCAGCGCCTCTGTAGTTCTCTCATGGACTTAGACAGCTTGATGCAACCATCCGGTCGGATGCTATGGACTAGTTCCCTGGCTAGTGGGGCACAGTCGGCCGGCTTCCGCATGAACTCGCTGGCTACGATGTCATCTACCCTGATCCTCATAGATCTGACGAACTCGTCCCTCGGATGGAATCTCTGGCCCACTACTACTCCAACTAATTTTTCTCCAACATATACATCTCTTTGTATCAATTCCTGTATTTCGTAGTCCTCTACCATTTCTCTCCCTCCCGGGAGGAGAGTGCGTCCCCCGTGCTATCTCCGTAGAGTGAGGGAGTGGAGTGGCACTTATATTATTCGTAAAGTAATACTGATAATTCAATTGGAAATTTTTATTATAATCTAATTTTTCAATTGCAAAACTAAATCAAATTTAATTATTTGTATGATTATCAGAAATTACGTTTCTACCGATCCCGAGGGGTTTTCGAGTCGAACTCCAGCAAGTCGAATCCTGAGAACGTTGATGTGGGCGACGCCGCTCCCGGTAGCGATGGGGGACGGGCTGTCGACGCTTGCAGAAATCCGCTCACGAACGGGCGTTGCGAGAACAGTTGGTCTGAAGGACTCGGCAATTGGTGACTTCTTGCAGTCAGACCCTTCTCTGAGCAGAGCCATTGAGGAAGCTTCGATTAATTTTCAAAATCTCAGGAATGAAATGGGGGCAAAGCTGTTTGACATGGACGAGGAAGACCTAGTTGACACTGTCCAGTCCGATTTCGTGAACTTCTATTCCGCACCCACTGTCAACCCCTACGTCGCCATATCCGCCCGTGGTCCGTGGATTGTCACCTCTCACGGAGCCGTTTTGCACGATAATGGTGGATATGGTATGCTAGGAATGGGACACGGGCCCGATGACGTGATTCACTCCATGCAACAGAACTGGGTTATGGCCAATGTAATGACTCCCTCTTTCAGTCAGAAGCGCCTCGCTGACAGACTGCGCATGGAGGTTGGGCACAAGAGGGGTAAATGCCCGTTCTCGCGATTCGTTTGCCTGAACAGTGGTTCCGAATCAGTCACTATCTCTATGCGCATCTCAGACGCCAACACCCTGCAGATAACAGGTAAGGGCGGATCTCATGAGGGTAAGCCAACCAAACTGCTGGCCCTCACCAACTCGTTCCATGGCAGGACTCAGAGACCCGCTCAAATCTCCGACTCATGCAGCGAAGGATATGAGAAGAACCTCGCTACCTTCCGCGACCGCGGGAACGTGATATTCGTTCCCAGTAACGATGTCGACGCCCTACGGAATGCCTTCGCCAAGGCCGATGACGATGGATTCTACATTGAGCTCATGGCAATGGAACCAGTGATGGGCGAAGGCAACCCAGGGCAATGTGTCACCCGAGAGTTCTACGACGCAGCCAGAATGCTGTGCACGGAGCACGGGAGCATGCTCATAGTCGACTCTATCCAAGCTGGTCTACGTGGACAGGGTTGTCTGAGCATCGTTGACTACGAGGGCTTCGAAGACTGCGAGGTTCCGGACATGGAAACTTGGTCCAAGGCGCTAAACGCAGGTCAGTACCCCCTTTCGGTCGTAGGACTTTCCCAGAGGGCCGCTGATCTTTACGTGGTCGGAATATACGGAAACACGATGACCACCAATCCAAGGGCTCTGGAGACAGCTATCTCTGTTCTCGATAGAATTACACCTGAGATGAGACAGAACATTAGAGACAGAGGTGTAGAGTTCGTCGAGAAGCTCGAAAATCTGGCTGAGGAGATTCCTGGAACTATTACCCAAGTCATGGGAACAGGCCTTCTCCTTTGCGCGGAACTCAATCCAGACACCCTTCCGGTAATTGGATTTGGCTGCATCGAGGAGTGGTGCAGGCTCAATGGCCTCGGAGTCATCCATGGTGGCCAGAACGCCCTGAGGTTCACCCCTCACTTCGCAATCACCTCTGCTGAAATCAATCTGATAATCAGTGTTCTGAGGGATGGACTGCATCACTTCACTTCGCCTGAGATGGTCGAGGCCAAGTCAGTTGCATAGTGGTAAGATGCCTAGAACTGTCCACGTTGCCGGCCCCGCCGACGGTTTCCAAGCTGCCATGTTAGATCGACTCGTACGTGCAGGAGCGAGTTTCTGCGACAATCCAGAGGATGCGAACGTCTCCTTGGGAATCGGTCAGGGATCAAGTGGCAACATAGTAGTCATCCCGAGTGACTCAACTCCGGGAAGCGCCGAATTAGTCGTCAGAATCCGCGACTTAATTGTCCCATCTGGGAAGAGAGAGTGGGAGACAGGGTTGCTGCTTGATTGGGTCGCTGGAGTCAAGAGTGGAAGAGTCGAGGGCTTGACAATAGACCCCATAACTCGCTATTGGGTTCATGTAAACGACGTGGTAGATGCGCTTTCAACTCTAATCATGGCTGATGGTGGACCTGTGGCTAAGGGAGAGATATACGTCTGCGGCAGAAGGGCTTGGCACAGCCAGGACGTGATAGAGGAAATCGTGGTTCTATGGCAGAGATATCTGAATTCAGTTCACCACTCCCACACTGTGGAGTCCCTTTCTGAAGTTCCCAGCCCAGTCAAGCAGAGCACCTCAAACCAAACGAAGAGACCTGACTTGGGCCCTCTGCACGATGCACTAATCGACTCTGGAGGGAGGGGATGGCATCCTCTGGTACCGATGCGTACAGCCCTGATGGAACTGATTGCCGTGTCCGATTAGGATCAGCGACTGTTCTTGTCACCTTGTACCTTTATGCGCACATCTTGCGCTAGGCCTTTTGCTGCCTGCATGACCTTGCGCACCCTAGTGCCGGCAGCGCTGTTGCCGTTGTCGTGCTTATCGGCATCGCCGATGGCGTCTGTTAGTTCGTTTATCATGTTTTGAACCATGTCCTTTACTGACATATTGCGGCGGAATCGCACTTTATTATTAGCCATTCCTCCCAACAAGGGGTCAATCGCCAATGCCGAACAGGTCTGCACCGAGTATGGGTAGGAGTACACTAGCCTCGCCTTCGACAACGACTTGTGGCGCTTGGGGTCGAATTTTTCCCCACGAGATGGCCTCACGTAATCGCGCCCCGGAAAGGGAACCGTCGTGTTCGGGGGCAGTGGTAATTGAGACCGCTGAGTCCATTCCGTCCCTGAACTGGTTCCACCAGATTACGTGGTGTTTTGAGATTCCGCCACCTACCATCAGACCATGACTCTCCTCGGCAGTCCAAGTGAGGTCGGATAGAATCTGTTCGTCCGCCAAGATATCGATCATGAAATTTGGATTCTTCTGCCTGTGCATGAACAGCTGAGACCCGATTGAGCCGTCAGTCAGTCCGGGAATTACCATAGGGATTCTGTGCTTTGCTATCCAGTGCAGCAGCGAGGACTCATCTTCTATCTTATCCCCCATGGCCCAGCAGAGCTCTACCGAACCGAATCCCAACCAGGGATTTTCCTCAGAAGATGATATCCGCTCCCCCTCAATTTCTTCCATCCAGGGAAGAACGATCTGCTCGATAATCTCCCCATAGCACTCATTGGGAACGACAACGTTCCCCAGACGGTTCAGACCTTCCTTGCCTAGGGCAATGTCATCCAAGCTGAAGTCACCGTGGAAGTAGTCTCTGTATGTTCTGGCAACGTCGTGGTCAAGCGTTCCGCAGGTGGTGACCACAACGTTGAACGCCTTCCGTTTGATCGCCTCAATGAAGAATCCACGAGTACCGGTCGCGCATAGGCAGGCTGGGAAGGAGAGCCAGTTCAACACACCTTCCTGCTCGACCTTTGCAATCGCTCCCCTCAGTATATCACGGGCCAGAGCCAGTTTGGTCGCCGTGAAACCTCCCGCGTTCGCCATTTGATCGATTAGAGAGCTAACGTCGCTGACGGCCGAGAAGTCGTAGTCTTCGACGGGAACGTCGAAGTCATCTCGTGAGTATCCGGCCATGGCCTATCGCATCGCTCATTTATCTTCAATTGGTCGCATTCTGCAGTTTGAAGATTCTGTCTCGCAGGCTGGCAGCGCGCTCGAAGTCGAGTCTGTCGGCAGCCTGACTCATCTCCTGCTCAAGCCGGGCAATCAACTCGGCGGTATTCCCGCTATCATCTCCACCCATGGCCTCGTACGCCGCCTCGACCCACTCGGGCTGGCTCACGTTGTCCAGCACTGAATCCGACGAGTTCCAGACACCCGCTCCGAGTTTGAATCTCTGAGCGAGGCCCTCCAGACCCCTCTTGCCCGGTGGTTTGGCGACCATTCGACGACCACCCCTCTTTCCAGTCCCAGCTACCCCTGAGAGCAAATCGTCAATCTCCGAGCCCATCACGGGGAGCGCCTTCTCAATTGTCTTGGGTACTATCCCATTCTGCTCGTTGTAAGCGCCCTGCATCTTCCTGCGCCTAATCGTCTGGCTGATTGATGCCTCCATCCCAGGCGATATTGAATCCCCATACAGGATGACAGAACCGTTCGAGTTCCTTGCCGCCCTACCTATAGTCTGCAAAAGCGAACGCTCGTTCCTAAGGAAGCCCTGCTTGTCCGCATCGAAAATGGCAACTAGGGAAACCTCGGGAATATCCAGTCCCTCCCGCAGGAGGTTGATTCCCACTATTACATCGATGTGCCCAATTCGGAGGGCCTTGATTATCTCAGTTCGCTCTAGGGTGGCTATCTCGCTATGGAGGTAATGGGCCTTAACTCCCATGCGCTCCAAGTACTCAGCCACCTCCTCTGCGAACTTGATTGTCATCACTGTCACGAGCACGCGCTCTTTGCGCTTCACCCTCTCGTTGATCTCACTAAGCAAATCCTGTACCTGACCTTCAGTCGGCCTAACTTCGATTCTTGGATCGAGAAGACCCGTAGGCCTAATCTCCATCTTCGCAATTCCATCAATCTGCTCTAGCACCGTCTCCATAGTCGGTCTGACTTGTGGCTTCTGAATCTCAGCGGTTCTCGCTCCCCCACCTCCATTCACGTGCATCAACTCCTGTGGAACCTCCTGTTCTGTTATCTCGGCAAGGTGCCTTAACTCACGTTCTCCTGGGGTGGCGCTGACGTAGATCATTTGGTGGACGAGGTCTTGGAACTCGTCGATTCGAAGCGGGCGGTTGTCGTATGCAGATGGTAGGCGGAAGCCGTAATCGACCAAGTTCTTCTTCCGCGAGAAGTCACCCCCGTGCATGCCACCGACCTGCGGCAGGGTGACATGCGACTCGTCCATGATCACTAGATAGCGCTCAGATCCCCCGTGGTACTGCTTGGCGTTGTTGGAGAAGAAGTCCAGTAGGCAGTATGCCCTATCTCCGCGGTTGCGCCCGTCGAAATGCATCGAGTAGTTCTCCACACCCTTGCACGAGCCCACCTCGTTTAGCATCTCCAAGTCAAACTTGGTTCGCTGTTCCAGTCGATGTGCCTCAAGACCCATGTCCTTTGACTCGAACCAGTCCACTCGATTATCCAACTCTGTCTCTATGTCCTCAAGCGCTTGGTTAAACCTCTCCTCGCTGGTCATGTAGAACTCCCGGGGGTGAATCCAGGCTTCTTCGAACTCGTCCAGCGGCTCCCACGAGACCGCCTCACAGACCTGTATTCGCTCAATTCCGTCCCATCCGAAGAGAATTCTTAGCGGATCATCCCGGCTCGGCATCCAGACATCGAGCACCTCACCCCTAAGGCGGACGTTACCCCGAACAATCTCACCTTTTGTGCGGCGGTACTGTAGTCCGACCAGATTGCGTACGACATCCTGTGGGTCGGCCTTCTGACCGACATGCAGCCTGAGATGATTCTGCTGGAATACCTCAGGGGGGTTCAGGCCGTAGATTATCGAGACGGTTCCCACCGTAATCACATCCGGGCGCGAGACTAGGGAGGCGACGGTGGAGAAACGCTCCTGCTCAATACGTTCATTCATCTGTAACTCTTTGTCGATGTAGAGGTCCCGCCCGGGGATGTAGGCCTCCGGCTGGTAGTAGTCGTAGTAGCTGACGAAATACTCCACGGCGTTCTCGGGAAACAGCCCAGACATCTCCTGCCATATCTGACGAGCTAGCGTTTTGTTGTGAGATAGAATCAGGGTGGGTATCTGTAACCTCTCGATTACCTTGGCCATTGCGAAAGTCTTCCCAGATCCCGTCACTCCAAGGAGCACGCACCGCTCCTGCCCTTCTTCGAGCTGCTCCACCAACTGGTCAATTGCCTGTTGCTGATCACCAGCGGTGTCATACTCTGCGTGAAGTCGGAACATATCAACGCCTCAATCAAGCAACCCGTCACTGAAGTAATCTACGTAGCTGAGGCTGGCCAACAAAACCCATCCAGTGAGCATGGAAGCCCGGAATAGTACCTTCTGATATCTATCCATTGCTTCACCAGACTCGGACACTGATTGAGCACCCTTGGTCATTACGTAGATATTGACTAGGGACATGAGTACCACCGATGGAATCCAAAGCGAGGAGCGAAATCGTCTGGACTCAGTGAAGTCATGCATGCCAGTAAGGAGGAAGCACAACAGCCATCCAATGGTCAGGGCAACGCTCAGGTTCCTAGTTGCTACCTGGCCGTAAATCGCTGGGAACGAACGGATTCCCTGCTCACGATCCACGTCCTGATCCATCAGGGCGTAGTTGATGTCGAAAGCAGCAATCCATAGCGCTACCCCGAACGAAATGAAGAACACCTCAGGGAACCACAGGAACTCGGTCCGCCCATCCAGCATCCCAGTTATGGCAGCCCAGCCATGGGTGTCCGCGGCTATGGAAACCCACGCCCCTGCTGGAGCGAGTGCTAGGCAAAGCCCTATCCAAAAGTGGCAGACCCACGATATTCTCTTGGTATACGGGTATATTACGAATGCCAGAACCGGTAGCCAAGCCATCTTTAGTGCCACCTCGTTCAATCTCCATGCAGCAAACAAAAGCATCCCTAGGAATACTGACGCGAGTATCCATGCTGTCTGCATCGACATTGTCCCAGAGGGGAGATGTCTGGCCGCAGTACGCGGATTCCCTGAATCAATGTCACGATCGATTATTCTGTTTAGTGCCATAGCTAGACCCCTAGCTCCCACAGCTGCCACTATTATCCAGACGAGATCCATACTCTCTGTTCCGAACTCCTTGTCAGCTAGCACATAGCCAATCAGTACGAACGGAAGGGAGAACAGCGTGTGTTCTACCTTTACGAACTCTAGGATTTCCTTGAATTCCATTTACAACCTCTCCGAAAGCCAAGCATCCACCCTTTGTACCAGTTCTGGGTCGTGCAGAGTCACGGCAGGCCAGCGTCGCACGGGAAGCGCCCCTTCGTTAGATGGAATCGGCGCGGTGGCATCCCAAGAAATCCTTGTTCTAGACTCATCGAAGTACAAGTCTCGGCCGACCTCGAAGCGGCAGAAAAGTTGCCACAGAAGGCGTCTACGCCAGTCCTCATCCTCCAAGTCTGCATCGGAGTCGGTAATGAATAGCCATCGCAAATCCTTCGCTGCCCCCAATTTCCATATTGAGTCGCGAATCGTAGATATCCTCTCTCGCTGAAACGAAGCTAGGTGCTCGTCGACCTCCTCCATGCTCTCCTCAGGCTTGGGACCACCCTCAATTTGCGTGGTAATCACCATCATTGAGGGCCGTAGCATCCTAGACTGCACTACGCCATCTATCGCCGAGGACGATATTGCCAGAGATTCGCTGACTCCCTGATTCTTCACCGACTCGATAGGATCTCCAGGCGGTGGAATGGTCGCGTCGATAATCAGCTTGTTGTGAATGTTCTCCCAAGGCGCTGCGTGAGCCAACGTGTCGGCCACCATTCCTTCCAGTATCACTAAGTCATCTGAAATATTAACCTTGGACTCCAGCGCGTCTAGCAGAGCATCCAAGTCCTTCACTGGGTGATCCTCGTCAACTACGACCACCACCTTCTGAAACATCATCTGACCCGCTCCAAGTAGGCCGAGTGCTGTCTTTCGCGCCTGTCTTGGGTAGCGCTGCTTGGAAGCCACTATGGAGAGATTGTGAAAACCTGTCTCAAGAGGCAGGAAGAGGTCAACCAAGTCCCTGTGCTGGAAGCGGAGTACGGGCAGAAGCGCGTCTCCGATAGCCTCTCCGAGGTACCCGTCCTCCATTGGAGGTACCCCGACTATGGTCATTGGAACCGTTGGATCCTTCTTGTGGGTAATTGCAGTAACATGCATAACGGGATAATCACCTTCAAGGGAATAGTGACCGAAGTGGTCCCCGAATGGACCCTCTACACGTGTCTCCCCCGGTATGGTGTATCCCTCAATCACGAAGTCGCTGTCAGCTGGCACCCAGATGTCGTTGGTCAGGCACTTCGTGATTCTGAGCCTCTTACCGGTCAGCAATCCAGCGAACTCGTACTCTGAGAGGTTGTCTGGAAGAGGCGAAATCGCACTGAACATAGTTTCAGGGGCGCCTCCCAAACAGATTGCAACAGGCATCCTTCCATCTGCAGAGTCCGCATGGTCAGCTCCGTGCTTGTGCTTCTGCCAATGCAGTCCGACTTCGGTCGGACCGAACACCTGGCCGCGATACATCCCCATGTTGTGAACGCCAGTAATTGGGTCGACCGTGACAACCAGCGGGAGGGTCATGAAAGGCCCGCCATCGTCGGGCCAAGTAGTGGGAATAGGCAGTTGGGTGAGGTCTGGGTTTTCTATCCTGACTTGCTGGCAAGGCGCCTTGGAGATTTTCTTCGGAGCCATCGCAAGCCCCTGCTTGAGCAAACCCAATCCTTTCCATGGCCTCTTAATCAGATTTCCAATGTCAGGCTTCATCAGCCCCACCATCATCTCCCCAATCTCGCTTGGATCGCTCACCCCCAGGGCCATGTTGGTCCGCTCTCTCGTCCCATAGAGGTTCATCGCAAGTGGGAACCTGCTGATGCTGCCATCCTCTAGACGCGGCTGGTCGAACACTACTGCAGGACCACGCCTCTTCACTAGTCGGTCTGCTATGCAACCAACCTCGAACTTCAAGTCTACTGGATGGCTCACTCTGAGCAATTCGCCTTTGCCCTCAAGGGCCCGGATGTACTGACCGAGGCTGCCCCACACCATGCCTTCCGGGGGACCCGCTCTAATGAGAAGGTTCGCCCGCCACCGTAGGTGGCGCACCGAGGGTTTCTTTGTCAGGGGCCCGACCGCTTGTTCATGACGGGGGGAGTGACGACTTGCGATGTACTAGTCGTGGGAGCAGGCCCGGGAGGCGGCAACGCTGCCCTGCAGTGTGCCCGTAAAGACCTCTCAACTATGATGATTGAGGATCACCCAGAGATAGGGACACCCGTCCACTGTGGTGAGTGTATCTCCGAGATTGCGTGCCATAACCTCAACCTCGAACTCCCTGAGAGCGTCATCAGCAAGAGGGTTCACGGGATACGTGTAATATTCCCCGATGGCACTGACAAGTGCCTGTCCGAGGAGGGCTATGTCCTCGAGAAGCACCTGTTTGAGAGATGGATAGCTGATGAGGCGATAACAGCCGGAGCGAGTCTTCACCTCGGGCACAAGCTGACTTCAA
>Ga0315334_10000301_pt1 | contig 30241 bp, 33 predicted proteins | sample M150034915metaG_FD_205555 | JGI IMG/M metagenome (GOLD analysis project Ga0315334, IMG submission 205555) | Ammonia-oxidizing marine archaeal communities from Monterey Bay, California, United States - M1 500m 34915 | ecosystem: Environmental > Aquatic > Marine > Intertidal zone | place: USA... | reverse complement strand
GCGGCGACAACTTCGCCAGCACGGCGGCTTTACGTTCTTCGGAATAACGAGGCACTATCAACACCTGAACCGCCCAACTGGTTAAAAATTAAGTAGTGCCAACTATCCTGCCAGAGGGGGAGCAGCGCCTCCCGGTCCTTCTCCAGATTTTCCATGGCCTTCGGGTACTTGTCCCGGAACCGCCTCAGGGTGCTGTCGAACGCCTTGTGGGCGCTGTCTCGTGTCTCGGCCAGATAGATCTCGTGCAAGGCTGACTTCACCTTCGGCTGCATCGATTTTGGCAGCTTGTCCAGCACATTGGCGGTCTTATGAACCCAGCACCGCTGATGCCGGGTGTCCGGAAATACCTTGCTCAGGGCCTTCCAGAACCCCAGCGCACCATCACCAACAGCCAGCTTGGGCGAAGGCTCCAGGCCACGTTCCCGCAAATCCGTGAGCAGCTCTCGCCAACTGGCCTCGGACTCCCGGTGGCCGTCCTCGACAGCAACCAACTCCTTGTGGCCGTGCTCGGTCACGCCGATGATCACCAGCAGGCAGAGCCGGTCATCCAGGCGGACGTTGCTGTACACGCCGTCGGCCCACCAGTAGACGTAACGCTTCTGGCTCAGGTCTCGCCGCTGCCAGTCCTTATGCTCATCCAGCCACTTGGCCTTGAGCCGGGACACTGTGTTGGCCGACAGGCCATTGGCTTGTTCACCAACCAGCGCACTCAGGGCCTCCTGGAAATCACCGGAGGAAATACCTCGCAGGTAGAGCCAGGGAATCAGTTCCTCCAGGCTCCGGGCGCGCTTCAAGTAGGGTGGCAGCAGGTGGCTGTTGAAGCGAATACCGGAGCCACTGCGATCCCGGACTTTGGGAACCTGGACTTCTACGTCGCCGACGCCTGTCTGAACAGCGCGTTTGGGAAGGTGCCCATTACGCACCACAGCACGGCGGCCATCCGGCGTCTTGACGTCCGCGTACTGCTTCAACAGGCTCTCCAGCTCCGTCTCAACGGCCTGTGCGATCAGGTCCCGGGCACCCTGCCGGATCAACTCGTGCAACGGGTCGTTGCTGGCTACCTCTGGTTGTGAAAGAGCATGCAGGTTAGACTCGGACATGGCGTATCATTCCTCTGTTGGTTGTGATCTTGGCGGTGATCAACCAACAGGATACGCCACCCCTTCAGCCTGCTTCCATACACCAGAAATCACCATAACTCTCGGCAATGTGCCAAGCAACGTTTGACCTGCTGCAAGAGGTCCGTTCCCGAAAAATAAACGGCCAGTCAGAAAACCGGCAATCGACATCGGACCATAGACCAGACCTAGTGCTAAAAATTGCCTTGAAGGTTTGCGAAAGACCACTCGAACGGCATGTGCGTCGAAGGTAAGACTGATGACAAGCATCAGCAGCGCGAGCAGTGGACCGATAAAGGGCTCTAGGTGCGTTCCTAACCCTGGGAATACTAAGACCAAACCAGCTAAAGTGATAACGAACCAAACAAGATTAGACTCCACAAAATAGATGAATCTGATCATATCTTGGAGTCCACCGTGCCCGATGAGGTTGGGCGACCTTCACACTGCGCGAACAACTCGATGGCTTTGTCGCAATAAGCACAGTGCCCATCGCAGCAGTCGTGCATCAGAAACGCTATGAGATCAGCAAGTACAGGAAAAATAGCACTGTCTTCGATCAGAAGAGCGTCGCCGGTGAAAATACGGTCGTCCAGACGGTATGCGAAATGGCCATCGGTATGGCCCGGCGTGTGAATCGGCTGGAAGCTGAGCCGACCGACCTGAAAGGGCCTCCCCTCCTCAACTCCTACGTCCGTGCAGGGCAGGCAATCCATGGCAGGCGCCGCGATTTTACTGCCCGCTTTCTGCTTTAGCTCGCGGGCGGAAGTGATGTGATCGGCGTGGATATGGGTATCCAGAGTGTATTCCAGCTTGAGCCCCAGCTTTGATACCTCTGCCAGGTCGCGCTCGACCGAGTTGATAACCGGATCAATCAGGACCGCTCGTCCGGTTTCCTCGCAGCCCAGAAGATAGGTGTAAGTGCTGGATACGGGTTCATACAGTTGTCGAAAGATCATGTGATGTCCCCTGTCTGCGTCGGCGCTTCCATCCGCAAATGCTACCATCAACCTGCATGGGCAACCGGCTTGCTGTGTGCTTTATGAGAAAGAAGCTACGTATATCTGGGATAGGATCAAGCGTGCGACAGCGAAGACTCTAGCCGATTCCGCGGCGACGGCTGCCTGGCTGATGTCGTATTTCGGCCCAGATAAAGAGGGCAGCACCGAGGACGATCCATACGTCCGCCAGGTTGAACGATGGCCAGTGCCACTGGGCATAATGAAAATCGAGAAGATCCTCGACGTAGCCCAAGCGTAAGCGATCTGCGACATTGCCCAACGCACCGCCGAGGATAGCGCTGAGTGCGAGCCGATAACTCAGTACGCTCGGTGAACGCCAAAGCCAGTACACCAGTAACGTCGAGATAACCAAGGCCAGCCCGATGAAAAGCGGCTACTGCCAACCGCCGGCATCCGCTAGAAAGCTGAACGCCGCCCCCGTATTGTGGCGGTGGACCCAATTGAAGAAGGGCGTGACCGATACACTTTCTCCATACATAAGCATGGTACTGGCAAGGTACTTGCTAGCCTGATCCGCCAGCAGTAACAGGAGCGAGAGCCACAGCCAGCGCATCGTTTTTCTCGGCTCGTGGGCTTTCTCTGCGAGCCAATTGCCATAAGTAGACAAATTCCTTCCTCCTCACCCAATTGAAAATCTGCTCGCTATAGAGTGGCGGGCGTCATGTACCCAGCCGATGATACTGGCGAATTCGAAGAAGCAGGAGCAAGCCGAGTCCGAGTGCGATCACACCAAGGACAGGCCAATCCCTCCAGCGCACATAAGGGGTCGCACCAGTTCGCGGTGTCACCTCGACGCTGAGGCTGGCTACGCGGAACTGAGGAGCGCGCTTGAGGATCTTTCCCTCGTAGCTGACAGCTGCTGTGATACCCGTGTTCGTGGCTCGCAGTAGGTCACGTCCGGTTTCGATGGCACGCATGCGGGCCATCTGGAAGTGCTGGAGAGGGCCGAGCGAGCTGCCGAACCAGGCATCATTACTGACATTCACCAGCACCTGCGCTTCGGGCAGAAGTTCCGTGACTTCAGCACCAAAGACCGCCTCGTAGCAGATGAGTGCCCCTACGGGCACCCCTGCTGCATTCAGGACGTGCGCGTCCCGTCCCGGTGTAAAATCGGACATGGGCGCCCCGAGCACGTCGAGGGCCGAACCCAAAAACTCCCGAAACGGAACATATTCACCGAAGGGCACCAGGTGGCGTTTGTAGTAGAAGCCTGAGGGATCGGAGAGGCTTACCACTGCATTATAGGCGCGGCCATCCGCCTCGCGTACCGGGACGCCAATCATTAACAAGGTGCCTGCCTGATCGGCTAACGCCTCAAGCTCAGCAAGATATTCTTTGGCCTGGTCATGCCACATCGGGATTGCCGCTTCTGGCCAGATCACGATGTCGGCCCCGAGATGCTGCTTCGTAAGCGCCTGATAGCGCTCAATTGTGATTTCCCGGTAATCCGGGTCCCATTTCTTGTCTTGCGCGATGTTTCCTTGCAAGAGGGCGACATCGATAGGGTCAGCGGCTGGCTGCGTCCACTCGCGGTCCAGGAGCTGCAAGCCAGCGAGAGTAACGATTAACACGGCACCGGCTACCGCTGCACGGCGCAGGCTTGGGCCTAAGATAACCCACGCAAGACCGCCGGCGAACAGTGCCACCAGAAAACTCACGCCAAGCACACCAAAGACAGGAGCGATAGTGGCGAGTGTGGTGTCGGTCTGGCTGTAGCCGATAAAGAGCCAGGGAAAGCCGGTCAAGAACCAGGTGCGCATCCATTCACTCAACACCCATGCCGCCGGTAGTCCTAGCCAGAGCGCCATCGCATCCATCTCAGGTCTCAGGCGGCGCACGAGATAGGCGACGCCCCATGGGAAGAGGGCGAGCAGCGAGACAAAGGCCGCTGTGGCTAACCCCGCCACCACAGGGCCATTGCCGTACTGGCTGATGCTGATGAAGACCCAGGAGACACCTACGCCGAAGTAACCAAGGCCAAAGAGGTAGGCCGACCATAGCACCTGACGCTTTGAAGATTGCGCGGTCAGGGCAAAAAATGCAGCCAGAGCGATCATTGCAAGCCATGCCCAGCCCACAGGGGCAAAGGCAAGCGGCATGGCGCCTCCGGCAAGTAGAGCTATCCCCCTTGTTAGAAGCTCCTTGTGGCGCATGCCCGTGGAGGGTAGCGCGTACTTATCACCCAATGCTCTCGCCTCCGAAGCCAGTATCAACCCTGTGGCTCATGCTTTTTTGCTCCGCTCAATTCAGTCCGCAGCCACAGGCGTCTTCACAGGATTTACTCATGATACGGCTCCACTTGAGTATTGTCGGATTATGATTTAAAACCATATAGCCACTATAAGGTCAATAAAGCAGATACCATCTGTTGAGGAGAAACCCGATGCGCATTGGTCAGTTGGCACGGTCCGTAGGGGTCGACACCCAGACCATCCGTTTCTATGAGCGAGAGGGCTTGTTACCGCCGCCGGATCGTCAGGACAACGGCTATCGTATTTACACTGAACGGCATGTTGAGCGACTGGCCTTCATCCGGCGCTGCAGAATACTCGAGCTGTCACTCGCTGAAATTCACGAGTTACAGCGTTATCAGGGCGCGCCCCATCAGCCTTGCAGGGCCATCAACACCTTGCTTGATGATCACATCGCTCAAGTACGGTCTCAGATAACCGATCTGCAGGTACTGGAGAAACAACTTGTGTCGCTGCGAGCGAGTTGTAAAGATGATCGGGAAATTGAGGCCTGCGGGGTTCTCGAAGGGCTCAGCGAAGGAAGCATGCAGTAGTAGCTTGAAGCATTACGCACCTGCCTTTTCAATTGCGTAAATCCAGTCAGTCCGGAACCCCTTCAATGGTGCGGGTCATCAAATCCACCATGGCCGGGCTGTCCCATTCCGCGGCACCGACCAGGCGGCCAATTTCGCGACCGTCATGATCAAGCAGCAGCGTTGTAGGAACACCTTCTATGCCCAGTGTTGAGGTCGCCAGTGTCGACGGATCAATATAATGGCGAAGATGTTGGATGCCTGTTTTCCGCAACCATGGCAATCAGCAATACTCTGAATACACTGTTCACAGTCATTCTCCATTTGATTTGTTTTCCGAAGGGAGTCCCGGTTTATTGTGGCTTGATATCGTCCAGATTCAGCGCAACGGGCAGGTCAGCTGGTGCCAGGCAAACGCCCTCGTCACTGCAGGCCTGTACCCGTACCGTCATGTCTAGCTTGCCTGCCTCTTTCAGCGCGGCGGTCTGTTTTTCGTCTGGCAGCAGCCGGATACTCGCACCGTCGTCGTACACCTCCAGGGCGGTGTCACCCAGTGTGATGTCACTGACCCTGCCGCGGGGGTACTGGGTCGGGATGTCAAGCGACTGACCGTTGACCGAAGAACTGGCGACGGTGGGAATCAGGAACTCCATGGAGGCCGGGTTGGCGTTCACGTGCCAGCCCGATTCAATGTCCAGTGTCAGAATAATTTCACCGGTCTCCCCTATCAGGGCTTTGCCGCCTTCCGCAAGATTGAGGCGGACCTTATCGGAAGAATCTGCCAACCCCGTGCGGGCAACTGGTGCCTGGGGGTCGGAATTGGCTCGTTCGGTCTGGGCCGAGCCAGGAGCGTTTCCGGAATTGGTACCGATCAGCGTGAACGCCGCGATCGCGATCAGAAAAACCGCTACGCCGGTCAGCAATACTTTGGTTCGGGTTGTCATGGTTCATCTCCAGTAGCTAGCGTTGTGAGTTCTCGGTGCGGTTGATCGCCTCGACCAGGCTGTCGGTATCAAATAGCCCAGTGAAACGGGCGACAACGGTGCCGTCAGCGTCAAAAATCGCCGCAAAAGGTAAAGCCTGCCCTCCCGTTGCGGTTAACAATGCGTCTTTTTCGGGATCGCTTGCTGTCACATCAACCTGAATCGGCACCATGCCGGCCCGCGCTACGGCTTCAGCCACAGCGGGCTCCTTATACACGGTGCGCTCCAGGACCTTGCAGTTGATGCACCAATCGGCAGTGAACTCCAGCAAATACGGTGTGTCCCGGGCTTTTGTGTCCGCCAGGAGTTCTGCGGAGTAGGGCTGCCAGACAAGTTCGTCTTCGCCGCTGCCCAACGGAGATGCGAATACCACTGTCACCGCAAGGGCAAGGCCTGTCGCCGTTGCAGTGATCACGCGAACGGCACCGCTCCCCTGAACGAAACGACGGAGACCCCAGACCAGCACCAGCGCCAGCCAGGCCCACCACAGCCAGGGGTATACCGCTTTGGGCACCAGGCTCGCGCTGAAAAAGACGGCGGCGGCCAGCAATATCAGCGCGAGCACTTCACGAATGGCCAGGGTCCAGGGGCCCGCCTTGGGCAACCGGCTCAGCCACTCGGGCCTGAGCATCAGTACCGCGTAGGGCAACGACAGCCCCAGCCCGATACTGCCGAATATCCCCATGATGACCGGTGTCGGCTGGGTAACGGCAAAGGCCAGAACGCCACCGAGGAATGGTCCTGCGCAGGGCGCGGCCAGAATCGCACTCAACAGCCCGGATACATAGGCTTCAAAGTAACGCCGGCCATGCGCCGAGGCGGCGAATGTCGGGACGGGGATGGGCAGATCGAGCCAGGTAATCACCGCAAACCCGACCATTAACGCAACCAGGACGGCCACGAATAGCGTTGACTGGAACAATGTGCCCCAGTTCCACTGCAGCAGTGCGGTCAGGCCGCCCAGCGTCAGGAAAAAGGTGAGTGTTCCGGCCGTGAATGCCAACGCGGCCAGCACCCGATGGGACCTCTGGCCGCCCGCCTCCCGCAGGATGGTCCGGACCTTGATGGGGATCGCGGGCAGCACGCAGGGCGTCAGGTTCAGCAGTAGACCTGCCATAACCGCCATCATGATCTGGCCGGCAATGAGTAATGAGGGCAACTGATCCATTACTCCGTGACTCCCAGCATCCTGCCGAGCGCTTCCTGGCTGGGCACACCAGTCTGGCCCCGCCATTGTCCGCTCGAATCCTTGTACAGCAGCCCTGGCGTCCCGCTGAAACCCGAAAGCTTATGGCAGAGCACGGTCATGCCGCGCACCAGGTATTCCAGATAGAATGACATCACAGATACGTTCCCGTTTTCATGTATTCATCAGTCGATAAAATCACCAGCAAAGCTGCCTACGTGGTGGTCTACCGCGCAAGGCCAAACGACAGGCACTCGAAGCGAAAGCCTCTGGTAATCAAAGGTTCAGGAGACTGTTGATTACTTGGGAGGAAAAGGGTCTGGGCCAGAAAGTACACGGCCGGAATGAGAAGAATAGCCTTTCGGGCAGGGGGAAGATAACAGCACTACAGAGTCTCTAATTGCAGATTTCCCGACATGGGACGTTGAACACGGGCTACTGCAGCTGCCCTCGGCATTGAGCCCGGCGCAGTCATGCATCACCTGGGTGTCTGGCAACATGACACAAGCCTCGGCCATGGGTTCCGCTTCAAAAGAGGTCGCGGCAACTCCCTGTGCAACGGGGAGAAGAGCCACGAGCAGTAGTACTGCCAGTCCCATAAGCCGTGTGGTCATCGCACTGATATCCTGATTACAGAACAGCTAAAACATCTTCCGCGTGGGAAGATAGTCGCCCACTTTAACCTACATTGGCGGAAGTGCAAACAGACACGCTCCATCACCGTATCCGCCAATTCGGCTACCAGAGTAAGATGTTGGCGGCGCACATAAGTTCCTCAGAAGCTTGGGTGTGGGGACTATCCGGGGATAAAACATCCGCTCTCCCTCGAGCCCTCAGTCGAGTGAAAATCATGTTCTTTCACGTTGATCGTTCCCCCCCACTGCCCCCTCATGCAATGATGCAATCAATGGGCAGGTAATATTGTACGGATGGGCATGGCACTGCTCAACCATCTCGCCCAGTACCTTCTCGATTCTCCCCAGTTGGTCGATTTTCTCACGCACGTCCCGCAACTTGTGCTCGGCCAGAGCGCTGGCCTCCTGGCAGTGAGCGCCATCTTCAAGTTGTAGCAGGTCACTGATTTCGACAAGACTGAAGCCCAGCTGCTGAGCCGTTTTCACGAACATTAACCGCTCGATATCAGCTGGACCATAGCGCCTAATACCACCTGGAGGACGTTCCGGCTCCGGTACTAGACGTCGCCGCTGGTAATAGCGGATTGTCTCGACATGGACGTTGGCAGCCTTAGCCAGGCCACCGATGGTCAATGAATTCGCTTTATCCGGCATACCCCTTGACTCCGTAGCTGACTACGGAAGTAATCTTATCTCATCGAATGAAACCATGAAAGGTGTCAGCGTTATGCCGAATTCCAAATCGGGGCGTGTCCCCTTGGCTGCGGGAGGTATTGCGGGCCTTTTGGCTTCGGCCTGCTGTCTCGGACCGCTGGTACTTGTCGCGCTGGGTGTCTCCGGTGCCTGGATGGGCAACCTCACGGCTCTTGAACCTTACCGCCCGATTTTCATCGGCGTTGCATTGGTGGCCATGTTCTTCGCCTGGCGTCGAATCTTCCGGCCAGTGGAACAGTGTCAACCCGGTGAAGTGTGTGCCGTACCACGGGTGCGAACGACTTATAAGGTGATCTTTTGGGCAGTAACGGCACTGATACTGGTCGCCCTGTTGTTTCCCTATGCCCTTCCTCTGTTTTATTGAAAGGAGATTGTCCCATGAAAATGCGCTTTGCCATGACGTTGCTTTTCGCCCTGCTCAGCATGCCCTCGTGGGCCGCCATGCAGACAGTGACGCTTTCAGTTCCGGGGATGACCTGTTCCGCATGCCCCATTACCATCAAGCTGGCCTTGACCAAGGTGGACGGTGTTTCACAAGTCGACGTGAGCTATCCGGATCGAGAAGCCGTGATTACCTTTGACGACACACGAACATCGGTGGAAGCCTTAACCCAGGCAACGGGCGATGTCGGCTATCCCTCCACCCTGAAATCCCTGGAAACGGACAGTAAGTGAGTTGTGATAAAGGACTCCAAGCGCCCTCTGTTACACGCGACTCGGCGCCTGCCGTGACAATGCCCCAGTAATTCAAGGAACTCGGAATGAATAGTGACAAAAACCTGCATATCGCTGTGATTGGTAGCGGCGGCGCAGCCATGGCGGCTGCCCTGAAGGCCGCGGAGCGCGGCGCCCGCATCACCCTGATCGAGCGCGGCATTATTGGTGGTACCTGCGTGAATACCGGCTGCGTGCCGTCGAAAATCATGAGTCGTGCCGCGCATATCGCGCATCTGCGCACGGAGAGCCCATTTGACGGGGGCGTCAGCGCCCAGATACCGAAGGTGGACCGGGCGAACCTGCTTCAGCAACAGCAGACGCGTGTCGAGGAACTGCGCGACGCCAAGTACGAAGGGATTCTGCGCGACCAGACGGCAATCACGGTCCTGAACGGTGAAGCCCGGTTTGTCGATGCCAATAACCTGGTGGTCCAGTTGAACGAGGGCGGCGAGCAGAACGTCCATTTCGATCGCGCCTTTATTGGCACTGGCGCCCGTCCCGCAGAGCCGTCGATACCGGGGCTGGCTGAGACGCCTTATCTCACCTCCACCAGTGCGCTGGCATTAATTACTGTGCCTGAACGGCTGATCGTTATCGGCGCCGGTTTTGTTGCCCTGGAATTGGCCCAGGCGTTCGCCCGGCTGGATAGCAAGGTCACCGTGTTGGCCCGCAGCCACCTGCTATCCGGTGAAGAACCCGCCGTCGGTGAGGCCATAGAGGCGGCGTTCAGGCGCGAGGGCATCGAGGTGCTCAAGCAGACCCAGGCCAGCCGTGTGGACTATACCGACAATGAATTCGTTATCGAGACCAATGCCGGTACCTTACGAACTGATCAACTGCTGGTGGCGACCGGCCGGATACCCAATACCGAAAACCTGAACCTGGCGGGCATCGGTGTGGAAACCTCCCGTGGCGCGATTCAGGTAGATGGGCAACTGCAAACCACGGTCCCCGGTGTCTATGCCGCCGGTGACTGCACCGATCAGCCGCAGTTTGTCTACGTCGCCGCTGCCGGGGGCAGCCGGGCTGCGGTCAACATGACGGGAGGCGAGGCCACCCTGGATCTCAGCGCCATGCCGGGGGTGATGTTTACCGATCCTCAGGTCGCCACAGTTGGCCTGACAGAGGCCGAAGCGCTCAAGCAGGGCTACAATGTGGACACCCGTCTGCTGGATCTGGAAAACGTGCCGCGAGCGCTGGTGAATTTCAACACCCATGGCTTTATTAAGATGGTGGCCGAGCGCGATTCGGGACGCTTGCTGGGGGTGCAGGCGGTAGCCGGGGAAGCCGGTGAACTGATCCAGACGGCAGTCATTGCACTTCGGTCACGGATGACCGTGCAGGACATCGGCGATGAACTGTTTCCTTATCTGACCATGGTGGAAGGCCTCAAGCTCTGCGCGCAAACCTTCACCAAAGACGTGAAACAGCTGTCCTGCTGTGCGGGATGAGTATTTGCCAAGGCGCCTTCAACCCAACCTCTATCATGCAAGTTCGGACGCTTTCTGGTGCCTTAGGCGAGCCATGAGCAGCTTGGCAACAATCGGTAACAGGGTAATGCCACTGACCAGAATCAGAAGCACCGTCACCACCCCGGACTCAGAGGCCATGAGCAAGCCACCAAACGCAGTGATCAGATAGGCTGTCGGAATAACACCGGCCAGCGTTGCGACCACGAAGCGCCAGAACGCGAGTGGTGTCAGGCCCGCTGCATAGCTGACCCCATCGAAGGAGATAAAAGGCACCAACCTTGATGTAAAAATGACAAGCATCAATGCGCCCTGAGAGCGTTCCTTGCCAAGCCAATTCAATACCGGACGTAGTCGCTTCCAGCGATGGATAACGTCGTACCCCAAGGATCGAGCAATGGCGAAAGCGATCAGTGCGCCGGCCTCAGCACCGATAACCACGATGACTGTTCCCCATAGCGATCCATAGACCGCACCGGCAACCATGGCGATCGGGGCGCTGGGGATCGGGCTCAGGACAATGGCCGTGATCATCAGGCCAATGATACCCACCGGCCCCCAATACCCCAGTTGGTCAATCCATTCCGACAAGGCCGCCTTGTTGGTCACGGTGGTCAATGCTCCGGTCTCCAGCATGACCCAATAGATCGCAGCCAGTGCAGCCAGCAAGAGCATAACCCCGACTATTTTTGCTTTTGCGTTCGGTCTAACTCCCATACTTGCCATGGGTACCCGATGAAATTCATGCTTCAGGGTGGTAGTCATAATCTCCTCTGGCGTTCTTACTCGCGCGTCCAGAATCGTCCCTGTTTTTCGAAAACAGGTACTTGCCGAGGGCTGCGACGCCAAGTACCAGGGCGACGATGAGCAAAAGGGATATCAACCCCATTCCCGCCATTCCAAACATGCATGCCTCATTTGTCATCATGTCAATCTCCTGATTCTGTGTGCCAGGCCTCTTACGAGACGCTGGCCTGTGCGGCTCCGCTTTCGCTGATATTGCTAGCCGCAGAGTCTCCGCTATTGGATTTGAACCGGCCCAGCCGGAGGGAATTGGTCACCACAAATACACTGGAAAGGGTCATAGCACCCGCAGCCAGCATGGGATTGAGCAGGTAACCGGTAAACGGGAATAGAACACCTGCGGCCACGGGGATCAGTGCCAGATTGTATCCGTAGGCCCAGACAAAATTGCCGAGGATCGTTTTGCGGGTGCGCTGGGAGAGCGCTGCGGCATCCACGATGCCTCGGAGGTCGCCGCGCATCAGAACCACGTCGCCGGCCTCAATGGCAATGTCGGTACCGGTGCCGATGGCGATACCCACATCGGCTTGCGCCAAGGCCGGTGCGTCATTGATACCGTCACCCACAAAAGCAACCCGGGCACCTTCTTTTTGCAGGCGCTTCACTTCGGCCGCTTTCTGGTCCGGCAATACCTCCGCAAGCACCCGTTCGATGCCGGCTTGCCGCGCAATCGCCTCGGCCGTGGCGCGATTGTCACCGGTGAGCATGGCTACACTCAGCCCTGAAGCCTTGAGCGCGGCAATCGCTTCCATCGAGCCGTCCTTGAGAGGATCGGCCACGGCAATCAGTGCGGCGAGGCGGCCATCGACGGCAACATACAGCGGGGATTTGGCTTTTTCAGCGAGAGACACGGCACTGTCGGCGACGCTGGCCAGGTCGATACCGAGGCGGCGCATATAACGGTCCGCGCCCACATTGACCCGGCGTCCGGCCACCTGTGCCTGAATGCCATAGCCCGGCTCCGCCTGGAATTCACTGGTCGCGGGCAACGTGAGCCCGCGATCCCTTGCGCCCTTGACGATGGCTTCCCCGATCGGATGTTCACTTTCGGTCTCCACAGCTGCAACCCAGGCCAGGACCTCATCCTCGCGGCCCTCCACCAGGATGAAATCTGTCAGCTCTGGCTGGCCCCGAGTCAGGGTGCCGGTTTTATCGAGGACGATGGTGTCCATCCGAGACAGTGTCTCCAGGGCCGCCCCTTTGCGGAACAGCACGCCCATTTCGGCGCCCTTACCGGTTCCGACCATAATGGCTGTTGGCGTCGCCAGGCCCATCGCGCAAGGACAGGCGATCAGCAGCACGCTGACCGTCGTGACGAAGGCAAAGGACAGGGCCGGCTCGGGCCCGAAGCTGAACCAGGTGATGAACGTCAGAATCGCCAGTACGATCACCACGGGAACGAAAATTCCCGCTATCTTGTCGGCCAGTGCCTGAATCGGGGGTTTATCAGCCTGAGCCGATTCCACCATTCTGATGATCTGTGCCAGAACGGTGTCCGCACCGACCCTCGTAGCCCGGAACGTCAGGGAACCGTTCTTATTAATGGTTCCACCCACCAGCTCGGCGTCTTTTTGTTTGGCCACGGGAACGGGCTCGCCGCTGATCATGGACTCGTCCACGTAGGATTGGCCCTCTTCTACCACGCCATCAACAGGAACCCGCTCTCCCGGGCGCACCTGGATACGGTCGCCAGGTACCACGGCTTCGATGGGCACTTCGACAGCTTCCCCGTCCCGAATGACACGGGCGGTCTTGGCCTGCAATTGCAGAAGCTTTTTGATTGCCTCCGACGTCCGGCCTTTGGCGATATGCTCAAAGTAGCGTCCCAGCAGAATGAGCGTCACGATTACCGCCGCTGCCTCGAAATAACTCTCGGCGGTACCGGCGGGAAAGAATCCTGGAACCAGCAGTGCTACTACCGAGTAGAAATAGGCAGCGCTGGTGCCAATCATGACCAAACTGTTCATGCCGGGGTTGGCATGGCGTAATTCGGTGTACCCGGACCGGAAAAACCTCAATCCGGCATAAAACAACACCGGCGTGGTTAGGAGCCACTCAATAGCCATCCACCCCCGATGGGGCAGGAGGCTTGCATATAGAGCCTCAAGAGCAGGGATCATCTTACCCATGGCAATCAGGACTACCGGGATAGTTAGCGCTGCAGCGAAAATCACTTTCCGGCGGAGGTCCATGCCCTCCCTGTCCTGCTCTTCCGTTTCACTACTGGCGTCCGGCTCCTGAGGTTCATACCCTGCGTCGCGGATAGCCTGATGAATTCGCGACACTGACAAGGTGTCAGACAGGAACTCCACAAACGCTTTCTGGGTCGTCAGATTGACACTGGCCTTGACCATGCCGGCTTGCTTGTTCAATGCCCGCTCAACCCGGGATACGCAGGAGCCACAGGTCATTCCGATGACCGGAATTTCAGCCGACTGTAGCCGTGGCTGGTAACCCGCCTCCTTAATCAAGTCGATTAGCGTGGCCGGCGTGGCGGGCTGGTCAAATTTCACGGTGGCTTTTCCGGTCGCCAGATTCACCTGGGCTTCCGCAACGCCGCGCTGACCCATGAGCGCCTTTTCGATCCGCCCAACGCACGAAGCGCAAGACATTCCATCAACACGGACCTCTATTCGTTGCATACCCGTTTGGCTCCTCGGCACGGCTAACTCCGTGCCTTTAAATCAATTCATACGCAGGCGACTGGCAGCGTTACCCTTTTTGGGCGATCGCTTCGACAATCGGGCAGCCGTCCATTGGTCCTTCACCGGAGCATTCCTCCAGGCTTTCTGACAGGACCGCCTCAATGCGGGAAAGGCTCTGGATCTGATGCCGGATCTTTTCCAGTTGCTTCTTTGCGATGCGCTTGGCCTCAGCACGATCGCCATTGGCGTCCTGAAGCATCAGGAGTTCACGAATCTCATCAAGGGTGAAACCCCATTGCTTGGCGTGAATGATGAACTGCAGCCTGGCGATCGCATCCTCGGGGTAACGACGATAATTCGATTGGGTTCGGGCCGGCTCGGGCAGGAGATTTTCCCGCTCGTAAAAGCGAATCGCATGGCTGGCCACGCCGCTTTTTTCAGAGAGTTCGCCGATATTGAACGTTTTCATTCTTGCACCTCAAACCAAGTGGTCAATGACTGATCTTAACCATAACCTTAAAGTGAACTTTAAGGTCAACGTATTTTTTCATGCATTGTCAGATCGGTGGCGGTGCACCAAACTGATCCAAAGTCCCCCGTTTTAAATCAAGTGGGGCAAAAATACGGAGACACACTGTAATGACGGTATTTGAGAGGCTATTTACGCTGGTTGTTGGACTTTTCCTGTCCCTTTTTGCATTCGCTGATGAGCCCGGGCGCATGGGAGAAGGCATGATGGGGGGCAACATGATGCAGGGCATGGGAGGTATGGGGCTATTCATGATGATTATCATGATTCTTTTGGTTGTGCTCCTGATACTCGCGATTCTGGCACTGATTAAATATCTGAGGAATAAGTGATGAACCGGAGTAAAAGTGTCCATCGGCGAACAGTCCTTCAGGCTGTGGCGGGCACCGGCGTCCTTCTCACGCTGTCGCCGGGACTTCTGCTTACCGGGTGTGATGGAGGGGTAAAAGCGGTTGAATCGGAAACGCTCGGCCTTGATTCAGACGAATACGATGTTGAACTGAATCTTTACGCCATGCCCGATTCGGTGCCCATTCTTCCGGGCGCCCCCAGTGAGGTGTGGCGCTATAGGGCGGAATTGCTGAAAGGTCCAGAAAACACAGTCTCCGAAAACCCGGACAGTTACCTCGGCCCAACGATCCGGCTACGCCACGGCCAAACCGTCAAAATCCATATTCACAATGAACTGCCAGAGGACACCACCGTCCACTGGCACGGACTTCACGTGCCGTCCGACGTAGACGGACAGCCAAGACTACCGATCCGCCCAGGCGAGACAATGACTGTTGGCTTCGAGGTATTGGACCGGGCCGGACTGTTCTGGTACCACTCTCATGCCCACGGCAAGCAAGGTGGTCGCGTAGGATTCCAAAGTTACGCAGGGTTGGCCGGACTCCTGATCGTTGAAGACGAGGAAGAAGCGGACCTCAAATTGCCGTCGGGCGATAACGAGCTGCTGCTGGTGCTTCAGGACCGCACCTTTGCTGGTAACAATGAACTGGTTTACATGGGCCGTGGCATGGGGTCCATGATGGACCGTATGCACGGTTTTCTGGGGGATAGAGTGCTGGCTAACGGGGCGCCTCCAACCACCCGCAAGGTTGCCACCCGCCCCTACAGAATTCGAGTCCTCAATGGGTCCAACGCCCGCATCTACAAACTGGCCTGGAGCGACGGGCGACCTGTCACCGTTATCGGTGCAGACGGCGGCCTTCTTCAGGAACCGGAAGACAGGCCTTACGCCGTGCTGGCTCCGGCTCAGCGGCTTGATATATGGGTCGATCTTTCCGAGTTCCAGCCGGGTGATACGCTGGAGCTTATCAGTGACCGTTTCCGGGCAGGCATGATGAGCGGAGGTATGATGGACGGAATGGGCATGATGGGCAGCAACGCCCTGCCCCTTGGCAGCCGATTCCCCTTGGCCAGGCTGGAGGTGTCCAAGTCATTAAAGGCCAGCGAACCTTTACCGGCACAGCTAGGTGTGCAGCGGCAAAAAATACCGGTAAACAGCAATACGCGAATCCGGTCGTTCGAGTTAAGCCCGGTGATGATGCGGGGATTTGCCATGAATGGCCGGCGGTTTGACGGAACGAATGTTGCTGATGACGAAAAAGTCCGCCTTGGTGACACGGAAATCTGGGAATTCCACAACAACACACCGATGCCTCACCCGATGCATATTCATGGCTTGCAGTTCAACGTTGTAGGGCGACGAGGCGGCAGCTCGGATAGTTTACAGCAGGGCCTGGTAGACAGTGGCTGGCACGACACGGTTCTGGTTATGCCTCGTGAAACGGTTCAGGTGGCGATGAAATTCGAGCGCTTTGACGGCCTTTACATCTACCACTGTCATAACATGGAACATGAAGACGCAGGGATGATGCGCTATTTTCAGGTGCAAGGCTAAGCGCCGCCGGTCTCCTTCGTCTGCTCAACCGTTGTCACCGAGCCCGACTTGTCCTTGCACTTCATCATGCACAACCCAAGACCACACATGATCAGGCAGGGCAGGAGGCTGATCAGTATGGGAGCGAGTCCGAATAGCACCAGGTGTTCCCAGCCAAAGGTAAGTCCCGCGATGACCCCGAAGGCGCCAAACAACCACCAACGCCGTGGCCCTGTCAGCAAACCCACTAGCCTTCCTCGGCCAGGATCTGAATTCAACGTGCCCTTGTCTGTGCCGCTCGTTTTGTTACAGCAACTCATTATCGTCCCTCATTTTTACCTTAGTTGTTGGTTGCTCATTTCCACCGCTTATGCGGTAAACAGCCTTGCAGTTGAGCATTTTTAAGAAAATAACGTTGAAGCAAGGTTTAAGGTCAAGGCTTTTATCAGAATGGCCAAAGTGAATTCACCTTGGGCCTTTGGGTATCGATGGCGTTGTATCATTGAAATAAAAACTGCTAGGATTTGGTGAACTGAAAGACGAGCTGTGTGTCACAGCGTTGAACCTTTACAGCTTGGTGCTTGGAATCAGGATGACCGCAACAACCCGCCAATTTATTTCCGCGCTGCTATCACTGCTTCTGGTGATAAGCGGGCCGGCATTGGCTATGTCCAAAATAGCGGACAGCGACGCGGACACTGCGATGCCGGATTGTGGTTCCATGATGATGGCTCAGGCTGAGAGCGCCGGCTCCTCAACAGATACTGAAACGGATTGTTCCTCAGCCCCTGACATGGCCTGCCCGAGCGCCAGTGGGCTGATCAAATGCGGGGTCAGCGTCAGCGTTGCCCTGTTACCGGGGGATTCCATCGGTTTTACCGATACGGGCTCCCACCCGGTATTGACCGCACGATCAACCTTCTACCAGGATCCGTTCCTGGCCTCTATTACGCCTCCTCCAGAACACCACTCCTGAGTTTTAACCCGGATTTTTGCCTCTAGGAGGCAAGCTCTTTAACGTTAATTCTTACAACAAAGTCTCGTACTTCCGTCCATCCGTAACGAGACTTTAACTGGAGTAAATCAAATGCGTAATTCAAAACTCAAGCTTACCGTAACCGCCGCCGTTCTGGCAGGCAGTGTTGCCCTCTTCTCTGCCGTTGCCCACGGCGAAGGCGCCGGCATGATGGCCGGACACTCCGAGCAGAATGGCATGATGTCCTCGCAAGGCACGGAGGGTATGGGCGGCATGATGGGGATGATGAACATGATGTCCGATATGTCCCCTGAAGACCGTAAAGCCATGACCGCAGCGTGCATGAAGATGATGCAGGCTCATGGTGGCGATGGCATGAAAGACAAAGACACCGGCACCAAATAACCATTTGGACACCCTCATGAACTGAAGCTATGGGCCGGGGATGCATGTGCATCCCCGGCCCTGCACTGCATATAAGCGATTCCAACCGAGGATTTTCCATGAAGACCATGAAACTCGCCCTTTATACGGGTATAGCCGCTGTCGTTATCGGCGCTGGCGCCACCTTGGCCATCCAGGCCAACGAATCTGACCAGTCATCGGTTGCGCAAGCCGAGAGTGGAAAGACAGTTCAGGCCATCACCATTTACAAGAGCCCCAATTGCGGTTGCTGCCAGGACTGGGCCGAGCACCTCGCGGCCAATGGCTTTGAGACCCGCATCGTTGAAACCGACAACCTCAATGAAATCAAGCAAGAGTACGACGTACCCCGAGATATGGCGTCCTGCCACACTGCGCTGATCGGAGACCTGGTGATTGAGGGCCGTGTGCCGGCCAATGACATCGTCGCCTACCTTGAGGACCCGCAGTTCAATACGATTGGGCTATCAGTGCCGGGCATGCCCCATGGCACCCCCGGCATGGAAACCGGCCGGAAGGACGATTACCAGGTCATCGCTTTTAATGCCAATGGCAAGCAAGGTGTTTTCCGTGAACACAAGGATTACTGAGGTCAGCCCCATGAAAACGATGGTTTACCGCCTGAATTCTGGCGTTTCCAGGCTTTTCCTGTTCGCGTTGGTTGCCGTCATGCCGGCCCTGGTTCAAGCCGAGTCTGCGAATGATGCCCAAGCAGTGAAAGCGCTGGCGACTGACTCCTCCGGCGCCCTGCTGGTGCTTCGGGATAGCGGCCTGCTTGTTCTTGATGATAAGACTGCCGCCGACATCCCGCTGCCACCGTCCGATTCCGGCGCTCAACCCCGTTCCATGGCAAAGGGCGCGGACGAACGCCTGTACCTGGCAGGGCCAGGCCTTGGCATCTGGCGCTATGAGTATGCTAGCGAGCGCTGGCATTCCCTCAATGACACCCTGCCGGATCTCGGAATCACCGCCATTGCCGCCCACGCCACCCAACCGGAAACGCTCTACGCCTATCTTGGTGAAGGTGGCATGTTCCGATCCAGGGACGGCGGTGGCGAATGGGTGAAGGTTGACGGTGGACCCCGGGAGCCGGTGCAGGCGTTCCTGCACTCGGATATGCCCGGCAGCATGGAAAGTGGCTGGCTGTTCGCGGGCACCACCCGTGGTGTGGCCCGTTCCATGGACTGTTTTTGCTTCTGGGGCGATGCCGGCGAATTGCGAGGGGCGGTGACGGCCATTGATTACGATCCTTCGGCCCCGGAGAACGTCTACGCCGTAATCGAGGGGCAACTTCACCACAGTTCTGACGGCGGCGAAACCTGGGTTGGCCTTGAAATACCCCAGGCAATCACCGCTCTGACATTCTCACCCAAGGAAGGACTCGTGGTGGGCACGGAAAACGGAGACCTGCTTTCGCGGAACGCCTCTGGCGAATGGGTGCCTGTTCATGAATAAGTGGTTTGTCCCGCTGGTCTTGCTCGTTGCCCCGGCCCTTCTGATGGCCGGTGGCGCGCCACCAAACAGCGACAGCTTGCCGACCGAAGTGGCCAAGGGTCGCCAGATCTACGAGCAATACTGCGCCGCCTGCCACGGATGGCAGGGTGAAGGTGCGGCCAACTGGAACAAACCGGATGAGAAAGGCGAAATGCCCCCGCCACCACACGATGAGACCGGCCACACCTGGCGCCACAGTGATGCCATGCTGTTCAGGATGATTGCCGAGGGATGGCGGCATCCCTTCAACAAAACAGATCGGCTGGCTATGCCAGCATTTGAGGACACCCTCACCGACGAGGAAATTCAGTGGGTGATCGAGTACCTGAGAACACTATGGACAGACGACCAGCGCCGCTATCAACAGAACGAAAGTCAGGACATTAACCAGGCCGAGAGCCCCTCCTGACTTCTCACGGATACCAGACAACACTCCTTTAAATCTCGGTAACTCGAAAATGTCGTTGAAGCAGCACTTCAATAAATGGTCATGGTTATTCGGTATAGCCGGTTTCAGTCTGGTGGTCGCTGCAATTTTCGTGTTGCCGCAGTACCTGAAGCCTGATCTGGATGCCGGTGTCACTTTTTACGCCACCGAGGGATGCGCACCTTTTGAAGGTCAGTGTATCGGGCGAAAGGGCGATCAAACCATCACAGTCGGCTTAGGTAATGAAGCCATCGAATCGATGACAGAGATTCCCATTCGTGTGCGTCTCGATAACATGACAGCAGACTCCCTGATCGGGGATTTCGAAGGGCTTGAAATGTACATGGGCGTGGTCCGCACCCAGCTGCTACCGAATGCCCAGGGTGTTTACCAGGGAACCATTACCCTGCCGGAGTGCGGTACCGGCAAGATGCTATGGCGGTCGAGGGTTATCATCGACAACGACCCTTCCAGTGAAGGTATCAAATTTGATTTCTGGGCAGTTTAACGGACTTACAAAACTTAGGGGACTAAATTCCTGATCTTGCAACCTGGGGAATTGGCGCCGCGTTTGCCATCGGCTGGACACCCTGTATAGGCCCCATACTCGGGGCCATATTGGCGCTCAGCTCCACGCATGCCAATGCTGAGGCGGGCATGCTGTATCTGGCGGCGTATTCGTTGGGGTTGGCTCTTCCTTTTCTCGGAACCGCCCTGTTTATTGAACACTTTCGGCAACGAGTACGCTGGCTCAGTCGCTGGAGTAGACTGCTGAGAGCGCTTGCTGGCTTGGTGCTCGTTGTAATGGGAGTAATGGTGCTCACCGGTCGGATGACACTCTTTGCGTCGTGGATGTTGTCGACGTTTCCGGTTCTCGGAAGGCTTGGTTGAGCTTCCTACAGCCAAACTACAGGGAACGGTCCATGGCTTCATGCTCAAATACTGCGTATAAACAGGTTTCATGAACAAATGGGGCCGCTATTTCGTTAACTAATGGCTTTGCATTGCCGAACCATTGAAGCGGCTCATTGTTCTTCAGGACTGAATTAAAAACCGGTTCGCAGTGGAGGATCTTGAACGTTCGCTTTTGTTTAATAGCGAACAGAACATGCCTCAGACGATCATCCGGGGCGGAACGAGCTTTGCGAGCACGGCGATGGTCTTGGCCGATGGTTTCCTTCCGGGTGACCGAGCGCACTTCCACAGAGATTGCCGGCGCTATGGCCGAGAATCCGGGCCTGCAGCTCGTGCTGACGTTCTTCAGCGGCAAGCTGACGGCGATACGCCCGGGAAAACAGTTTTTTCAGGTAATGTGGAGCGCTTTAAGTTTGTCGCTGGTGATATCGAAGCGGCTGGCTGGAGGTGCCAGGTCACAAAAATTGGCACAGATATGTCACATATTCGTCACAGGGAAGTTTGGCGGCCCCAAATGCAAAAAAGGCAGACCAGTAAGCAACTGATCTGCCTTTCTTTTTTATGGTAGCGGGGGCAGGATGGTTATGAGGCCGATAATTTTGACCCACTTTTTTTGTGCCAGAATTATCAAAATTGCCATAAATCTACGTATGATCTAGGATTCTACAGAAATGGCGCGGTGGAAGCTAGGTGCATTAATGACAGACAACAGCTATCAAAATTGGCACCAGACTGAAGAGTCGAGAGACGGAGATTTGACCGTAAGGGCGCCAGGCCCTCACTTCCAAAGCATCCGGGAATGGGCGCAGGAAAACGACATAGCTGATATTTTCGATGCCATCGCCCTCACCTTTGGGTTCACCGAAAATTTCACCATCATCGGCAACCTGTATCGCGAACTATCAAGCCCGGAATCGACCAGCATATTAGCCCAATGGTCGGAAAACTCATACATCAACCATCTAAGCCGGCTCAGTGCAGCCTATAGCCAAAGCCCCGAAATTTCCAATGCTTTTGCCGGTTTCCCGCGAAGACCATCCAGAAGCAGCACAAAACAAACACTTCGCAACGCGGGCGCTGACATTTCGCAAACACATTTTCTACTGGAAATGATCGTACAACCACTGGTTCTATCCGGACCTGATTCAGCAGACCGGCGCCGTCGCGCCTTCAGAATTTGGTTGATCGTTCAGGCTCTCGAAAGAGCGGTCGAACACAACTGCCCTTTTGATAGCCAGATTCAACAGATCGCCAGCGCACTCAGCTTACCCGGCGATGATACAAAATGGGAGGTAATAGATACTGTTCTTCACAGAAGCACACGTGCATACCCCGCCGAGGAATGCTCCTACCCACAGTTCACACAAACCATTCGATACGCAGCCACACAGCTAAAGATTCTTCCAAAGTTTTCAGAGAACAGAAAACAGAAACCACTGCTGGATGCCATCGCACTGGTGGCCGGTGGGCACATAAATGCAATCCGTCAGAATCATCAGTTCGCTCCCTTCCAGCCATCCCTTACGGGGCTACTAGCACAAACTGACTCGGCAGTAATTCTCGACAAACATAGGAACGAGCCCCAAGTCCTTGCCTTTTACGACAACGAAAGTGACACCGCCGACGAAGAAGGGCTCGAGCAACTGTTACTGTTTAATGTCGAACCAAAGGAAACGCCAGAACAGCAGAGACTCTCAGGCAAAAGTGTTTTGATGCAGACTGCAGAACTCTCTCATTACCTACCCTGGTCTTGGGACAAACCACTCCCTCCTGAAAAGGAGCACCTTGAGAAGTGGTTGGATCAGACCCTGTCCCATTCCGCCCTGGGTGAGCGATTTGGAGCGGCGTTGGTTTGGTTAGCACTTCGTTTGGGGCGCTCCCTCGAATTTGTCCTGGAGTTTGAGATTACTGACGAAACTGGGGACGAATGGTCGATCTCCACTGACCTGCAAACAGCCCACCGAAGTTCACCCAAACGCCACAGTTCATGGTTGCCGGATCAGGCCGATAAAGCCCTGATCGAACCGTTTGAAACGTCCCTGTGTATTGAACTGCCAGTCCTGATCCGGGACATTCTTAGGGAAGCAAAACGAATCTTTCCAGGAGCACCATTATTACGGGGGCTATGGTCACGAATTGGAGTGATTAAGTTAGAAAGCTGGTTCAAGAAGCATTCGCGACGCTGCCTCCCCCGACTCAGTAGTGCCAAGCTGGGCAATGCCCAGTCACAACAAGTCTTCGAGGCATTCGGTGATCACTCACTAGCCCGACTGATCTCATCGCACCCGAGCTCTGCTCTCCCTGCGGCTTGTGGATACGCAAACTGGGATATACGGCAGATACAAAGTGGCTTTAACCTTCCCATTCAAACCAAGTCAAACTCTGCTAACCGGGTAAACCTTCTCGGAAGCCTGCTGGCACCTATTGAGTCCGTGCTGAAGGCTGAGATCCAGCATGGCACCGCGAAGCTTTTGGAAAGCAGTCGCGGGGATCCGATTACATTCCACAATTATTTTGCCCAGTACACCGTTACCGCACTCTATGCCGCCACGGGTTGCCGGCACCTCTCCGAACCCTTTGAGTCGATTGCACATTTTTGCCAAGAGCCCCCTGCAGTTTTCATCAACGACAAATCCGATGACGGTCTTCACTGCGGGCGCATGGTCCCTCTAGCAACCAACGCCCTTACTCTATTTAACGCCTATTGCAATCATCTTCGTTCATTCGCCTCAGACCTTGAACGTTCGCATCCTCGCCTATCCAGCCGAATTGAACAGATGCTCCATGGATCATCCACCACACTGCCGCTATTCTTCCTATTAGACCCTTCCGGTTTCTGGCATCCGTTGAATGATGACAGCACTCCAGGCGCGGAGCTCTTTCGGTGGGAGCTACCAAGGAACCTGTTCCGTCACCGTTTTTCACAGCAATTGAACCGGCGAGGTGTAAACCCAGAAGTCATTGATGGGTGGATGGGGCACGGCGAGCGAAGTGCCACCACCTACAATGATCACTCAGCCCGGTGCTGGAAAGCAGACGTTGCCCGTCACCAGCAACAGCTGAACGACTGCTTTGAGGAACTTGGTTTTATCTCAGAGTTACCCTATGCATCCCTCACCACGATAGATCTTCAATCCGCGCCAACAGAACCCGGCTACTCAGAACCTCAGATATTCGGACAGGCAAAACGCCACCGCGATCGGATGAAAGCGAGAAATCAGGCTCGATCACAGGCACGGAAAGACCTGAACCTTTTTCTGTCGGTCAATCCGCTCGAAGAGGGCGCACAGCTAACTCAAACCTATGTGAACGACCTTGTGAGACAAATGCTCTTGCGCGAGAACGGCCTCCCTCACCCTCGCGCGGCCATCAGAATGGAGGTTCTGGTCCAATGGCTCGAAAGCCGTGGTCCTAATGCAAGGCGATTCATTCGGCACCGCCTGGCGCGGGTCGAATCCGAACGATCACTGTTCAGGGAGTCTTGCCCCCGCGCCGTTCAAGTTATGCCAATGCTCCAACAGTGGGCAAGCCAAACACGACAAGGCATACGGCAAGCCCAGGTTTCAAAATCCAACGGTCTGGCACTTGGTGCCGTGCTGCTGGCCATTGATAAGCGGATTTCCTATCTCCAGCTTCTGGAGGACGTAATTCAGGGACGCAACTATCGGGTCATTCAACACAATGATCACGTGTACTTTGAGTACAATGAAGCACTAAAGCCCGAAGATTTTGATCAACCGGTTCAACGCCATCAAATCGATCACACGATCGGACGATTACTGGCAAAGGGACTGGGCATTAAGGACACTAAGGATCTGGCCACCGCGCGCTGTCCGAAACCTTTGCGTTCGCTAGCCGACATTCTCAGGACAGCACCGCCTCACGGACCATTAAATTCAGACGAGCTTTCTCTAGCTCAGTTAATAAAATCCCTCCATCAACTGGTCGAACAAGCCAATCTGGTTGACCTACCCGGTTTAGTTGCGGGGGCTCTGAGTGAAAGAAATCCGCCCTCCAGTGTCTGCTTTTATGACTATCTGAGGCTAAAGGAAGGGGTCCGATACTCAACGCCAAGCCACCCTGCAGGCGGGCCGGCCTTAGAGCTTGATTCGCGGCCACATATAGTCAGCATGACGCCTGGCAACTACCCCGATGAATTCTACGATTCAGCGAAGTCCTTCATTTTCGGTCTGCAAAATTTGCTCAATACATACACAAAAAGCAGATCCACACTGATGGCAAAGGAGGTTGAGCAATACTGTCGAACCCATGCGCACGAGGTCAGCAGTGCCATCTTTTTATTGGGACGTTGGGTTGCCTATCGCATCAGAAATGGCAAAGCTGCATCCCATCGCGCTCACACCCCCTATGCTCGCAACTCTCTCAAACGGTATCTAGCCGCCCTATCCCCCGCGTTTAGTGGACTAGCTTCCAGAACCGATTTATTGACAATGACGGAGGACGAGGTCACCGAGCTCTGTGACAACATGTTGTCTCAGTGCGCAGAAAAGCAGAAAGACTTGCACTATTTCTCCGCCAGATTGGTCGAGTTCTTCGACTGGGCCTGTGAATGCGGGGTTTCCTCCCCGGATTGGGATGAGCTTAGCCTGGGCAGCTCCCAGCGATCCGTTCGCCCAAGGCTGTTCTCTGAGGCCGAGTACTTCCAGGCGCTCGAGTTACTACTCCGTGCTGACGCCGAACACGCAGAGCGTGGCCCCCTATCCGCCTTCGTGCTTTTGCTGGCCTTTCGCTTTGGCCTACGCGCACAGGAGGCCATCGGGCTTCTGCGTTCCGACTGGTGTCAGTCGGGACAAATGACTTGGGTGCTCGTCCAAAGCAATAAAATACGAACCTTAAAGAACGCTCGGAACAGTCGACGCGCAGTACCCCTCATGTTCCAGTTGTCACCGCTTGAACAAACACTCATCCAGACCATTCTCACTCAACACACGATCCAGGCAGCAGGCGATGGAAATGTTCCGATTCTCTGTGACACAGAGAAGGCACTCACACGCTACGCACGATCACTAGCCCCCGATATTGCCCGCGTTCTCAAGACTGTCACCGGCAATCGTAAAATGAGCCTCCATCAGGCTCGTCATGCGTTCTGCAATGTTCTGACTGCCGCTCTGTTCGAGATCGACAGCCCGCTTGCAGAGAACCTTTGCCCGTCTGCAGACCACACAGCAATTAGAAGCATTATGCTGGGGACGCAGGAATTACCCTCACGCCGCTGCGCTATGGCAATCGGGCGGGCACTCGGACATCAGACACCACGGACACAGCTTCGTTCCTACAATCACCTGCTGACAGAATGGGCCGACTCGCTCACCCCCCTTAGTTCTCACTACGCCAGTGAAGTCGCGAACGCTATCAAAACCAACGAATGGCCAGTGGAACCGCAGCTTCAACCAGGATCCCATCCAACCGTTTTCTCACGAACAGAAAAACTATCTCCCAAAACCATCGTGGAGGGTTTACGGCTGATGGCACTGGGTTACAACACTGATATCGTCGAACAGCTTTTGCGACTGGAACCGGGAGAATTCACGGGTGTCGAGGAATTTGTTGATCGGATTAACGAATCCATCAGATTCAAGGTTTTTGATCCGACTAGAGGCAAAAAGGCGTACGTCTACGGGCAAGACTTACCCAGGCACATCCTTAAATCCCGGCCCGCCGACTTTTGGCAGCGACTGTTGCAGATCGCGGAAAAACTGCCCCCATCCGATGGGATAGATTTTAATCGGCCCTTACCGTCATTAGAGCAGGCATCAAACCTGGTCGGCCGAAACGGCCACATTCTAATGAACATGCCAGAGGAGGCGAATCTTCTGCGCCTGATGGTTAACAGTCTAAACTTACCCAAAAAAAACTATCATGCCGTGGTGAAATCTAAGCCAGCCAACCGTCATAGAGCAACGCGCTTGCTGAATGTCGGACAGTTTCAAGAGACCACTCAATCGTCCATTCAGTTGGACACATTTAATGAGAACTATGGCGTAGCCTACAACAGGGGCCGCTCCTACGCCGGTCTGGTGGTCGCCAAGCCGGCTGTAGGACCCATCCATGACAATATCGAACTAGCTATTGCCTTTACCACGATTGCGGCCGCATACTGCCCGCGGGAAATAACTCCATCACCAGTATGTTGGTGTTTAGGAGGTCAATCCAGCTGGAAAAATTCCGGGTCATTCGACGAGATTTCCTCAAGCTCAACGAGCGTAATCACTGACCTCGATCGTCCTACGGAGGGTTGTCGTAACGCCAAAAATTCGACCATATGACGGTTTGCATAGGCTCCAGCGAGAATACGCAGAAAACGTTCATTAGGACACAGAGCCTCAAGCCTACCCTTCGCCTCAGCCCCATCATTCACGCTCTCGACTTGCAAACTTACCTTGAGCCTCGCCTCATCGAAACCGATTAGCCGCGCTGTGCCTTGGATTCGCTCCTGAACGGCCTCATCAGACACTAGCGTTGGCATGGTCCCCTGGATCGTTACACCTCCAAGTTGTTCCGCGCCAAAACTCACAAAGAAACCCTGCGTCACCAACCTGTTGGCAAACCGAGCCTGCAACTCGTTGCCCTTTTCAGACAGAAACGACTGTTCCTCGTCCGTGAGCCGCCCCACCAAATCGGTCTCGCCGAGGGAGGACTGGCGCACGAGTACTCGCGTGATAGCCTGAGCCGCCGCCCGATAATCTTCGACCTGCGCACTTGAAATATCCGTGCCGATGATCCTGACGATAATGGTTGCCGGAAATTCTGTTTCATCCGGGGACTCAAGGCGTAGGCGCGATTCAACATCAACGTTCGTATCTTTCCGGAAACGCGCAAACTCACCCAGAGCATGCGCCATAAAATCCCGCAAAAGTTTTTGCTGAGCGCTTGCAAACACCCCCTCCCCGTCGAACTCCAGCGCACCGTTAAAATGGGTAACCGTTGGTGGGCTTAATTGATGGCTTACCATGATGATGCCATCCATTACCCTGGATTCTTTACTCGGGCTCATAATGAACTCCCCTGCACAAATGTTTGGTTTTTTTCTCGACACCGATCTATCAACGAAAGGATTTTTTAAAATCCAGCGTGCTAATGTTTTACCACAGTTTTGTGGCGAAGTGAGCGAGAGTTCCCAAAGAAGCGGAAAAGCGGGTCATTTACGCGACACCTGAGAAATGGACATATCAAAAAAGATTTTTTCCTCTTAAAAATCAGTCTGTTGCAATTAAATTTTGCTAAAAAATAAAATTCACAAAGAAATTCATTTTACACTTATTTAGAATGGTAGGCTTAAAGCCTACAAGACGCCTTAACACCAAAGGGTTTCTTAACCGACACAGCTCAAATTAAAACTTATATATTAAAATCAACCAAAACTTTAATGACCCACAACCACCAAAGAAATTAATAACTTACTATTTCCAATTTGCATGTACTTGTTAGAGTGGTTGAAAAAACTCTTCACCAAATACAAAATGAACACATAGAATATTCAACCTCCAAAAACATAGAAGCAGGCTGAGCGCGGGGGCGCCTCCAATGCCAAGCTTGCAATCCCGTAGTGGTTCAGAAGCAGATTCGAACGGCCACAGTTTAATGTGCGAGGTTACTCTCGAAATGACGAAAAAGTACCTAACGGAAAAAGAACTACTCGTTGGCCTAGATGCCCACACCGCCCATGCCGATGAGCTGGCCGACCCGTTGCCTCAGGAGCTCACTCCGCTGGAACGCCTCAAGGGTTCCGTCAAACGCTATGATCGGCCGACCGATTCGGTTTGGGACGAGTATTTCGACTCTGATGGCGTCAGTGACGATTTTATGGAAGACCGCGAGCAACCGGCACCGGATGAGCGTGATAAGTAACGATATCATCATCGCGGACCGGATTGGCCGCAAAACACCGATGTGGAGTCAGTCGCATGCTCATCGTCGGTAGCCATTATTCTCGTCCTTTTTAGTTGGCCGAGCATAACCCTGAACGGAACCTTCCGGTCCAGCATAAACGCCCAGTCCATAAAGGTGGGTGTCCAAGGCGAACCCCAGAATCGAACAACCTCGGTCTCAACACCGCTATCTTCCAAGTAAATGGCATTGGTCAGCGCTTGTCGAGCCAACTCTGGCGTTTCCTGAAATGCCCAATCGTGGTTACCGGCGATCACAATCTTGTGTCGATGCGGTAGCGTACCGAGCCAATTGTTGAGGTCTTCAATATTCTCCAGAGTCCCCTGGTCCAAACAGTCCCCCGCATGGATCAGCACATCGCCGTCCGGGATATCCGGCATGCGCCAGTGCAAGCTGTGTGTGTCAGAAATGCAGACTAACTTCATGTCCCAAACTACTCCGGTGACCAATCCAAAACGAAAGCGTAGTGACGAACTTTCACGTATCGTTCATACCGTGATGATGGCGTCCTCCACCGCCAAACACTGAAAAGCCATAGCATTGACTGAATCCTTCTTTTTCTTCTCGCCAGTGGAGTGTCATGCGTATCGGGGTAAGTCCATTTAAACTCTCATAGATCATATGTCGCCAAATGCTGCACTTCTGCCTGCCCCATAGTCGCAATTCTCAACATCCGAAACAGGTCAGGTTGAAGAACTGCCAGCCTTTCGAGCACTTTAGTTGAGAGCTCAGGAGAGCAACCCCAAAAACCATCGGATATGCCGCCAGCCATGGCACAGACAGAGTCCACATCGCCACCGGCCGAGACGCACTCTCGCATACAAGATTCAAAGCTACGTGTGCTGCATGCGATTTCAATCGCAGTGACAACAGACTCCCATTGATACGGAATGCCGGATCGCGGCCATTGATATAATTCAGGGAAATGCCGCTTCACAAATCTCTGAACTTCGCTCGGTGAAGCATCGTGGTGGGACAGGAACGTCGCCCCTCCGATCACTTCTGCCAAACGAATGGGCAATTCCTGGTAATGAGTAGCTGACGCAGACTCTCGCGCCAGAGCCATTGCTTCCCCAAGATTGCCGGCGAACAAGTGGATAAAGCTCACGCGAATTGCGGCCCCGTTCCCGGTATTAAAGTATTGATGCTCATCCCTGCCCTCAGCCCATTGCAGCATTGCCTCAGAGAATCCATAGTCACGATAATCCAGAATACTTTCTCGATACTTGGCCGCCAGATTCTGGCCGACCGCCAGAGCATATCCGGTCGTTATGGTGAGCACCGTATCATCGGTGAAGTGGCCTCTTGGGTTTAAAAGCGGCCCGCCAAATTCGAACGGCTCGGAGCCTTCCCAGACGCTTCCAATAAAATCACCCACAATTGCTCCAAACATATTGTTCCTCCTCCCCGGCTTTCTTCTCCAAAACGCCCCAAGGCCGAATCAGCGGAAATTTTTTTCGGCGCTATTTCCGTCTTTTCGACTTTGAGGCGTTTAGGAGAGCGGTGTTTTTCAAGACAGTTGGCACTGATTTCTCTGTTTAAGCGACGTCTTTCTCTACCACTCGTTTTTCCGGGTTCAACGTGGTTGAGCCGACGGGCTCACAATTCCTGATGGGGCGACGGCCCC
>Ga0315334_10000300_pt1 | contig 30310 bp, 38 predicted proteins | sample M150034915metaG_FD_205555 | JGI IMG/M metagenome (GOLD analysis project Ga0315334, IMG submission 205555) | Ammonia-oxidizing marine archaeal communities from Monterey Bay, California, United States - M1 500m 34915 | ecosystem: Environmental > Aquatic > Marine > Intertidal zone | place: USA... | reverse complement strand
GTAGATGCAGATTATTCAACACAGCTTTCGGTATTTGCTGGTTCTGATCCTGTAAATATTGGATATGCTAATTGGGCAGATTATTACCTTGAAGGTCAGCTTGCTAACGTGCGGCTTTACGATCGAGCCCTAACTTACGCAGAAATCCAACAAAACTACAACAGCTTTAAATCTAGATTTGGAGAATAAAAAATGGCAACTAACAGAATAACCTATGGCCAAAGTGCAATCGCTGTTTCACAGTCTCCGGCTAATTCTGACAACACTAGTAATTTGACTGGTCTAAAAAGGGTGCAGTCAGCTTCTGTTAATTTTGCTTTTGCTAGAGAGCGGTTTAAACAAATTGGTAGTCCTGATTATGTTGGTCAAGTACAAGTGAAAAATGCTGATATTGGTTTAGATGTTAATTATTTTTATTCTAATGGCACGAATGAGGCTATTATGGGCTTAAATGTCAACGGAGAAGATAGCACCGCTTTGAAGTATGTAAAAAAAGAAAATCAAGACAGAAATTATTATATCCTAATGGGAACAGGGGATAATGATGCGCCCAATACGACTGAAATTTTTAAAAATAAATTTAATATTATGGCTTTAGGTAATGTTTTTTTGGACTCTTATTCTCTATCTGTTAGTGTGGGTTCTCCTGTGTCTGTTTCGAGTAGATTAAGTGCTTATAATGTTGTTATGAATGAATATAATGATAGCACAGATGGCGAAACTATTCCGGCGATTGATACAACTAAAGTCGGTCCCGGAGAGCCTGTGTTAGATAAAAATTATAAAATTACTTCTAGCACTTTTCAAAACACAACAAATAGGGACGGCAATATACATGCCGCGTTTACCGCAGGAGATATTGAGTTAATTTTAGCTAATGTTAATGAGCCGGGCATTGAGTTTACAGGATCTAGTCCAGAGAGGAGTGCGTCTATCGATTCGTTGGATGTTGATTTTAATATCGGGCGGACAGATTTGTATGGATTAGGTTCAATGTACCCTTATGGTAAGCGTGCGGTTTTGCCTATTTTAGGTACGTTAAGTTTTTCAGCGTTAGCTACAGAATTTACCAGCGGTAATCTAAATGAGTTTTTATCTGGGCAAAATGATTACAACTTTACTTTTAATCTTAAAGATAATTGTAGTGGAATAACAGGGTTGCAGCTTAAGGTGGAAAATGCTCAGCTAGATAGTCAAGGACTTAGTGATACGATGGGTGATAATGCTTCTATTACAGCTAGTTTTGGTTTTTCTATGTCCGATATTAGTGGGTTGAAAATATCCACTCCGCCATTGATTGTGAATCAGCCTGTTTCTACTGCTAGCGCTGGCGCTACCTTATATGTCCAACCTACGGGAAAAACATCGGGGGGTGTTGCTTATAATGCGGACGGTTTTAAGTATGAGTGGTATAAAAATGGGTCCACTTTTGGGTCTAACCAGCGCTCAGTTGTAACAAGTGATCCAGCTGGGCCTGATTCTTATTATGTAGTAGTTTCTAATGAGTTGGGAAGCGCTACCAGTAATAATTCAACGGTAAGTTAAAGCTCTACTTTTATATTTTTTGTTTCAATTATTTTTGGTTTATCATCAAGGTGCTTTTTGCCTACGCTCTTTTCGTATTTGTCGAAGTGTTTTCTTTTTACTGGGTCTTCGCCTGTTAGGGATTCTTTGGCTCTTTTTTCGCTCATTTGTGCTGAATAGTCATGGAGGTCTCCGTAGGTTCCTTTCATTTTTCCAGTACGATTTATAAATTGTTTATTATCCCATGGGTCAACCTTTTTAGCTATATAATTTCCTATGTTGACTTGAGGGGCGTCGTAAACGCGCTGCCAGTCCTCGTCGGTGCCGTCTTCTCCTTTGTATTCTTTATAGTCAGACATAGGCATTTCAACTTCCTTTGTCTCTCCAGTGACCGCATGTATAAAACTATAAAACATATAAAGACACCCAGTAGACTTCTCAATATCTACTGGGTGTTATATATATTAGACAACCTCCACTACTTTTCCAGAGGATTTTTTGCTCTTGGGGAGCGTAACATAAAGAATGCCGTCTTTAGTTCTGGCTGTTATTTTGTCTACGTCCACGCTTTTATCAAGGGTGGTTTGACATAATTCTTTTTTGTCGTCTTTTGTGGACAGCACTCTTAAAACATTATCTAAAACTTTGATCTCCAAGGTCTTTTTATTGTGGCCCGGCACGTCTACCTCTAAGAGATACTTATCATCTTCTGTTGATAGGTGGGCGGTGCGACTATCACAATGGCTCCACACATGAGGGTAAAACTCTGTGTCCATAATATCTGTACTTAAATTTTCTAGCCAGTTTACAAGGCCAAAATTACTTCTAGTGTTTATCATATGTGTTTTATAAAAGCAGGTCGCGTGCCAACTTTAAAAACGCTTATTTGTTAAGGTTTTTGCATATTGTGAGACAAAAAGGCGCGTCACATTGTTTTTGCATGCGGACCGGGTGTGTCACTGTGTCCCAGTGGGTCATCTTTTTCCGCCAAAATATTCGACTGCGTGACCTTCGCTTACCAGCATTTTGTTGAAATTTTTCTTTTTATTGGGGCTGTATATTACCCCTAGAATGCGGCCATATTTTCCTTTTTTATCTAGCTCTGTTTTAATTATGCATTTGCTGTCGCAAGAAGCAATTAAGGTCTCTAGGCGGTCTTTAGCTGCTAGTCCTTTTTTCTTTTCTTTTAAGTCGCGAGTGCGACATTCGGGGGTATTTATGCCGTGAAGACGTACTCTTTCTTTTTTAAAAGTGCTAAAACCTACATCAATAAGCACATCAACAGTATCGCCGTCTACGACTCTTAAAACCTTAGCGTTATATTCGTACATTAGTCGAAGAGATTAGACCAGAAGCCTTTTTTGGGGATGTCTTCTAGGTTTTTTGCAGCTCTGTCTTGAGCCACTACCAGTTGGTGCTCCGTAAACAAGAGGCATTTTTCTTGTTTTTTTCTATCTTCTATCCAGATGGCATAATATTTTTCATTAGCTCCAAATTTCCGATCTTTATTATCGACGGCAATAACTTTGCCTTGTTTTACTTTCGCCATTTTATGTTCCTATAGTTTTTAGTATTTTGTCTACTGTGTGTTTGTAGGTAAAGTCTTTTTGGAGTTTTTTGCCTTCATCGTTAGGGGTTTCGCATTTCTTAACAGCTTCTTCCATAGCGGCCGTGACTTGGTCGGGATCAAAGGAACACATAGAGCCTTGGTTGAAAGGATGTCCTTTCTGAAAAAAGAGATTATCATAGATATCTTCCTTGCTTTTAGGCTCTAGTAGTATAGAATTTGTTGGGGTTGCCCATGACTGGTGCCCTGTATGGCTGTATACAATGGACCACTTGCCCAGCGCTGTAGCATTAAAAGATGGTAAATTCCAGCCTTCTGCCCCGCTTAGGCCCGTAAGGTCTATATCTGCGGAGTTCAGGAGGTGGTTTACTTCTGTGTTTGTTTTAAGGTGGGGTAAAAAATTGATGTTGCTATAATGTTTGCCATCAAGCAGTTGGTTGAGTAATGATGTCATTTGTTCTTCTTTTAAGAATGGATTGCTAATACAACAAGTAAGAAGAAATTTATTGTCATTTCCGTATTTTTTTAACCATGTTTGGACAATTTCTTTAGTGTGTTTTCTTTTTTCATATTTTCCCATTAAAACAAAATGAGTCTTTCCTTCAACGCTTTTTTTATCGCTTTGGTGCTCGATGAAGTCTGGGTCAAAACCTAGGGGTATATAAGAAACGTTTTTGCATCCTACGTTTTTAAAAGCTTCTACTGCCGAAGGGTTAGTTAAAAAAGTGTGATCTTGGAAGTTGACCAGTTTTTTTTCGGTAAAAGTAGGGCTTTCAAGCTCATAAAAAGTTAGTAGGAATTGTTTGGCAGATATACGTCTCTCGGCCCCGTTAAGGTGCCATAAGGTCAGCGTGGGGAGGTCTTTGTCTAAGTTTTTATGATTATCTTTACTACTTCTTTCTATCCAAGCTTTAAAGTCCTCGGGTAGTTTGTTAAAAGAGCTTAGGTCGGTGGGTCCGCGAGGAAAAAGAGAAACTGTTGAGTTTCTTTTATAAAGTTCTCGGAGAATGTTGACCCCAACGTTTCCGAAAGAGAGATTGTTAATAGGAATGTCTGCTATCAAGTTCATTTTCTTTTAAATTTTTTCTGATAATTTTTATGGCAGCATTATGTATGTTAATGCATCCTTGGATACTCATTTTAAGTTTTTTGCCTACTTGTTGCCAAGGGGTTAGTTTGTTGAACTCGGGGTCAACGTATCTAATTTTAAATATACGTCTGACTCTTTGGTCTGGGTGCTTTTCTATGATTTCAAAAATTTTACATAGTAATGCTTCGTTAACATAAGGGCTATTTTCAGTTTTGTCCTCTTCTTTAGCTCTGTTATGAAGCGCAAAGTCGCCCTCTGGAGAAGCTGCTAGTAGATATTTTTTATTTTTGTAATGTTGATTAAGGCATAACCATTTGGCCTCGTTGCCTAAAAACGTGCTAAACTTTGCCCCTCGGTTCTGGTCGTACTTTAAGCCAGCATTATAAATGTAATATTGGATTTCATCTATAATGTCTTGTTTATGGGACGTAGGGGAATTATTGGGGACATAGTTGTTTACAATATCTAGAAAAATACCAGAGTGTCGATCCACTAATTCCTGTAAAGAAGCTTCGGCTTCTATGTCGTTTTTAAGGTTATAGGTTAATTCTACGTCCGTTTGATTATGTATCATTTAAAAAAGCTTTAACTAGTTTTGGTCCTGAGTGATCAAAGTCCTTTAGATTATCCCAATAAAAAGAAAATTTACACATGTTTTTTAATTTTTTTGTATATTTCTCCTCGTCTTGGTTAATAGGTTTTACGCCGTCTCTTTCGATGTAAATTGTGGCCCCACCAAGAGAGTGGATCCATTCGACCTCATTTTGAAATCGAACATCTGGAATGATTGTCTTTATTCCTTGTGACCTATGTACGACGCGAACATTGTGCATTTTGCGTATCCAATATTGGCTGTCTATCTTGTCTCTAATTATTTGTGTTCCCCAGCACACGAGCAGCGGCCTAATAATCTCTTTTTCTTTAGGGTCTTCGGTAAAAGCGCTAATGTTAAGGCGAGCTTGGAGAAACGAATCTATGTCCTTTTTGAGATAAAAAGCAAAAGAGGTGATTTTACATCGATGAGACTGCTCATCTAGTAGGTGGGCTAATATAGAGGCTAAAGAGTCTTTACCTGTTCGGGCAAATCCGGCAATGCCTATTAAATTGTACTGATCGAGTATCATCTTCCGGTGCTACCGAATCCACTGAGTGCGCGGTGGGAAGGAGGAACCGTATCTGTAAAGTTTAAAAAGGGATGATTATGCATGCACCATATGATCTGAGCAATTTTATCTCCGTTTTGATAAATTTTATCAGTGTTTATTTTTACACCTTGTATTTTGTTGTCTTTCATAACAATGTCATCGGGTTGCATGATATATCGAAATCTTACTTTGACGGTGTCTCTGAATCCAGAATCTATGATTCCTACAGAGTTAGCTAATGATAAATTATATTTAGAGATACTGCTTCGTGGATAAATCATTGAATAAAATGTAGTTTCGTTAGTAGGAGCGATTACTAGATTAGTGTCATATTCAATATAATTGATGTTTTTATATACAGCTTGCAGTGTTTTATTCTTCCCTAGTGGCTCTCCTGAGATTTGTGGTTTAGCTCGAGCAAATAGATCATATCCTGCATCTCCTTCGTATTCAGGCCGTTTGATCGAAGGTTCGTCCGAGTTTTGTTTGATGTAAACTTCCATAGTCATTAATATAATACAGGTTTTTAGCTATGTCAAGCTTTTTTTTCGATATTTTGAATTATTTCGTCTAATTGTTTAGAAAGCTTATGTTTTCCGATATCCGCCAGTACAGAGGGTACATAAAATATATCAAACTCCACTTGCTCCGGCTCTGTCATATTCTTCTCGTGCAATTCAGAACAATTGATGATGTTGATACAGGAGCTAAGGTTCAAGTTGTCCCCAAATGTGTCAAAAGCTTCTTCAAGGGCTTCCCCTGCGGCCTCTATAGCGTCTTTGGCCAAAACAACACATTCCCAATCGCTACTGGTTGCATAATATAGTTTTTTTTCTTGATTTTCTAGTACTCTAATCATAGAATCATTTTAGCGTAAAACGATCAACATGTCAAGCAAATACCCTAGCGTAACCTGCTACTGCCCAATATTTAAAGGAGGGCAGTTTATTAAAGGGTACATGGAAGACATGCTACGCCAAACCATTTTTAAAGAAGTTCAGTTTCTTGTGTTAGATTGCGCATCTCCAGACAACGAAGCTGAAATAATATTACCTTACGCTAAACAGCACCCAAATATAACATACAAAAGATTAGATAAAGATCCGGGGCTATATCCAGCGTGGAATTCTTGTATACAGAATACTGATGGAGATTTTTTGACAAATTGGAATGTTGACGACAGAAAAACACCTTGGTCGTTAGAGGTAATGCGAGACGCCCTTGTTTTAAATGATGATATCGATTTGGTATATGGCAATACTGTCGTTAGCTCTGTTCCTAATGAAACTTGGTCTAATATCTCAACCAAGCACACTTATATTTGCAACGAAACTAACAACTGGAAGGATTTGTTACAAAATAACAATCCTCATTGTATGCCAATGTGGCGTCGGTCTATTCATGATAGGTTTGGTTATTTTAATGAAGATTATTTAACATCTTCAGATGCCGATTTATGGCTCAAAGCCGCTAAAGGAGGATCTCAAATGAAAAAGATTGACGACACAGTGGGTATCTATTATCATAACCCTACAGGTAGGTCAAGTAACCCGGAGACCCTTAGAGAAATGGTATGCGAAGTTAATGAGATGAGGCGAAAATACGAACCTAATTATAAATCCCCGCAAGAACGAGCTGTTTTCCCTGCTCCGGTTAATTTTTCTACCATTACTAAAACATAATGAAAATAAGCACTGTTTCCGCCGTAACAAAAAGTTGCCTTAAAGATTTTCTCTTAATGAAGAAAACTATAGAGCAGCATCATTTTGTAGAATTTTATTTGGCAGTTGATGATTTTTGCTACGACTATTTACATGAAAATTTCCAACGCGTTAAATGCTTTAAGTTAATCAAAACAGAGGATGCTGATCATGTTTCGCAGTCACCACAGCAGCGGGAGGATTTTATTGAGATCATCAAAGCAAAGTTCGCTGTTGCAAAAGAAGCTTTTAAAGATTCTAATTTTATTTTTTGGTGTGATGTTGATCATATTTTCTTCAACCCTATTGAGAAGCGAGTATTAGAGTTGATTGACACAAAAGCTATAGACGCTGCAGTCACACCTCATCATTCCGATGGATTTGCAGATGAAAAAACTGTAGGGTATTACAATTGTGGGTTTGTTTTAATTTCTAATCCAGATTTCCTTGAGACGTGGGAAGATTTATTTATGAGGCATAAGCAACTAGGGCTTTATTATGAGCAAAAACCACTAGAAATAACAACTGAAGCCTACAACACCTTAACTTTACCGATCAATTACAATGTTGGATGGTGGAAATTCTTAGGACCCAACGCACAAACAAGATGGGATTGCATTACTTTTAAAAATCAAGAGCTAAAGATGTTTGATAAACCATTGATTAATTTTCATTTTCATTACTTCAGAGACAATACTCACGCGTTTGACCAAAAAGCCTTACGTAAAGCTGTGAAGGATGTCTTTCAAGCCCGCAAACACAAAGGCGATGATTTGATCTTTTATTATATAGAGAAAGAGGAGAACAATAGCACCTTGGGCACCTTTTTGAACCTGAATCCCACTGATGTGGCCGCTTTTTTTAATGAAAGTATATAAAGGAATTACTGCATGGGGAGATAGCTTTCAAGAGCTTGCTGACTGTTGGGGAGAGGCGGGGCTTTGTGAAGTTATTCAAGGGGGTAACCAGCTGTCTTGGTTAGATGACGGCAAACCAGACGGCGTCGTGATGTTACATGAATACGATAGGTGTAATAACAGCGACAGTCAAGGGTGGGTTTGGCATGTGAGCGAGCTAAAAAAAGAGTGCCGTATGGCTTTATTTGCAAACGAGGTGCCCCCCACTGAGCTACCATGGATATACTGGCCTCGCCACATCCGAGAGGTAACGCAAGTAAAAAAAGAAGGCATTTTGTCTTACGCAGACCGTGATTGTCATTCTATGTTTATAGGGGCCGCAGAAAATCCGGTTCAATACCTTCACAGGACTAAGTTTGATTGGAGCTTGGCTGTAGATCGTTTTGATTTTTCTGTCAACTTGTTTTCAAAAACCCCCCACAAGTATTCTAGTTTAGAGTTCTTACAATTAATTAGAAGAGCTCGTTTTGGCCTTTCTCTCGAAGGTTACGGCCCTAAGTGCCAACGAGACATCGAATATATAGCAAATGGTGTTGTGCCAATTTTTACATGGGACACTTTCAACGACTACCACAACCCACTTGAAGAAAATGTTCACTACCTATACGCGCGACACCCACGCGAAGCTAAGGAAAAAATAGCAGCCACAAGCAAGGAAAAATGGCAAGAAATGTCGCATAATTGCATCGAATGGTTCGATAAAAACTGTTCTATAGAGGGATCTTTTAAAACAACAATGGAAATAACTGGTAACTAAAAAAAATTTTACGAAAGAAATCAAAAACATAGTGGACGATATATCAGAAGATACCAAACCAACCCTACGCTTCATTAAAGGGCTTAAATCATACTATAAAGACCCTGCGTGCGAACGATGGGATGAGAAAGTAGAAGCCCTTAGTTTACCTATAGGCTTCGTATGCCAAGACCAGCCTTCTCAAAACAATAATTACGACTATTTTTTGGATTTTGGCACTCACTTAGGCGAAGGGATGGAAAAAATACGCGAACGAGAGAACTTGAAAGACGGCATCGAGATTCATTGCTTTGAGGCTAACCCACATATTTTTCAAAAAATTGAGTTTAAAGATAATGTTCAGTACTACAATATAGCTGTTACTGATGTTGATGGTTTTTTTAATCTTAACTATGAAGCTAACAATGATGGAGGAGCCACCCTTATAAACCTTGATAACTGGAATCCAGAAAAGCTCTACCAATGGAAAAAAGAGGAGCGCTATCAAAAATATAAACACGTAACAGTTCCTTCTTTGTCTATCTTAAATATACTTGACTGGCTAATACCAGACAAAAAAGAAAAAAGCATTTTAGCTAAGTTTGACATAGAAGGGGCTGAATATGGCGTGTTCGAACAGTTACGCGCGACCGATAATTTTAAGTGGTTTTCCAAAATATATGTCGAATTTCACATGCAGTTATTCGAAGGCATCCAGCCATCAACACACGACATGGATTGGCTTAATTATTTTGAAAGTATCGGATTAGACACAGTTCTATGGGATTAGATTAAATGAAAAAATATTTTTTAGTAATAGCAAGATACCCCAATGAAAAGCAAGAAATTTTTGATAACCACATCAGTCCCATCAACCAAAAGTATTGCGACAAGCACGGCTTTGAGTACGTGGTTATAGGAAACGACGAACCATTGGAGCTGGTTCGAGACAACCCCACGTGGTGGAAGTTTACTATTGTGCAAGATTGGATTAATAAAGGAAAACTCAAACAAGGGGATGTCTTAACTCATTTTGACGCAGATATGGTTATTGTTAAAGACGACAAGCCTTACCAAACAAATAAAAGCTTTTCTTATGCTATCGACAACGGCAACACTCACTGCATGGGAAACTACACCATTACAGTTAATGATTGGAGCATTGATTTAATCAATCGCATCTTAAGCGAAGATTTATACAACAAATGTAAAGACTTAGACCATTGGCAAAACTTTAGAGAGCAAGCCGCATGGTACACAATGACAGGGGTTCTACCACATAGTTGGATTTCTTTTTTTGAGATGCCTAATCATGGATTTCACTCAACGACTTCTCCGAATTTACATTATTCTATTGATGACCTTGAGAAGCATGTGGAAATTCGCGGGCCTGAATGGAACACCACTTTGTTAGAAGAAGAGGCCGAAGACCCGGTCAGCCACTCTCTTCAAAAATACAATATTGTGAAAAGTAAAAAAGAAGATACCATTGTGCGTCACTTCGCCGGAGGACAACCATGGAGTGACAAATATTTTAAAATTAAATGAAAGTTTCCTCAACTCCAGAGGTCCTAATTTCCTCTACCCAAGCGCACTTTAATCACGCTTCCACCTTTGGTATATTTGGCTCAGATCAAACTTGGAAAGGGCTCTTTATAAACCACTTGATAAAGCGCTTAAATTTTTCTTCTTATTTAGAGCTTGGCATAGGGGAAGGTTTAACATGGGAGCAAGTTAATTGCCCATTCAAAGTTGGAGTTGACATAGGGAATGTGAAGTTCGTGAGGCTATCGAGAGAGGAGATCATCGATAAGTTTCCAGAAACAACTACAGATGATTTTTTTGCGTCATACGATACAAATAAAAAAATTGATATAATTTATATTGACGCCCTTCACACAAAAGAGCAAGTTAAGATAGATTTTTTTAATAGCATTGATATTTTAAGCGATAATAGCATTCTAATCCTCCACGATATAAATCCACCAGACGAAGGATCAACAAGCCAACATAATTCTGGTGATGTGTTTGCTTTTTGGATAGAGCTTTGCGACAACAATAGTACTCATCATTTTTACACATTTAAACCACCGCGCGATCACTCACAGTTTTATCCCACAAATGACGCTTCCCGCGAAGACACTGTCGGTATATACATCCATAACAAAGAACTGAAAAAATCACTAAAAAAAGATTATCAACATAATCTGGACCATTCTTTTGCGTTTTTTGACGAGCATAGAGAAAAGTATATCAAAGATAGACACATAGACGTTGAAACCCTCGTAGATTTAATTCAAGACCTCAATGGATAGGGTTTTGGTCATAGGCGATAGTTGCGAAGATCGGTTCACATACGGATCCTCTCATCGCTTATGCCCCGATACCCCAGCCCCAGTTTTTTTACCAAACAGAGATACAATAAATGCCGGTATGGCCGGGAATGTGTACGAAAACTTGAAAAGTTTTGGACTCGAGTGTGACTTAATAACAAATTCAGATAAAATTATTAAACAGCGATACATCGACGCAAAAACTAACCACACCTTCTTAAGGGTTGACACAAACGATAAAGTTAAACAAGTAGAATTTAACCCCTCAGACATACAAAGAGAACAATACAAAGCTATAGTGATAGCTGACTACTGTAAAGGATTTTTAACGGAATCCGACATTTCAATTCTCTGTAGCATCAGCTCAAATGTTTTTTTAGACACCAAAAAAAGCATAGGCACATGGTGCAAAGACGCCGCCTTTATCAAAGTCAATAACCCTGAATTTGAAGCCTTTAAACAACAAATATCCCTAGAAGATTGGGCAAATCAATTGATAGTTACCCTTGGTGATAGAGGGTGTATGTTTAGAAACGAAAATGGGTTTCAGTATTACCCAGTAGAGGCTGTAGATGTTTTTGACTTATCTGGAGCAGGAGACACCTTTCACGCCGCATTTGTAGCAAAATATTTAGAATTAAACAATGTAGACGCAGCCCTAAAATACGCAAATCTTTGCGCATCTGAGGCAGTTCAAAAAAAAGGCGTCGCCTCTTTCACAAAAACAAAAAAAAGTAAATGAAAGTCGTTTTTATTACCACCGTTAACCCTTCAGTACAAGGAGACCTGTTAGAACTTTCCATTTTACACGGCATGAGATCTGTGCTTGGGGCTAACTGTATAGACTTTCCAAGAAAAAAAATCATGTATCATGATTTTGCTGAGTCTCCTAAAAATAGTCTGCACGGTAGAGGTTTTTCATTGCTAACCACCCCTCTTGACGACCTAAGTCAAGAGCAGCGCAAGATAGAGGACATTAATGTAATCATTTATGGCTCAGGGCACATGTATGGAGAAAGCAGAATTCCCGAGATTGAAGAAAAGTGCGACAATATATGGTTTTTGGACGGTCACGACCTGTACGGCCACGCTCCCCGAAAAATAATTCACAACAACGAAGAAATTATAGCCACCCAGTTTGAAAAATGCTTCAAGCGCGAGCTGGTGGAAAAAGGCTTAAACAAGGTTTTTCCTAGCGGATTTGGCATTCCGATTGAGCGAATTAGACCAATAAACCTCGAAACTAAAACCCAACTTTTCCAAAAGACAGCGCCTGACGACTCTCTTTTTAAAGAAATTAAAGATTTTGGAGTTGGAGGTGGCTTTCAGCATCATATTTTTGACAAAGAAGAGGATTATTATGAAGATTTAAGCAAGTCTTGGTTTGGACTTACCTGTAAAAAGGGAGGCTGGGACTGCTTGCGCCATTATGAAATCATTGCAGGAGGGTGTCTTCTTTTATTTAAAGACTATGAATTAAAACCTAAACAATGTTCGCCCCAAAACCTTCCGTGTATCTCTTATTCTTCAAAAGAGCAGTTGGAAGATATTACAAACACTCTCATTGCTAACGGAAAACCCACCCCCAACTATATAAAACTTTTGTTTCAACAGCGAGAGTGGTTGTTTTCTACGGGAACCACCGAAGCCAGAGCCCTTAAGATTTTACAAACAATCAATGAAGAATAAAATTTTATTATGTTTTTATCGCGACTGGGGGGCACAAATAAGCGACAAGGTGATCGCTGCTTTAAGCGACCAGTATGAGTTTTATACGGCACGTCATACAGCCGAACTAAAAGCGTTAAATTTTTCTGTAGACTTTGATTTGATTTTTTTTATAGGATGGAGCTGGATTGTTGAAAAAGAAATCCTTGACTCTGCTTTGTGTATCTGCATGCACCCGTCTCGACTCCCTCGCTACAAAGGAGGAAGCCCTCTTCAAAATCAAATTATAAACGGAGAAAAAGAAAGTGCGGTTACTTTTTTCAAGATGACCGAAAAAACAGACACGGGCCCTATCATTTTGTCTAATCCCTTTTCACTAGAAGGGAATCTAAATGAAATATTCGAACGCATCAAAGATAGCTGCTTTCATTGTATCCCCATTATTATCAGTCGATTTTTTAAAACAAACCTTCACCTTGTAGAGCAAAACCTTAACGAGGCAACATATTTTAAGAGGCGCACTCCGGATCAAAGTGAAATTAAAATAGAAGATTTTGCCCAATTTCCATCGTCTTATTTTTACAATAAAATCAGGATGCTACAAGACCCTTATCCAAACGCTTACATTAAATGCAAAGACAACACTAAACTCTTCATAACAAATTCTTATGGATCTGATTATATCCCCTCATGTTGACGATGAAGTATTAGGATGCGGTGGCATCTTAAGCTCCCATCACTTTGTTTTACACTGCGGATTGGCTGAAAACCAACTGCACGGCAAAGCATTTATTTCCCGTAATCACAGGATTGAAGAATTTCAAAGAATAAAACACGAATCAGGCTGCTCTTCAGAATTATTAGATCATCCCGTCAATAACTATCTATGTAACGACTTAATTGATGACTTCGAGAAGAGCATCAATAAGATCAAGCCCGATAAAATTTATTTACCTAACCCATCTTATAATCAAGATCATAAAGCGGTATACGACGCAGCCTTGATAGCATTAAGACCTCACGATATTAATTTTTTTGTTAAAAAGGTTTTACTTTACGAGCAACCGCAGGACTTTTGGGCCTCGGGTCGACCAGCGTTTAACCCAAATTATTTTATATCTATTGACATCAACAAAAAAATATCTCTTTATCAAAAAATGACGTCGCAAGTAAGAGGCCACCGCAGCACAAAACATCTTGAAACTATTGCCCAACTAAGAGGAATGCAAGCTAACACTCCCTGCGCAGAAGCCTTTGAAATACTAAGGTGGTGCGAATAAATTCTTAGAAATTTCTTTTATTTGGTTATTATCCCTGTTATTTAAATGGGTAATTTTAAAATAGAAGATGTTACTGTTTGCCTGCATTGTGGAAGCAGGCCTGATATTGTTGAAAGACAAACAGAAGAACTAAAAGGGCTGGGAGATCATTATAATATTACATGGAACAATAGAATAGACAGATATCCCCACGCCTACCCCAGTTACTCTGAACTAATTAATGATACCATCGCAACCTCTAAAGACGAATTTATTGTTTTTGTTAACGATCGCTGTTTTCCCACCGTAGACGAAGGGAGGAAAATGCTTAATCACCTGCAAGAAGGCTATGCTGCTTCATTTTTTTGGAATGTGGCTTATATGGCTTTCAGTAAAGAGCTCGTTAGAAAAATAGGGTGGTGGGATCAAAGGTTTCTGAACGGAGGGTGGGAAGATAGAGACTGGATGATTAGAATAGCCGAAGCTAACCTTAAAATGTACGAAAGCCAAGAGAGTAATTATAGTTATGACTGGAAGTCTCCACTTCAAGTAGAAGATTATTGTGCTCTTTCTACCCCACACTTTAACAATAAGTGGCACATCGATTCTTCGAAAATCATTAGACGCATAAAAGAAGAAAGCTATGCTAAATGGGAAAATAACCTCGGAGCACCTAGACCTGATATATCTGAAACGTGGGACACGTGGGATAAATCCATTCTAGGCATAGATTTCAACAAACCTAATTCAGGGCCACCCGGTTCGTCATGGATTACAGGCAGACAATTTGTTTCACCAAATGAAGAATAAAAAAATTGTAATATTTGGAGGCTCCGGATCCTTGGGCCAAACTCTCATTAGGCGCCTACATGAAGATAACGAGTTGCTGATTTATTCGCGAGATGAAGCTAAACATTGGACAATTAAAAACCAAATCCAGTGTCCTAACACCATATTTAAAGTCGGAGATATTCGAGACAAAGAAAGAGTGCGTCAGGTCATTGCACAATATAATCCGGAAGTCATCATAATGGCTGCTGCGTTAAAACAAGTGGACACCTGCGAACTTTCTCCCCTCGAAAGCGTTCAGACAAATTTACTAGGGATCAATAACATTTTATCTGCAGTAGAAGAGTCGGCTCATTGTTTGAAAAACTTAAACTCAGTTATGATGGTGAGCACGGACAAAGCATGTGCCCCCGCTAATGTTTACGGGATGTGTAAATCTATTTCAGAAAGAATAGTAACTTCTTATTGCAAATATTCAAACTTAAGTCATATTAAGTTTATTAATACTAGATACGGAAACGTTTTAGACTCTCGAGGAAGTATTTTGCCACTGTTCAGGCATCAAATTACACAGGACGCTCATTTAACCGTAACACACCCAGATATGACACGTTTTTTAATGACCCTTGATGACAGTGTTGACTTAATTATACACGCTCATGATAACGGGGACAGCGGAGACACGTGGATACCTAAACTCAAATCTATGAAAATTATAGATATGGCCAATCTTTTTGCGCAGAGATATAATAAACCTATTAAGATAACCGGTATTCGGCCCGGAGAAAAAATGCACGAATCCCTCGTGTCGCGTTCCGAATCAATTAGAACTCATAAAAAAGAAAACCATTATGTCATCAAGCCATCTTATTCCGACACTGTGCATGATAATATATTTGAATACAATAGCGCTCAGGATGTTTTTAGCCTAGAGGGCCTACAACATTATCTTGATGGATTAAATTTGTTAGAAAAAGAAATTGAAGACTTTCCGGGCAAAGCAATTGTTGAGAACATACGCCCCTTCAAATGAAAATATTAATACTAGGCTCAACTGGAATGCTCGGGCTTGGGGTTGTTAAATCTTTACAAGAGTGCGGCGCCGAAGTACACGGCACTTTCCAGAAGGAAAAAAAAACTTTATGCGAAGACTTAAAGCTTGACAAAAGTATCTGCTTCAACGCAAGAGATCCTTTTGAATTGGATTTAATCGGGTATGATTGCGTGGTTAACTGCATAGGGATTATTAACACAAAAGCAGAAGAAAATAAAGAAAACACTATTTTTATTAATTCTGTTTTCCCCCATAAGGTATCTCGCGTTTGCAAGGCCAGACAAATCCCATTTATTCATATTACTACCGATTGTGTTTTCAACGGAAAGACCGGTTGGTATGACGAAGAATCCTGTCATACAGCCTTAGACATATACGGCAGAAGTAAGTCCTTAGGGGAGCCATCTGACTGCATGGTACTGAGAACGAGTATTATAGGAGAGGAAATTCATACCTATTCAAGCCTCCTAGAATGGGTAAAGTCAAAATCAGGGCAAACAATTCAAGGTTATACCAATCACTTTTGGAACGGAATTACAACGTTGCAGTATGGAGATATAGTGTATGAAATTTTAGTTAACAAATTTTATGAAGAAAAATTGTTTCATATTTTTTCTCCCCACGAAGTATCTAAATTTACGTTGGTAAAAATGATAGCAGATAAATTTAAAATGAACGTGAAGATAGAGCCCCACGAAGCACCAGCTGGCATTAATCGAACACTAAAATCTAAAAAAGACTTGGTATCAAAATTAACTATTCCTAGTTTATCAGAGCAAATAAATAAACTATGAAAATAACTTTTTTTAGCCCCCATCTTGGAGTTAGAGGCACAGAAGTAACGATGTATGATTTTGCATTCTACGGAAGAAAATTTTTCAACTGGAATGTTAATATTTTATACAACAAAAACCACCCCTTTAACCACGAGACAGCAATTAAAAAATTTAAAAAGGAATTCGATGTATTTACTATAGACGCTGATGTAAACAATTTTACCGATTGCAACCAATGTGTTGAAAACTTTTTAGACGAACAAGAAGTTAAAAGCGATTATTTTTATATTCAAAAACTAGGTCACAACGACGGACTTTGCCCCCAAAATGTTAAAACGTGTATCTTATGCTGCGGAATTGTCGACGGCAACAAAGAAAAACACGGAGACAGCTATGCCTTTATATCTAAGTGGTTGAGTGATACGTGCAGTGACGGAACGATCCCGGTGGTGCCCAGCATTGTGGATCTTCCGGATATCAGTGAAGATATGCGAAAAGAATTAGGTGTACCTTACGATGCTGTAGTTTTTGGAAGAACAGGGGGGCAAGACACGTGGAATATTAGCTTTACAAATAGTGTAATTAACACAATACTCAAAAAAAACAAAAACATATTTTTTATTTTCCAAAATACTCCGGAAATTTTTAATCATCCAAATGTTTTTTATCTTCCCACCACTTCGGACCTAGCCTTTAAAACTAGATTCATTAACACCTGCGACGCGTTGCTACACTCTAGACTTGAAGGCGAAAGTTTTGGCGTTACATGCGGAGAGTTTTCAATAAGAAATAAAAGAGTTATTACCTATGCCAACTCTAAAGAAAGAAACCATATAGATATATTAGGCGAAAAAGGGCTCTATTATTCCACCCATGACGAACTATATGACATTTTAACAAACTTTAAGCCCGATACCTCAGAGAATTGGAATTGTTATTCTCAATTTAACCCAAAGACCGTTATGGACACATTTAAAAATATTTTTATAAAATGATTAAAATCAACACGACCCATCCTTTTTGCGTAGACCAGCCAGATTTCACTATTCACGCCGAAAATTTTGACCCATTGAATTTCGATGCCCAGAGCCCCGTGAAGCTTCGTGGGCTGAAGTTAAATTGTTCTGCTGGCCAAGACAACCATACCAACAACACCCTTATAGAAGAATCTTTAAGTCGATTTAGTGGTACAATAAATTGTCTTGATTTAGGTTGCGCAGGGGCACAGCTGATACTCGACTACGACAAACAAAATAAAACTGATACTTGCATAGGACTAGATGGGAGTTGCGGCGTTTATAAACACTCTAACTGGCATGACGAAAACAATAAAAACGTTTTACATCATGCCGATTTAGTAAAACCTTTTTTGGTCGAAAACGAAGAAGGCTCGCAGGTCAAATTTCAAATAATAACTTGCTGGGAAGTAATAGAACATTTTGAAGAAAAAGACTTGGACATGTTTTTTCGAAACGTTTGTAACCATTTAAGCGAAGAGGGCATTTTCTTTGGCAGCATAGCTCTTTTTGAAGACACCAGAGACAGTGACGGGTTCCACCAAGATCATCCATATTACAAAAAGAATGACACGCAGTATTTACTACATAAAACCGTATATGATAACCGAGAAGAGTGGGATCGAATTTTAACAAGATATTTTAAAGTTTTAGACTATGATTTTGAAATTAAGCTAAGAAATCATTCGAATTCGTATTATTTCATGTGCCAACATAAGAGAGGCAACACCATATGACATATGTTTTTGATTTAGATAATACGCTTTGCGCTACTTCCTCCTCTAAAAAATACAGCGAGAGCATCCCTTTTTTAAACGCCATTAACCAAGTTAATAATCTTAAAAAAGAGGGGCACTATATTAAAATTTTTACAGCCAGAGGTTCTGGCTCGGGTATTGATTGGCGTGATTTAACAAAACAACAATTGTTAGATTGGGGCGTAGAATATGACGAGCTAATTTTAGGTAAACCAAGTTATGATATTTGCATAGACGACAAATCCACCAGCGCTCACGACTGGAGAGTTAAAAACAGTTGTTCGATAACCGGTTTTGTTGCAGGCGCTTTTGATTTGTTGCACGCCGGACACTGTTTGTTTTTGAAGGAGGCGAAAAGTGTTTGTGATTACTTATTTGCCGCACTGCAAACCGACCCCACAATTGATGACCATAAAGACCGCCCCCTACAACAGCCAAAAAATAAGCCCGTTCAATCCGTTGAAGAGCGAAAAATTCAGCTAGAAGCCCTGTCTTATGTTGACCAAATAGTAGAATATAACACAGAAGAAGACCTGTATGAAATATGCCGCAAGCTCAATCCTCACATACGCGTACTAGGGTCAGACTATAAAGGCAAGCACGCCACCGGACAAGAGTTTTCCAATGGTGTGATTTACCACACTAGAGACCATAGTTGGTCTTCGTCTTCCATTAGGAAGCGAATTTATGATAATCAGTAAGTGTCCGTTGAGAGTTTCCCTGTGCGGAGGATCGACTGACTCGCCTTCTTTTATTGAAAAGTTCGGGGAGGGCCAAGTCATTTCTTTCACTCCTTCCCTTTACACCTACAGCACCCTCCATAAAGACGTTAATGGGTTTAATAATTTTAAAAAGAAATATTTAATTTCTTACTCACAATCTGAGTCCCATTCCTCTATAACAGAGATCCAAAATGATGTTATTCGCGTAGTATTACAACACTTTAAAACAGAACCCTTAAAAGTTTCTTTGAACGCTGATGTTTTCTCTTTGGGCTCCGGGCTCGCATCTTCTTCATCTTACATATTAAATTTAGTTTCAGGCTTAAATATTTTACACAACCTTAACTTGTCGTTATCACAAATCTGTAAAGTCGCATTTCAATTAGAAAAGAAACTAAACCCTCATAACGGCTACCAAGATACTTACGGGTGTGCATTTGGGGGCTTAAAGCTGATGAAATTTAATCGAAACGGCTACGTTTCTCATGAACTGTTACCCAACACCCTGTTTGATGGGTTCGATTTTTATTTAGTTTATACAAATATTCAACGACAATCTCAAACTATACTCCAATCTATCGACATAGACAAAAGTCAGCCGTTACTCCACGACGTAGACGTCATGTATCAATGCATTAAGGAAAACAATTTTCTAAAATTCTTCAGAACTCTAAGCCTTAGCTGGCAAACAAAAAAACAAACAAGCCCAGAAATCATCAATTGCAAAGAACTGCGTTCTCTTGACCAACGACTAGAAGTCGACAAATCTATATTAGCCCACAAATTATGCGGAGCCGGAGGAGGAGGCTACTTTTTAGCCGTCACCAACAAAAATACAAAAATAAAACTGGACAAAGCTACCCCCTACATTAGAATCTTCCTAGAAAAGAAAAATCTTTTTAGCCAGATAATATGAGTACTACTTCAATAGTAACAGGTGGGTGTGGTTTCATTGGTTCTCACATAGTGGATCGCCTTGTTGAAAAAGGCCACGAGGTTATTTCCATCGATGATCATTCAGCAGAGTGTAACGAAACTTTTTACACGAACGACCAAGCCACTTACCTCCAAGAATCTATCACTAATTATGAAGCTATTAAGGACGCTTTTAAAGAGGTTACCAACGTTTTTCATTTGGCGGCAGAGTCTAGAATACAGCCTACTTTAGAGCGCCCACAAGAGGCCTGTAAAACGAATGTCGTGGGGACATGTAATGTTTTACAAGCAGCAAAAGAAAACAGTGTAGGCCGCGTTATTTATTCTTCGACATCTTCTGGGTATGGGCTTAAGAATAAACCTCCCTTGGTCGAGACGATGCCCCGTGATTGCCTCAATCCTTATTCTGTTACGAAGGTTGCAGCGGAAGATCTATGCAAAATGTATTACACTTTGTGGGGCCTTCCTACTATTATTTTTCGTTATTTTAATATTTATGGAGAAAGACAACCTCTCAAAGGCCAGTACGCTCCAGTTACAGGGATATTCTCACGCCAAAAGAAGGCGGGAGAAAAATTGACCATCGTGGGAGATGGGACCCAGCGTCGCGATTTTACACATGTAAAGGATGTGGTTGATGCCAATATGGCCGCAATGGAAACAGATAATACAAGCTGTTTTGGAGAAGTTTTTAACATAGGCACGGGTAAAAATTATTCAGTTTTAGAGGTAGCGCAATTTGTAGATCATGAATACAGTTTTATCCCTCGGCGCCTAGGGGAAGCTGAAACCACCTTAGCAGACATTACTAAAGCCCAGTCATTACTGGGGTACAATCCTTCTGTAGATCTTAAGGATTGGATAAAGGCAAATCGATGAACATCTTACTAACAGGAGCCCACGGATTTTTAGGTCACCATTTGGTTTATAAACTTGCTTGCGAAATAGACAAGATCAATGAAGTTAAGAACTACGAAGGAACTAAGCTTTATCAGGTTTTCACTCCACACAGCTACGAATTAGATTGTCTTAAATACACAGAGCTTTATCACTATTGTCACTATAAGAATATAGACGCCATCATTCATTTGGCAGCAGAATGTGGAGGGATTGGCGTCAACCAACGCAAGCCTGCAGATTTCTTTTTAAATAATGCTCAAATGAGCTTAAATGTTTTAAAGGTTTCGCATGAGCTAAAGCTCGATAAACTTGTTACCATCGGTACCGTCTGCTCTTACCCTAAACATACCCCCGTTCCTTTCAAGGAAGAGGATTTATGGAATGGTTATCCAGAAGAGACTAATGCCCCTTATGGGTTAGCTAAGAAAAACCTTTTGGTCGGGGCACAGGCGTTCTCTCAGCAATATGGTTCTAATTTTATTCATTTGATTCCTGTTAATATGTACGGGGAATATGATCATTTTAGTTTAGAAGATTCTCATGTTATCCCTGCGATGCTTCGAAAATTTCACGAAGCCAAGGAGGCTCAAGCTCCCTCTGTCACCCTGTGGGGAGATGGTTCTGCCTCTAGAGAGTTTTTGTATGCTGGCGATTGTGCGGATGCGATTTGGAAGGCTTTTCTGAATTATGATAAACCAGATCCTATTAACATTGGAGCTGCCAAAGAAACTACAATTAAAGAGCTTGCAGAAACAATCCAAAGACTTATAGGCTTTGAAGGTGAAATAGTATGGGATAGCAGCAAGCCAAATGGCCAACCAAGACGCTGTCTCGATACCTCCAAAGCTAAAACAGAATTTAATTTTGAAGCTCAAACCACCCTTAAAGAAGGCTTGGAGAGAACTTACAATTGGTATATAAATGAGTAATAATATTATAGTATTAACTGGGGTGACCGGACAAGACGGTAGCCATATGGTCGATTTTCTTTTAAAAGAAACAGATTATCACATTGTAGGATGTTTTAGGCGACTATCGGTCCCTAATGATGAAAACATTATTCATCATATAGACAATCCGCGTTTTGAAAAAGTGTATTTTGACTTGACTGACCCCACCTCAGTTAACCATGTGGTTAAAAAATACCAACCTGAATATTTTATTAACTTTGCAGCTCAAAGTTTTGTAGGGGCCAGCTGGGACATACCTGTAGCCACATGGAATTGTACAGCCACAGGTGTCCTTCATATTTTAGAAGCTATCCGCACCGAATCCCCGGGTACCAAATTTTACAATGCAGGCAGTTCAGAGGAATTTGGAGATGTAGAATACAGTCCCCAAGACGAGAAACATCCATTGCGTCCTCGTTCCCCCTATGGAGCAGCTAAAGCCGCCGCACGACATATAGTAAAAGTTTACCGTGATAGTTACAATCTATTTGCTGTGCAAGGCTGGCTTTTTAACCATGAAGGGACGCGGCGAGGAGAAGAGTTTGTCACTCGTAAAATTACTAAGTCGGTAGCTTTAATCAAGAAAGCTTTGGATGAAAACCGAACCCCTCCTCCTATACACCTTGGCAATCTTGAATCAAAAAGAGATTGGGGAGATTCAGAGGATTTTGTTAAAGCGGTATGGCTTATGATGCAACAAGAAAAGCCTATAGATTATGTGGTTGCTTCTGGGGAAACACACTCTATTAGAGAATTTGTTGAAGGTTCTTTAATATCTGCCGATATCCCCTTTGATGCCGTAGAGAACACTAATTTTTTTACCGGAGATCGGCCCGCCATAGCTTATACCTTAAAAGATAAACCGGAGACACCATTGGTTTACGTTAACCCTAAATATTTCAGACCTGCTGAGATTCAATTGCTCCTAGGGGACCCTACTCGCATTGAAAAAGAATTAGGATGGACACGTGAAGTATCTTTTGAAAAACTAGTTGACAATATGACCCAGCATGATATACTTACGCTTAGTAATAAACTTTGAGTGTAAATTATTGATCTGACTTCTAATGACGCCTAAAAAAGATACCACTTCTATCATCACAGATGACTTCGTAGCAAAATACAAAAACAAGCAACCTAAATGGGGTTTCAACGGCCTTGGATACATCGTTTACAAACGCACATACTCCAGACTTAAAGAGGACGGCCTTCTGGAAGAGTGGCCCGAAACCATTTCTAGGTGCATCAACGGCGCTCAAAAAATTGGAGCAAAATACTCAAAAAAAGAAGCCGAAAGATTATTTGATTTAGTTTTCAACCTTAAATGTAACTTTGCTGGGCGCGGGCTCTGGCAACTCGGAACCTCAACAGTGGACCGCTTTGGTGGGAACAGTTTACTAAACTGTTGGTTTACCGCCATTAAAAAACCTGAAGATTTTTGTTTTATTTTTGAAAATTTAATGTTAGGAGGTGGTGTAGGCTATTCTATTCGCCGTGAAGATATCCATGAGTTACCTCGTGTTAAACGCGGCGTGGAAATTGAAGTGAAAAACACCAACGATGCGGACTTCATTGTACCTGATAGCCGTGAAGGATGGGTTCGTCTATTACAAAAAGTTTTAGACGCTCTCTTTGTCACCGGAAAGTCTTTTAACTATTCCACTGTTCTTGTACGTAGCGCCGGAAAGCCCATCCATGGTTTTGGGGGTACAGCCAGCGGCCCTGAGATTTTAATCAACGGTACTGCAAAAATTTGCGAAGTAATGAAAGCTCGCGAAGGGAAAAAACTTCGTAGCTTGGATGTTTTAGACATAGCTAATATCATTGGCTCTATTGTGGTGGCCGGAAATGTTCGTCGCTCCGCAGAAATAGCATTAGGGGATCCGGATGACTTTTTATATCTTAAAGCCAAGAGATGGGACCTCGGTAACATCCCTAACTGGCGAGCGATGAGCAATAATACTATTTATTGCGATAGCTATGACCATATTATGGAAGGGGTGTGGGATGGTTATGCAGGCAACGGAGAGCCTTATGGATTTTTCAATCTTGGTCTCAGTTCTAAATACGGGCGCACTGGAGAAAAAAGCCGAGAAAATTGTGAAGGCACCAACCCGTGCGGAGAGATTTCTTTAGCCGACAAAGAGTGCTGCAACCTCGCTGAACTTTATTTAAACAACATAGAATCTAAAGAGGAACTAACTGAGTGCTCCACCCTGTTGTACAAAACACAAAAAGCTATATGCGCCCTACCTTTTATCCATGAAGATACCAACAAGATTGTTCACAAAAACTTTCGTATTGGGCAAGGGGTCACGGGCTTATGCCAATCTTTTGAAAAAATTCCATGGTTAGACTATTGTTACAAAGAATTACGTAAATTCGATAAAGAGTGGAGTTCTAAAAACAACTGGCCGGAGAGCATCAAATTAACCACCGTCAAACCTAGCGGGACCTTAAGCTTGTTGGCGGGCGCTACCCCCGGCGTCCACCCAGCATATTCTCAATATTATATTCGCCGTGTCCGTATGTCGAGTGACGACCAATTAGTTGAGACCTGTAAAAACTTAGGATATCATGTAGAATATACTAAAAACTTTGATGGTTCCCTGAACAGAGATACAGTTTTAGTGGAATTCCCCTGCACCTCTGGTTCTGATGCCAAGCTAGCTAAAGACACCTCTGCTGTTGACCAACTGGAGCTTGTCAAACAAATTCAAAAAGTGTGGTCAGACAACGCGGTTTCCTGCACAGTTTATTATCGCAAAGAAGAACTTGACGATATCAAAGAATGGCTCAGCAAAAACTATAAGAATAACATTAAAAGCGTATCCTTTCTGCTTCACCAAGACCATGGGTTTGACCAAGCCCCCTATGAGGAAATAAGCAAGGAAACATACAATAAAATTAAGAAAAATATTAAAAAAATGAAAACCCAAGCCATCTCAAACGGCAAACAAATAGAAGGCCTTGAGTGTGCGGGGGGAGTATGTCCCATTAAATAAAGAAAAGTTTCTTAAATGTTTTAAAAAGGTGTAAATACTTCTGTATTATGAAATATCCAGACTCGTATTTACCTTCCGGAAACGAAATTGAGGTAGATTTTACCCCTGAGATCCACAAAAGGGCTGAAGCCAAAAAATTAAGCAGCAAAGACGTTAACAATCTTCCCGATTCTGACTTTGCTTATATTTCGCCGGGAGGCACCAAGGATTCTGAAGGCAAAACGACCCCGCGCTCCTTACGCCATCTTCCTATTCCAGACGCAGCACATGTTCGCAACGCTTTAGCTCGCCTTAACCAAACAGATATTCCTGCCGCCGCCAAGAAAACCGCGCTCTCTAAAATTAAAAGAAAAGCCAAAGAACTAGGGGTTCAGGTTTCTGAGACTGACGCTGCTTCTGATAAAAGCAAGCAGGAAAAACTCGAGAAAGAAGAGTATCACCAAGACAAAGAAGAGGTGGATAACGAAACCCTTAAAGAGAGGTTAAAGCACCACAAAGACGCCGTTAAAAACCTCGAGCAAGAAATCAAAAAGCTGGAGAAAGACAAAAAGGAAGACGTGAAAGACGTTAAAAGCGAATCAGACGGTGCTAGCGATAAGCAAAAAGCCGCTAAAGAAAAATTCTTAGAAATGATCAATAAGAAAAAAGGCGGCGATAAGAAAGATTCTGACAAGAAAGATTCCGATAAGAAATCAGACGATAAAAAATCCAGTAAAAAAGACAGCTCTAAAGGCGGAATGAAAGACGGAAAGCCCTCTTACCCTGACCTTAAGAACCCTAACTCAGCTAAGACTAAAAAAGAGTGGGATAAAACTGACACAAAAGAGCTGAAGAGGGACACTAAAAAAGAAAAGAAAGAGCACGAAAAGGACGCCATAAAAGACGACGAATCAAAAATTAAAAAACTTAAAAAAGGCTCCCCTTCTGAAAAGAAAAGCGTAGAGATTCACGATATTAAAAAAGATGAAAAATTTGATAAGAAAAACAAGAAAGCAGACGCGGCCGAATTTCCTAAGGTAGCCTTTAAGGCAGCTCCTTTTGACGGAGTTCTTGAGAGCGCTCCCTATTCTAAGCTTTTAGAGCCCGTTGATTGGGAGAAGCTTAAAAAAGAGCTTCACCTTAACAATCTTTGGTTTAAAAAACCTAAGGCCCCTAAAGTAGATTATCTCAAGTTTTTAGATCCTAACTATACTCCTTAATGCAACATAACTATAATTTTAGTCGTAACGACGAGATTGAGCCTACAGGCAGCCAGATTCAGACAGACGTTAATACCTCGATTCGGGGCACAGACCCTTCTCTCGATGCTGTTTTAAGTGGGGTTCAAAGTTTTGTCGTTGCTTGTGGTTTTGATATTGGGGGCAGCGGGATAGCTGCTGTGCCCCCTCCTTCTGAATAAAGTTTTTATTTTTTTCTTGACCCCCTAGTGTCTTCTGTTATACTCGTTTAGCTTAGACACGAACATGAGCCTTCATCATTCCTTTTATGATATTTATTCTCAATATCTCTTTGATAATTTTGAGTGTTATAATGTATGCGTTATCGATCAAGACATCACAAAACACTTCCAAGGGCTAGCTGACTTCGGAGAGCTTCGAGACGGGCATTCGGTACTGGACATGGGGTGCGGTAACGGTCAGTTTCTTAATTTTCTTCATAAAAAATTCAACAACATTCAGACCCTAGGGGTTGACCCATCTAAAAAACAAATAGCAATTGCACGCAACTATGCTAAAGGACCCTCTTACCAAAACGATGATTGCGCCACCTTCAAGTCTACCCAAAAATATGATAGAATTTTTTTTAATGAATCCATTGGTTACAATAAAGACAGACAATACCAGCTCCTTCATCAATACCAAGATCTACTCAACTCCGGAGGCTTCTTAATTATTAGCACCTTCACCAAACACTCTCCTGCCTTTGGTTTAAATTTCGACCAAATTAATCGAAACTATAAGCAAATTTTTGAAAAACGAGGGTATGGCCTCCGGGTACTAATTGCCGTTTCAGGCCTTTTCGAATACCATAGAATGGATTTTAATTATATTAAAAAACATTTTAAATATTCCGCATTCGAAGGACATAGAGCTATACAAAAAAAATGGTTGACAAACCGCCCCGACATAGACTATACTCAGTTCCTCGAATCAGAGCTCCTAAGCTCTAATAAAATCTTTAAAATTTATGCCCCACAAGAAAAAGACTAAAAGAAGAATTCAAGATGTAGTCAGAAAACATCTACTTGCCCCCAAATATGAGAAGAAAAAATTCTGGGCAAAAGAGATGATGATCTTGAAAAGATTGATGCAGAAATATAATAATGAAGACTTTTGGCACAAAGTAGATTTTGGTAAAGAGATTAATAGCTTCGCCCAATTTTATGCGTTGCCTTTCAACCGAATGCTGGAAACAAAATATCAAGAATTCCACCTTAAAATAACAACTCCCGAAACTATTTCCCTAGGGAAGAAGGTAGGCACTGATCGTGTGATACCCCAAACCAAAACACTTAAAGATTTTCTCAATGGCTAGAACAAAAAAAGAAACACCTAAAGGATTATCCCCTAATGACTTAATTAAATCTTTTTTAAAATCAACTGAAAAAGACCATTACAATTATGAAGAAAGCTACGACTACCAAGTGTCTAGCGGCAGCCTAAAATTAGATTTTGCGCTAGGCGGAGGATTGGGCCCGGGACTACACCGTTTTACAGGCGTAAACGAAGGAGGCAAAACATCTGAAGCCTTAGAGGTGATGAAAAATTTCCTCCACACAGTTCCCAATTCACGTGGCTTTTACATTAAAGCAGAGGGACGCCTCACTAAACAAATGAGAGAACGCTCAGGAGTGAAGTTCGTTTTTGACGAAGACGAGTGGGAGGCTGGAAATTGCTTTGTGTTTGAATGTAATATTTATGAAACCGTAGTGGAGGCTTTACGCCTCTTGGTTGGAAAAAACTCAGACGATACCCGCTATTGCTTCATCTTAGATTCAGTGGATGGCTTGATTTCTAAGGGCGACACCCTTAAAACCTTTGAGGAGTCAAGAAAAGTTGCAGGGGGAGCTGTTATTGCGGCAGATTTTATGAAGCGTGTGAGTATTGGTTTGACCAAACGAGGGCATATGGCGCTTTTTGTTTCTCAGGTTCGCGCTGATATTCAACTTGACCCTTACAGCAAGGCTCCTATTCGGCAGACCACAGCTACAGGAGGCAACGCTTTGTTACATTTTGCTAATTTTATTCTTGAATTTGAGCCGCGTTTTAAAAAAGATTGGATACTAGAGAAGCCGGGAGAGAAGCACGACCCTGATAAGAATAAAATTGTTGGTCACTTCGCTAAAATCACAGTCAAAAAAAGCCCTAACGAAAAGACTAATGCAGTCATTAAATACCCTATCCTTTATGGCCGCAAAGGAGGCAAAAGCGTTTGGATAGAAAAAGAAATTTTGGATATGTTATTTTTATGGGATTTTGCTCACAGAAAAGGAGCAGGTTGGATAGAATTTGATCCCGAATTACTCAATATAATGTCTGAAGCCAAAATTGACTTTCCTGAAAAAATACAAGGAGAAAATCAGTTTGATAAGTTCCTAGAAGAGAGCCCGGAAGCCAAAGAACACCTGATGCATTATTTTAAAAAGATGGTTCTTTCTATTTAGAATGACATTTAAAACCCTTCTAGGAAAGAGGCGCAAGATTAAGCGTCCCATTATTTACTTGATTAACTGGGAAAAACATAGTCGCAGTAAATTACAAAGTAAAGTTAAAGATTTTTTAAAAGTTTTTTGGGATGGCGACGTAGTGTTCGAAGAGTTTCCTGTAGTGGGTACGCGCTTAACAATAGATTTCTATAACGCAACTAAAAATATAGCCATAGAAGTACAAGGGAACCAGCACACAAAGTATAATAAATTCTTTCACAAAGGTAATAAAATGAACTATTTGGACCAATTAAAAAGAGATGACGAAAAATTAGCTTTTTGCGATTTAAATAATATTAAATTACTCGAGGTTCACGAAGGCCAGCTGGACTTTGACTCTTTATACAAAGAAATAGTGTAATTATATGGACATGCGAGACGATCTTCCAGATAGACCAGTAGAAGAGTTTACTATTCCTAATAGTTTTCTAGATAAACTCTTCGAGTTTACAGGAGATGGGGACGACGGTGGCTTTATTCTAGCCTACGTTACCCAAGACGGGCGTCCACTTATACAATGCAAAATAGGTTCCCAAATAGTAGAAATGGGGCTACGAAAAGCCTTAGAGAGATTTTTGGATGATATGGAGCTTGGGGAAAAAGCTTTGTCTGAAGAGAACCCTTCATAGATATTGCTTGACTTTTTCCTTCCTGTCACTTAAAGTTGTGGTTGTATGATATTTTCTTTAGAGCTTGAACAGCATTTGCTTGCTGCGTTAATAAAGCATCCCGACAAGTACGGAAACATTGCTAGCTTTATCAACGAAAATGATTTTTGTGCAGATGAAAACTCCATAAATAAAACAATTTTCTACGTTCTGCGCCAAGCTCTTGAGAACGCAGAAAAAATGGATGAGGTGCTTTTGTCACAGCGAGTGGATGCGCTTAACATTAGTTTTCCTAGTGACATTAAGATCTCCGATTACATACACTCCCTTGCGCTTCGTAAAGTTTCCTCGGATAATGTAGAAAAGATAGCTCAAGAGTTAAAAAAGTATACAGTTAGACGTGAGATTTTTGAAGGGGCAAAAAAAGTGGCTGACTCTATGCGCAAAATGTCACCCTCTGTGCCTTATAACGACATCATAGAGGGCGCAGATAACACCTTTAATGAAAAAATAAACTTCTTTGACGCTGGACCTAACAGCCCTGTCAATATTTCGGATGAGATGGAGGAATGGATAGAAGTTAGAGGCAATAACCCTGTTACTGAATTTGGCCTCATGAGCCCGTATAAGCGCGTTAATGATATTTATGGATCATTGTTACGCCCGGGTAACATAACGGTCATAGTGGCCCGCTCAGGCGTCGGGAAGACCCGTTTCTGTATGGATTTCTGCACCAAGGTATCTTCTCAATATAATGTCCCTGTGTTGCATTTTGATAATGGGGAAATGTCCAAAGAAGAACTGATCGTGCGCCAATGTTCAGCGTTAAGCGGAGTATCAGCAAATCTACTAGAAACAGGTCAATGGAGACAATCAGGCGAAGAAATTGTTAATAAGGTTCGCGCAGTTTGGAAGCAAGTAAAAAAGATTAAGTTTTATTATTATAACGTAGGAGGAATGAGCGTCGATAACATGACGGCTACCTTGCGTCGTTTTTATTACTCTAAGATTGGTCGCGGAAACCCTATGATTTTTTCTTTTGATTATATTAAAACCACGTTTGAAAACAATGGCGCAAAATCAGAATGGCAAATTGTTGGAGAGATGGTAGATAAATTTAAAAAGACTATTCAAAAAGAAATTTTAAGTGA
>Ga0315334_10000299_pt1 | contig 30345 bp, 26 predicted proteins | sample M150034915metaG_FD_205555 | JGI IMG/M metagenome (GOLD analysis project Ga0315334, IMG submission 205555) | Ammonia-oxidizing marine archaeal communities from Monterey Bay, California, United States - M1 500m 34915 | ecosystem: Environmental > Aquatic > Marine > Intertidal zone | place: USA... | reverse complement strand
CGGTAATCAGCCAAATAGAACTCTATGGAATCCTGAATACTGCCAACGTAATCCTCACAGATAACCCAAACTTTAAAAAAGTCCTCCCCATTGGTTCCATCAATTACACCACTGGCATCTGTTTGAGCCCCAAACTTCTTCCCATAGGCATCCCCATCCCTCATTGAGATGGCTGCATAGGTAGTGTTTGTTATCTTAATTGAATCGAACACTCTTGATTCATTCGGCGAAAAATATAGGAATCCGCTATCGTAAAACACACCATAATTGGTACTGTTATTAACTCCATGCCCTGGGAAGGAGCTGTACTGATTCCCCCAGCCAGAAGTTATAGTATCTGTTATATTTGAAATTGCAAAACCTGTCCAAGACCCCCAGGCAGTGTCATAAACATTACTCAGATACACATCGTTGAACATAAAATATCCTTGCGCATTTAATCCGTTATCAAAAGATTCCGCTCCGATCGGATAGGTTTCAAAATCAACTACATTCTGAGCATTAGCACAAGTTACTGCCACAATCATCGCAGCAAAAGCGTAAAGTTTTTTCATAGTACTATTTAAAAATTATAAACTCTGAAAATGCCAGAAAAGAGAAATAGACGTGACATGTAGGCCGCGTTAATTCCGACTTTGATCTGAAGTCTTCATTAATTGACCAAGGCAAGTGTTCTGACTCGCACCCTATCGTTGCTCCTTCCCAACCAATTGGTCAGTGGTAATTCGCAACGACTTTAAATGCTTACAGCTGCAGATACAGCTCCGGAATTTCACCGGATTCCTATTTTATTCCAACTGGAACCAAAGTCGGAACAAAAGTAGTAAATAAATCTTATTTGTTCCTGTCCAATTTAAAGGTGTACTGAAGCATAATTGTTCTAGGTTGCTCTATTTTAAGCGGCCGAAGAGAATATACCCGATTTGCAATATTTGCACTTATCAGGGCAACTTTATGAAGATCGTTAATGTTAAAGGAAATACGTGCGTCGAAAATCCAGTTACCGAAACGGTGCGAATCATAATAATCCATGTATTCGATATCTGGCACGTAAAACAAATCTTCAGTAAGCGCCTCAAAATCCTTAATAACAGCATCCATATTTTCAATTTTACTAAAGTACTTAACGCTAAATCCAACACTCCACCTATTATTAAAAGTGGCTTCAATATCTCCTTTCAGATTATGGAGAAAGCGATATTTCAAGATATCTTTCGACGGTTCAAGAGACGTGGTTCTAAAGGTGTATTCCTTTTGGTAATAAACTGTATCAACAGCATATACATAATCCGGAGAAAGTGTCTTTGGAACAATATAATTGTATCCGGTCATAAAGGTTAAATCAACGGTTTTACCAATTTTAGCTTTTCCGGAAAATGATACATCTATTCCCATAACCCTTGATTTTCCGGTATTAATAAATTTAAACCCTGCAAAATTACTTGGATTACTGCCATCGCCCCAAAAACCAAAAACATATTCAATAGTATTCTGATATTCCTGCCAAAAACCGGCCAAGTCAAGATAGCCATAAATTTTCCCAAACTTTATGCCCTGTTTTATTCCTACTTCAGCATTCCAACTACTCTCGGGCTGCAGATCTGGATTTGGAAACACACCAAAATTGCCAACTCCAGTTCTTATGAATCGCTCTGTAATGGTCGGAAAACGATACCCTTGTCCATACGAGGCCCTTAAATAGGTTTCCTGATACAATTTAATACTGCTGCCAGCCCTAAAAATCGGTTTTAATGCCGTAATGGAATCATTCAATTGGAAATATTCGAGTCTTCCACCTACAGATAAATTTAACGTTTTCCTGATTTTCTTTTCAATCTGAGTATATGCTGAGACATTGAGTAGTTGATTATTGGGACTCCCAGAGCCAACATACATATTAGCAAAAGAATTTGTAAATGTTCCCGTAACACCTCCTATAAAGTCCAAATTGTAAAGATTCGTGTACCTTTTTTGGTACATATAGTCTCCGTAGTACGTAGTAGCTTCATTAGATTGATTTGCTGTCATTTCATTATCTGAATGCAATATGCGAGCTCTGAAATAATGCTTCCCGCTCGCTTGAGTAAGGAAATTAATGAACGGATCAATATTAAAAATGAACTGATTTTGAAGAAATGTAGCCCCTGGATATGCTTCATAAAGCTCAGCAGAATCACCAAGCCAGGCAAACACCATATTGGTTTCTGAATACATCACATTCCCATTAACACCATAGTTGAGCCCTCTATATTTTGATGAGCGTCTTCTAATATTAAAATTTATACGCCCTCGTTTTGAGGCCATTTGGCTTTCATTAAAATTTGAGATGGTATCGTTATACGGTGAATTTTGAATTGCAGAATCTCGGATCACCGGAGGCCCTATATATCCATGGTCATAATTGAAATTTCCCCCTATTACAATATCCGTGTTCTTTACCATCCTGGAATGCAAAAAATTAACACCAGATATCAAGGGGAAATTATCCCACCATGCGGCACCATCCTGTGCCGGTTTTGAGTACATGCCTGAGTAAATATTAACCTTTGTTTTAGGTTTTGATTTAGGGTAAGCAGTTCTGATATGGATGGACCCTGAAAGTGCTGAGCTACCAGACAATACAGAAGCCGCTCCTTTTATTATTTCAATTTGATGTATGTTCTCTACAGGAATGAATCCCCACTCGGGTCTTCCCGCATCTCCAGATAACATAGGCATATCATCAACAATTACGGCAACTTTAGCTCCTACTCCAAAGGTAAAACCAGATCCACCTCTTATTTGTGGCTCACCATCCAGTATATTCAAGCCTGGTGTTTGATCAAGCGCAGTTTCTATACTTCTCGTATTCTTGTTCTCAATCAGCTCAGGTCTAATGATTTCCATGGAAACCGTCTGATCTTCTAATGGCTTATCAAATTTACCAACCCTAACCTCTACACCTTCTATTTCCTGCACTATAGACTGTAATATGATGTCCCGTTTAATCGTTTGGTCGGAAATAATCGTAATAATTATGGTGTCTGGAACCATTAAGGAGTATCTGTATATAATTCGAGCTTTCCCTGAAGGAAGTTGAATAGAATAATCTCCATTATAATCAGAATGCGTGCCGATTGTTATATCGGTTCTGTTTATAACCGAAACGCCCATTAATGCCTCTCCATTGACATCAGAAATATTACCCTCAAGTTTTCCTTGTTGCGCATTAGCCGGAACGCAAAAAGCCAATAATAATAGTAATAATAGGTGTTTCATGTTTGTCGATAGTAAAAGGGGCCGCACCTAAGCACAGCCCCAGAAATAGCTCTTAAGCTTGTTTTTAATTCTTTAAAATTTCAAAATTATAAATCTTATTATCCGATACAATATGTACAAAATAAATTCCGTTACTCTTTTCGAATTTAATTTCTTTAGAAACATCCCCGGACAAAACAACCTGACCAAGTGTATTGTAAATTACATATGTTGCCGGAAGCTCATTGTCTGATGCTATCGTAATTGTATTTGAGCTATTGTTCATAGCCACTACAAAGGTTTCATTTAGTTGTTCATTCAGGTTTGCACCTCCCCCATTGTAAATAAGCTCTACATCATCAATAAATAACTCATCCCCATTGGAACCTTGTCCACCAACTTCATTCGTAGTAAACGTAACCAATATAAATGCATTCACTGTAGCTGGACCGGAATAATCGAAAGCAATTGAATGTCTTTCCCAGGAACCATTCGTTGTTGGAAAAATATCAACTGCGGTTGCAACAACTTCATTCGCTGAAGCAGCATCCTCAGGGTCTTGGTAATCGTAATCAGTATGCAAGGTCGCTTTCATCTTGCCGTTATCATTGGGAGAACCGGTATTGAATTTCACCCAGTATACTATTGAGTCAGGCTGATCGGTAAGTGCTTCTGAAAAATCAGGGTTAGCGGTAATGGAATAGTTGTAATTAGCTGGACTCGTGGGCGTTGTACTTCCCATTTCAATTCGCCCCAAAGTTACATTTCCATTTGCCAATGTTGTAATCACATTATTGGCCCATATTCGACAACTTTTGTTACCAGCACTTCCAGGTCTGGCATCATTGGATGCATCACACTGGTCTCCTGCAAATGATGACCAGGTACCCGAACCAGTTAAAAAGCTGTTCCAGTTATCAGGCTCATCATCGTTTGCCCAGTTTTCCATATCTCCATTTCCAATTTGTCCCTGCCCAAAAGCAACAACCCCAACAAATACAACAAGCGTTAATAGTACTGTTTTTTTCATAAGATCATATATTAAGTTAGATAACAAATATATAACAATCTACTATTCGACCATATAATCATTATGATAATCCTAAGCCTCAATTTGATAATTGGTAGGTTCAAATAACCAACCACAATATAATTCGCTTCGTTTTATAGTATAGAAATTGGATAATTTTATACATCATGAAATCGGAAGATATATACAAAATCAACGAAGCAAATTTAGTTTTGCGTCACTTTGTAAATCTCAGTGCCAAATTGTTGCCATTTTTGCATGAATTGCAAAACAAGAAAAACCCTACACAGGGAGACATCCGAGACAAGGATAAAATAATGCATGTGTTTGATAATTATTCTTTTGACTCATGCACATCAATGAAGTTGCTGAATTCAAATATTTTAGATTTAATTAAAGAGAGCTTCGAATCAATCAAAACATCTGCGGCAAGGATCCGATCTGGGAAAAAAGATAAACGATTGAACGATTTCTTAAAAGAACACCAGCGTCTTTTAGACAACTGGTATCAGGTCAATTCGAATTAACAAATCCTTGATAATTAGCAATTACTTTTTATTCCATTCAATTTAAGAACATTATCATATCAATGTGTTTGTTGGCTATTTATTAATGGCTATTTTTGAATTAATGAAACCCGGCGATATCGAATCAAATTCAGTACTTCCAGTAATGGAACATTTCCATACAATTCAGGGAGAAGGAAAAAATAGCGGTAGATCCGCCTATTTTATCCGATTGGCAGGGTGTGAAGTCGGTTGTGTTTGGTGCGACGTTAAAGAAAGCTGGGATGCCAATGAAGATCAGCTGGTATCCATTGATCTATTGGTTGCTGAAACTCTGGCTGCAGGAGCAATTTTTTGCGTCATCACCGGTGGCGAACCTTGTATGTATGACCTCACTAGCCTTACCACTAAACTCAAAGCGGAAAATATTGAAATCGGGATTGAGACCTCCGGTTGTTATTCTCTTTCAGGAGAAATCGACTGGTATTGTTTCTCGCCTAAAAAATTTAAAGCACCACTGCAAGAGGCCTATTTGAAGGCAAATGAATTGAAAATAATCATCAATCATTCTTCTGATTTTGAATGGGCTGAAATTCATGCTGCAAAGGTTTCCGACCAATGCGATCTTTATCTACAAGCAGAATGGTCAAAACAGGAACGGTTTTTGCCTGAAATAATCGCATATGTTAAAAATCATCCAAACTGGAAGATATCTTTACAAACGCACAAAATAATGAACATTCCTTAAGTATGAATTACTTTATTATTGCACTCAGTTTTTTCTTATTTGTTTCTTGTTCAAGCTCACAATACTCAACAAGTAATCGAAAAGCCATTAAATTATTTGAGCAAGGAAAAGACGCACCATCATTATCCATTGACCCGCTTACACATACACCTAATTATAAGAAGGGCATTCGACTAATGAATCAAGCCCTGGACAAAGACCCTATGTTTTGGGAAGCACATATGTTTGCAGGCGAATTTTCTGAAATACTCGGAGATTTTGAAACGGCAATAGATCATTATAAGTCCGCTATCGAAATAAATCCGCAGCACACCAGAACGGGAAGCACCTATTTCTATTTGGCTAACCTACAACAAGCTGTGGGCTCTTACCCAGAAGCCATCAAGAACATTGAGATATTCACAAAATTCAAAAATGCCAATCCCGATCTACTCTCAAAAGCTCGGACTATTAACGATGCGTGTTTGTTTGCAATCGAATCAATGAAAAACCCTATCGATTTTAACCCCATCAATATTGGTCCTGGAATCAATACTTCTGACCCGGAGTACTTTCCAACCATAACTGTGGATGGAAAAACAATACTGTTCACAAGGAGAATAGAAGATGGAAGGGTTTATGGACCGGTTAAGGAACAAGAGGACTTCTATGTCTCTCAATTAAGCAACCAAAACATATGGCAAACGGCCGTTCCAATGCCTGAAAATGTAAACACGGTTAATAATGAGGGTGCCCCTACTATTTCGGCTGATGGAAGATCACTTGTGTTTGTTGCCTGTCCCGATGCGACAGGTACAAATTATGGTAGTAACAGGAACGGGAAAGGGAGCTGTGATTTGTTTTTTTCAAAAAAGCTGGGTTCGAGGTGGACCGATCCGATCAACCTACCTGGAAATGTGAACAGCTATCACTGGGAAACACAACCTTCACTTTCATCGGATGGAAAAACGATGTATTTCATTCGGGGCATCCGGAATAGAAACCAATCCCGAAATTCGGACATCTACGTCGCACGCATGGATCAAAATGGGAACTGGGGAACTGCTCAAAAATTACCAGACCACATTAATACTCCCGCTCAAGAAGAATCGGTATTGATACATCCCGATGGAAAAACGCTTTATTTTGCTTCAAGAGGCCACATTGGAATGGGCGGTTCGGACCTTTTCGTGACGCGATTGTCAGAAGATGGCACATGGTCTTTACCCAAAAACTTGGGTTATCCTATAAATACGAAGTACGATGAAAATTCACTCATGGTTGCCCCAGATGGTGAAATAGCATTCTTTGCTTCGGACAGGAAAGGTGGATTTGGTGATTTGGATATTTATTACTTTGTAATGCCCGAAGAATTTAGACCAACTCGGACATTATATTTCGAAGGAATTGTATTTGATATTACAAATCACAAACCAATACCTGGAAAATTTCAGCTTATAGATCTGGAAACAGGTAAAGAAGTAGTTTATTCTGAAGCGGATAATTTGACTGGAGAATTCATGGTTTCGCTGCCGACAAATAAAAAATATGCACTAAATGTAACGTATCCTGGCTATGCTTTTTTTTCAGATAATTTCGACATGAAAAATCCGGAAGGTCTTGAAGCAATACATATGGATGTGCCTCTAGTGCCCCTGGAAAGTGAGCACCCTATTTTGCTGGCAAATATATTCTTTGACCTTGGAAAGTCTACTTTACGATCTGAATCGTTTATAGAATTAAACAAGCTGGTTTCATTTTTAGAAGAAAACCCAAATGTGAAGGTTGAAATTGGAGGCCATACAGATTCAAGAGGTTCTAACAACAAGGTTCTTTCCGAAAATCGTGCAAAAGCCGTATACAATTACTGTATGGATAAAGGGATCAGCCAAGCACGATTAACTTCCAAAGGATACGGAAGCTCTCAGCCTGTCTTTGATGACAATTATATTGCTAATTTAACAAGTGGTAAACAAAAAGACACAGCACACCAGGCGAACAGAAGAACGGAATATAAAATCATCAAATAGGAATGCACTTTTTAAAGCTAATTCGACCATTGAATTTGATTATTATTGCAATAACAATGTATGGTATTGGTTGGTATTTTGAAGGAATATATGGGCGCCATCATGAATTTAACATCTTTTCTTTATCCTTCCATTTATTAGTATTTTCAACAATTATGATCGCTGCTGCTGGAAATATCATCAATGACTATTTCGATGTAAGAGCAGACAGAATTAATAAACCGGATAGACTTATAATTGGTAAATATGTAAAAAGAAGATATGCGATAGTTTCCCACTGGGGAATAAATCTAATCGCATTTATCATTGCTATTTATCTTAGCTGGGTACTTGAGACTTTTTGGTATGTTTTTATTCATTTGTTAGCAATAAATATTCTTTGGTACTATTCGATGTATGTTAAGCGAAAGTTTATAATTGGAAACATACTTATAGCTGCCTTAACAGCATTAGTGCCTATCTTAGTTGGGTTTTATTTCCATCAGCTGTTCATTACCGAGCCTGCTGCAATGAAATTTTCGGCATTTTACCCATTTGAAAGTTATCCGTATACTGATTATACAATCTGGTTGTCTCTTGGATTGGCAGGATTTGCTTTTATTTTGAATTTTGCCAGAGAAATCGTAAAAGACATGGAAGATGTTGAAGGAGATAAAAAACTTCGCGCAAAAACGCTACCTATCGTTCTAGGGTATGCTAAAACAAAATGGGTCGCAATATTCGTACTTTTTGGTTCGTTGATCAGCACTGTTACAATTTTGCTATTATTTCGCAAGGTTTCATTGTATAATATCGCTCCTATCGGCTTTTCTGCAATATTGGTAATTGCGTGTTTCTTTTTGCTCCTAAAAGCGACTAATAAATCCGATTACCGAACAATAAATCATCTAATAAAACTGGCAATGGTTGCAGGATTAATTATTCCAATCTATTGGAAATTATTAATTATTTATGGCTGATATTAAGATTATTCTGGCATCCAAATCCCCAAGGCGACATGCTTTGATCGAAGAGCTGGGATTTCCATTTGAGATCAGGATTAAAGAAGTAGAAGAGATATATCCTGAAAGCCTAAATGTGTACGAAGTTCCTGCGTACCTGGCTGAATTAAAAGCGACTCCTCTTGTTGCCGATCTTCGTCCATCCGAAATACTGCTTACATCGGACACAATTGTAATTTTGAACAAGAAAATTCTCGGAAAACCAACAGGAGCAGAAGATGCAATGAACATGTTGCAACAACTTTCCGGAAAAATGCATGAAGTCGTAACCGGAGTCTGTCTTCAAAACACAATAAAAAAGCACTCTTTCTCGGTAAAAACGAATGTTGTGTTTAAAGAGCTTACGCAAAGTGAAATTCACTATTACGTTCGTAATTTTAAGCCTTTCGACAAAGCAGGATCCTACGGAATTCAAGAATGGCTTGGATTTGTTGGTGTTAAAAAAATTGACGGGTGCTTCTACAATGTGATGGGGCTTCCTACTAGTGCAATATATACTGCCATCAATAAAGAGTTCCGCTAGAACGAATTTAATTAACGAAAACTTTATTAATTTTGATTTCCATTAAAAGGTAGGAATGCTCAAGTCAGTGTATCGTTTTTTTTCCTCAAAATTTCAAACAGTTTTCCTTGATTATCCGGTAAACCTTAAACCAAGGTATGGACATGGCAAAGCACCTCACCCGGAATTAATGGGAATTATCAATGCCAACAGGGACCAGTACAAGCATTTTCTGCTTGAAAGCCTTAAATTCAAAGATCAAATTTCAGAGATCAAATCGCTTTCCGACGAAGAAAATATAAACCAACCAACATGGAATAATGCTATGCTGCCCGGATTGGACATTATTACATTATATACTATGTTGGCAATAAAGAATCCGAGAAAATACGTTGAGGTTGGCTCCGGAAATTCCACAAAAGTTGCCTATAAGTCTAAAAAAGATAATGAGCTGAGTACCGAGATCATTTCAATTGACCCCTTACCCCGAGCAGAGATCGATCACCTTGCAGATGTGATAATTCGAAAACCATTTGAAAATATAGACCATAATGTTATTCTCAGCCTGGAAGCAGGAGACATACTATTCATTGATAATTCCCACAGAATTCTACCGAACTCAGATGCCATGGTCTTCTTCATGGAGATTCTGCCTCGTTTAAAAAAGGGGGTTATTGTTCAGGTACACGATATTTATCTACCCTACGATTACCCAAAATTTATGTGCGAAAGAGCTTATTCGGAACAGTACGGACTTGCAATTTATTTACTGGCGAACCCATCAAAATATTCGTCACTACTGCCAAATTATTTTATTAGCGAAGATTCCGAATTGAATAAGTTATTGCAACCTATCTGGGCATCGCCCAATCTTCAGGATGTCGAACAGCACGGTGGTTCTTTCTGGTTAGAGATCAACTGAGAATATCAATGCGATATACGAAGTGCCAATAATACTCTTTCACACTATATTGGATGCCAATTACATCCTTTCCGGTAGTTTAACACCAAGAAGACGCATTCCCTGATCCAGAATTTTTGCCACATTTTTACTCAAGATCAATCGCATATTTTGCAAATCAACTTTATCTTCTTTTAGGATAGGTACACTCTGATAAAAGTGATTGTACAATTTAACAAGCTCGTAGGTATAATTCGCAATAAGAGCGGGAGAATACGTACTTCCTGCCTCAGAGATCACGGCTGGAAAAGCAACCATATGTTTTATGATTTCTTTTTCTTCATTTTGAATTACTGCAGAATTTAAGGGGGCTAACTTCTCAACTTTTTTCAATAACGATTTAATCCGTGCGTGGGTGTATTGTATAAACGGACCGGTGTTTCCATTGAGCTCAATCGATTCTGCCGGATCATACATCATACTCTTTTTCGGGTCTATTTTGAGTAAATAATATTTTAGTCCACCCATTCCTATCAGGGTATATAAATCTTCTTTTTGCTGCTCTGACATTCCGTCTACATGACCACGCTCCTGCGTCATTTCTTTTGCTTTATTCACAACCTCCAACATCAGATCATCGGCATCCACAACTGTACCTTCTCTTGATTTCATTTTCCCTGTGGGAAGCTCAACCATACCATACGATAAGTGAATACAGTTCTTTGCCCATGAATAGCCGAGCTTATCCAAAATTAAAAACAGCACCTTAAAATGATAGTCCTGCTCGTTTCCAACCGTATATATAATTCCTTCGAGATCTGGGTAATCCTTAAAACGATCTACAGCAGTTCCCACATCCTGGGTCATATAAACGGTAGTTCCATCCGAACGAAGCACTATTTTCTCATCAAGACCAGCATCGGTTAAGTCAATCCATACAGAGCCATCCTCCTTTCTGAAAAATACTCCTTTAGTCAATCCCTCGTTTACCAGCTCCCTTCCAAGAATAAAAGTCTCTGATTCATAATACAGCTTATCGAAATCAACACCCATTGCGCGATAGGTTTGTTCAAACCCTTTATATACCCATCCGTTCATCGTTGTCCACAACAAATACACTTCAGGGTCTCTTGCTTCCCATTTGATCAACATTTGCTTTGCGTCCAGCAATAAGGATGTTTGGTTTCTTGCAAGCTCTTTTATTTTGGCATTGATTCCATCAGCTGCCTTCTTGTCTTTACCAATAATTAATTGACACAGCTTCTTGTATTCTGATATAGTATTTTCCTGAAATGATTCAAACTTTTTTTCCGACCATTCGTCAATGATTTCACTGGCCTCAGCATTTAATTTCTTGTCAAATTCAACATAATATTTTCCAACAAGCTTATCCCCTTTGACTCCTGTATTTTCAGGTGTTTCTCGCATGCCATTTTCATCTATTGGAGAAAATAGCTGCCAGGCTAACATACTTTTACAAATATGTATTCCTCGGTCATTTATTATCTGCGCCTTAACTACTTTATACCCATTGGCCTTTAAAATTTCGGCTACTGAATAACCCAAAAAATTGTTTCTTAAATGCCCAAGATGTAGTGGTTTGTTCGTGTTAGGTGATGAATACTCAACCATTACAGTGGGTTTCGAGTTTTCAGGTGAATAACCAAATCTAGTATCCGAATCAATTAGTGCTAGCTGATCCAACCAATGTTCCGATGAAATTATCAGATTTAAAAAACCGCTGATGACATTATACTCTGTGACGTGCTCTAATTGATCGATTAAAAAGTCGCCAATTTTATTTCCTGTTTCTTCAGGAGAACACTTTAAGAGCTTAACAAATGGGAAAATAACAATGGTCAAATCACCAATAACGTCTTTGCGTGTCTTTTGAAATTGAATTAGTTGCTCGTTAATTTGCATTCCAAATAGAGAATGCGAATTTTCCATTAATATCTGATAAATCTTCTTTTCCATTTTAATTATCCTCTATTCCAGCTACAGTTTTCTTAAGCAAGTCAAATGCCACTTCAGCCATTTTATTCTTTTTATCATCCAGGCATGGATTGATCTCAACAAATTCGATACACACCGTTTTAGGGTGTTCTCCCAATTTACGCAACAAATAAGAAGCTTCATCAGAATTTAAGCCATTTGCAACCGGAGTTCCTGTTCCAAATGAGGCAGTCCCAGGATCCAAAGAATCTACGTCAAAAGAAACATAAATAATATCGCATTTATCTAATTTTTCAAATACGCAGCTGGTAGTTTTTTCAATTCCTTTTTCTCTTATTTCATCAACAGTAAAATTGATCATATTAAGCCGGGACATCATTGCTTCCTCTTCTTGTTGGGTATCCCGAACAGAAATAAAAACAACGTCCTCCGGATCTACTTTAGGACCTTCAATACCCATGGATTTCAATTTATTCCAGCACTCTATAACACCATTACTAATTGAATTCTTTTGCTCTTCAATATTGTCTTGGTTTAAAGCGATCGCCAATGGCATTCCATGCATATTCCCTGAAGGTGTAGTGTAAGGAGAATGAAGATCAGCATGTGCATCGATCCAAACTACTCCAAGCCGTTTATCTGGGTGCGCCGCTTTAATACCCGAAATTGTAGCGCCAGCTGAAGCATGATCTGCAGCAAGGACCAAGGGAAATCTATCAGAGCGAAGGATTTTTTTTACTGTTTGTGTTACCGACTCATAAACTGTTAATAACCCTTCAATTCGTTTCGAAAATGGATGCCTTATTGGATCATCCAGCAAATGATTTACTTCTTCGGAAAATGCAATCGGAAACCTTCCAAAAAAATTGTTCTCTTCTTTTCTTGCAACGACCATAACAGCCTCTGGGCCTAAAGATGCACCTCTCGTACCTGCAGCAATTTCAGATTTATTTATTAATAATGTAATTTTTCTTTTCATAATTCAGCTTGCACGCAAAAATAGTATAATATGGAAAAGAACGAATGCTTTGAATAGATGTAAATTGATCAAATATTAGGTTATTTTTACACGAAAAGTAACTTTTCACGAATAAGTCGTTCAATAAACATATGAGTAAAAATACGATCACGGTTTCTGTTTTTTCGATTTTAAAGACCAATATCACCCATATAATATTTCTTGCAGTCATTTCAATAGGGAACATTTTGATAGCCCAAAAGAGCCATCCTTTCTTGGGAATGCTCGAATACAAGATTACTTCCAGAGATACCGCAATGAAAAATATTATACCGGAAAGTATCATGATCCTTTATACTAATGATACTATTTCACGTATGGAAAATCATACAAGTCAGCTGGGCAAACAAATCGTGATACGGCACATGCAAAAAAATAAAACCTATCTTCTTCTGGAAACAGAATTGGGTAAATTCGCAATTCAAACAGATCTTTCTAAGATTGACACAGTTAATGCTGAAAGCAAGTATGCCTTCAAGAAAAAGGCATGCAGGACTAAGGTCTTAGGCAAAAAAGCGAATCGAGTTTTAGTGTCTCACCCCAGCTTTGAAGAAGAAATTGAATTTCTTTATTTTAAAGACATTTCGAATAAATACAACAACGTATTTGATGAAATCAATGGTCTTCCGGTCAAATATAGTATTGCTTCAGCAGATGGTGTATTGAATTATGAGCTCATTAGGATAAACCGATTCATACCAGATCGTGATCTTTTCGGAATCCCTTCGGACTATGAAAGAGTCTCCTTCGACGAATTCTTGGATAAAATGCTGGCTCGGGAAAACGAAAAATTGATCTCTCCAGAATAATTAATACTAACATGCCCATGTTTATAGTTATCGAAACCTTTTATTAAGTATATGTCATTCATTTTTATCTTAGTACGACACATTGCAATCAATGACAACTGAAAATAAATTTATAGAAAAAAGCGAAAAAGGCAAAAAGCACAAGGCGACCAAAAAAAAAGCTTCTAAAAAAAAGAACAAAAAAGGTCGCCTCACTCCTTTGATGAATCGTCTCAATAATAAAAAGCTCCGATCTTCGATAGGTGTATTTTTTGTTCTTTTAGCGATTTTCTTATTTCTTGCTAATATTTCTTATGTTTTAACCTGGAAGGAAGATCAAAACCGAGTCCTTTCAAAGGGGTTTTTTGAATTTATCTTTGATGGAAATGAACAACCCGTTGCCAACTTGTTGGGGAAATTCGGAGCATGGACATCCCATTTATTGATCCACAGATGGTTCGGATTGTCGTCATTTCTTATTCCTTTCGCACTTTTCATTACAGGTTTCAAGGCACTTTTCAAAATTTCCGTACTCCCTCTAGGAAAAACGCTGGCAGCTTCTTCACTTTTCCTTATTTGGCTTAGTGTGTTTTTGGGTTTTTTCTCTGATCAAATAAGCTATATCGGCGGAGCTTTTGGTTTTCAAATTAACGAATGGCTAGCTATAACACTTGGTCGATTTGGCACCATGTTATTCGTTTTGGCTATTGGTTATGTTTTCTGCTTGATCCTGTTTAATATCAGATTTACGCGAGTTCTTGCGTTTCTGGGGTTTTCCAAATACAAATCAAAAAATCAAGAAGACGAACATTTCTCAGAAGTTATTGACCAGTCAGACCTGAGTGTTTCCAATATATTGGATTCAGAAAAAACCAAGGAAGACCTTATTGCACATACTGTTGATTTCAAAGAGGAAGAAGCAGATGTTGCGGATGCTGAAATAAAAAAGGAGGTAGAGCTCGAGACTGAAGATGATACGAGTACTGCAGAAGAAATAGAGAATAACGATTTCTCGGTTGAAGTTGCTGAAGAGTCAGTAGAAGACAAATCTCTTTCAGAAGAAGAGGTAGATAGCAAACGTACAGAATATGGTGATTACGACCCGAAATTAGAATTATCAAATTACAGTCTGCCTCCGATCGATCTACTCAAAGATTACGGTAATTCTGAGGGGTCTGTAGACAAAAGTGAACTGGAAGAAAATAAGAACAAGATCGTAAAAACACTGGAGAATTATAAAATAGAAATTGACAAAATAAGGGCCACCGTAGGACCAACAGTTACTTTATATGAGATTGTTCCAGCTCCCGGAGTTCGAATTTCAAAAATTAAAAACCTCGAAGATGATATAGCTTTGAGCCTTGCAGCTCTTGGAATTCGAATAATTGCACCAATTCCAGGTAAGGGAACAATTGGAATCGAAGTACCAAACAGCAAACCTGAAATGGTAAGCATGCGTTCTTTGATCGCTGCAAAAAAGTTCCAGGAATCTGATGCAGAGCTCCCCATAGTGATGGGTAAGACCATTACAAATGAGACCTATACATTTGACCTGACTAAAATGCCTCATCTACTGGTGGCAGGTGCTACAGGACAAGGGAAATCTGTAGGATTAAATGCCATTCTGATCTCACTTCTCTATAAAAAACATCCATCTCAGGTTAAATTTGTTCTTGTGGACCCTAAAAAAGTTGAGCTTACCCTCTACAATAGGATTGAGCGTCACTTTCTTGCAAAACTTCCAGATGAAGAAAAAGCTATTATTACAGATACAAGTAAGGTTGTAAATACGCTTAATTCATTATGTATTGAGATGGACAGGAGATATGAGCTACTTGAGCTTGCTCATGTGAGAACCATTGTCGAGTATAACAAGAAATTTATCGCACGCAAACTGAATCCGGAAAATGGCCATCGTTACCTGCCTTATATTGTTGTGCTGATCGATGAATTTGCCGATCTGATAATGACTGCGGGTAAAGAAATTGAACAACCAATAGCGAGAATAGCACAACTTGCCAGGGCTATCGGAATACATCTGATCGTTGCAACACAACGCCCCTCGGTCAATGTCATTACCGGAATGATCAAAGCAAACTTCCCTGCAAGAATAGCATTTAGAGTACTATCTAAAATTGATTCTCGAACAATACTTGATGCCTCAGGTGCAGATCAACTCATAGGACGGGGCGATATGCTCATCAGCACCGGTCAGGATATTATAAGACTTCAGTGTGGCTTTGTGGACACTCCGGAAGTGGATGATATTTGCACCTTTATTGGTGACCAGCGTGCTTATCCCGAAGCACTTTTATTACCGGAATATGAGGGTGAATCAGCTGAATCCGGGGGTTCAATGGACGATGAAGAATTAGATGTCTTATTTGCAGATGCGGCACGAATAGTTGTGATGCACCAACAAGGGTCTGCCAGTCTGTTGCAGCGTAAACTTAAACTTGGCTATAACCGAGCTGGCCGTATTGTAGATCAACTCGAAGGCATGGGAATCATTGGTGGGTTCCGCGGCAGCAAAGCAAGAGAAGTACTTTATGCAGATGAGACCACATTAGAGGAATTCCTTGCCAGCAAAGGTATTATCTAAAAACAATCATTTTTTAATTCGTACCGTATTGAGGTTGAATCCCAATCCTGCAGAAATAAGAAATTCATCCGTTCGACCATCATTATCTCTTAGCCCACGAACAGTAGAATTAATATAAGTTGCATCAGCAAAAAAATTGCAGAATTTCCATATATAAAAAGTAACGCCAATATTTACCGACATTGAAGGAACTACATGAATTGGGTTCTTGCCATTTGCATTAAGGTTATTCGTAACCTGAAGCACTGAAACTCCTGGCATAAAGCCAATGTGCCCATCTATATTGTTCTTATTCAAGTGGTATTGAACACCAAAAAATGTTCGACTATTAAAGGCAAAGAAAGGTTCGTCTTCTTTTCCATCCATAAAATAATGAGTCTCTCCGCGCAAGCTAATATGCTTATCCAAGTATCCTTCTAGAAAACCAGTTAAATAATAATTTACTTCGGGCTTATTCAACATCCAAGATGGAGATATTGTTACACTAGAATTTAATAAACCCGGACGTATATAATCTTCTTGTTGTGCGTTCACGCTCAATGTGAAGATGCACATTACAATTATCATTGATTTTACCATAAGTCAGCAATTTTATAGTTAATGCCAATATGAAAGAGCAAGTGCCCTTCTAATCCTGTCCCTTTATGCTGTTCAAATGCTACAACTCCACTATTAAGTCTATGCGCGTGAACATCTTCACCAAGATGTATCATGTATTGAGAAACAAAAGAGAGATCCATTCGCTCAGATAAATTTAAATGGAATCCCGCACCAGCTTGGACTGCTGAGCTAAACCTCTCTGCCCTACTTGACCCGTCATCGTTTGCTCGTAATACGGTGTAATCAAAACAATGCCCTGCCAATATAAACGGCTTAATCAGAGGCGTTGGCTCATCGGTGAAATAATACATCACACTCCAACCAATGTGGTAATCTTGACGGTTGGCAAAATCGCCAACGTTTGCAGTTATATAATCAAAATACCAATCTGTGTTTATTCGATTGGCGAATTGTATACGGTATTGTCCGCCTACACCAAAACCATTATTTCCAAAATCACCCCCATTGAAGGTGCTCATAGTTGTGCGAACGCCTAGAGAAAAAAGTCCGCTTTGTGATTTTTTTAATTTAAGAGGCTGACTGTAACCTAAACAAGGAATTAGTAGCAAAGCTAATAGGATGCATCTTTTCATAAAATGAAATTTATTGGTTGTTACCATCTTAGAACGACGTCATATATATATTATTATGCGTGCCTAGAAAACAAAAATGCGACCAAGGACACATTTCACAAAATCATCGTTCAGAATTAGTCGGAAAATTTACTTATAACCTCCTGAGTTACACCTGTTTTTGAGAACCCTCCATCGTGATATAGATTCTGCATGGTTACGTATTTCGTTAGATCTGAAAACATAGAAATACAATAATTCGCACAATCCAATGCTCCGGCATTGCCAAGGGGAGACATTTTTTCAGAATAGTTAATGAATTCATTGAACCCTTTTACACCACTACCTGCAGTTGTCATTGTTGGAGATTGTGAAATCGTATTGACGCGAACTTTTTTTGCGATTCCATAATGGTACCCAAAACTTCTTGCAACCGACTCCAGATAAGATTTATTATCTGCCATATCGTTGTAATCAGGAAACACCCGCTGTGCTGCTATATATGTTAATGCTACTATTGATCCCCATTCGTTCATTGCATCCTGTTTCATTGCAGATTGCAATACCTTATGAAAAGAAAGTGCGGAAACATCAAATCCTTTCATCGTGAAATCATAATTCTGATCGGAATAAAGCCTGCCTTTTCTGACATTAACAGACATTCCAATCGAATGTAAAATAAAATCGAGCTTGCCTCCAAGAATTTCCATCGATTCAGAAACCAATTTATCAAGATCTTCTACACTAGTAGCGTCAGCTGGAATAACCTGACTTCCTGTTTTCTCTGCAAGTATATTAATTTCGCCCATGCGCATGGCAATTGGTGCATTTGTCAACACAAATATACCTCCTTCCTCATGCACTCGCTCAGCAACTTTCCACGCGATGGATTGCTCATTTAATGCTCCGAAAATAATCCCCTTTTTTCCCTTTAATATATCGTTTGCCATAAGTTATGTTACTTTGTAATTACAAATTTAGAATAATCTAATTACTGAGCGTTAATCAAATGTTTATTTGTAGTGTCAATCCATCGTGTGCCACATCAACATTAGCCGGTAAAAGTGCCTTAATTTCTTCATGGGTTCCAAACAAATGGGAAATATGTGTCAAATAAGCCTTTTCAGGTGAAATATCCTCAATAAAACTTAGTGCTTCTTCTAAATTAAAATGCGAGACGTGCTCGGATTTTCGAAGTGCATTGACTACTAAAATCTTCGAGCCGCGAATTTTATTTCGCTCTGCTGTAGAGATAGTTTTTGCATCGGTTATATATGAGAAATCACCAAATCTAAAGCCCAAAACAGGCAATTTATGGTGCATCACTTCAATAGGTGTTACTTTTACTTCGGGGTCTATATTGAACGGTGAAACAGCGTTTATGCGATTAAAATGAATACTTGGCGCTCCTGGATATTTTTTTTCAGCAAAAATATAATGGTATTCCATTCTTATTGCCTCTTCAACCCGATTCGAGCAAAACACTTCCATTTCTTTCTTTTCCCTATAATTATACGCACGTACGTCATCCAGACCGGCTAGATGGTCTTTGTGTTCGTGCGTAAATAATATTGCATTGAGGTTATTTACTTTATTGGCAAGCATCTGCTGGCGAAAATCAGGTCCGCAATCGATTACATAATTCTTATCATTATGAGATAACATAATTGAGCTCCTGAGTCTCTTGTCTCTCGAATCCAGTGATGCGCACACATTGCAATCACATGCTATTACGGGTACTCCTTGAGATGTTCCTGATCCGAGAAAAGTTACTTTCACCTGTTGAATTTTTGCTTAATGTTACTACAAACTTATCAAGCAATCTTAAATGAACTTCAAAACAGCATAAAATTTTTACAATTAGGCACTTATCAATCGAATTTTTTGGCTTAAACCACTTACCCGCATTGTTATAGATTCTTGGAAATCAAGGTAATAAAAAATATTTAAAAAAAAGAGCCAACCATATCTAAAACACCTTCGTCTAATAATAAACAGATTGTTTTATTTTTAACATACTGTTTTTTTCATTTGCTAACTTAATAAGAACTGCTATGGCTAATCTGCTCAAAACCCTCTCTATCTCTCTCATTCTTCTAGTTTTAATCGTGTTCCAAACAAATGCCGCCCTATACAGCACGTTAACCAACGGAACATGGAACAATACCACTAATGTTTGGTCTCTAGATGGGTTTACTCCCTGTGGTTGCAATCCTGGTCCTGTTACTTCAGGAAATGATATTAGAATCAACCATGACGTTATTATGAGCTACAATATTACCATCGATGGCGGAAGCTCTTTTACGCTGAACAATACCGGAAGCTTAACTGGTGGATCCAACATTTCTACCATGAATGCATACTTAAACATTTATGGAGCCATGAGCTTAGGAAAATTCGACATGGACGGTGGTGGAATTACGAATATATACCCTGGAGTTGTAATTACTTTGTCCAATCGTCTGGATATAGACAAAGGTATTTTCACGATTGACGGAGCGGTTATTAATTCGGGAGGAATGTTAGTACACAGTAATGGCACATTGATCACACTTAATGCATCGAAAATTACTGTTGTATCCGGGAATTTATCCAATTACGGCACGATTGATATATGTGAAGACTGTTGCTTGGCTTCGAATGGAAACTGGAAGAACCAATCATCCGGCACTGTTACAGGCATGGGGTCGGCCTTCTCGGGTGGTAATATCAATAACTCTGGCATTTGGGATATTAACATTGTTTGGTGTTCCAATGGAGGAGATATTGGCATGCCTTCTCCTGAAAATTGTCTGGATGCAACCAATAATTGTGGTGCCATTGTTCTTCCAGTGGAGCTGGTCGAATTTGAAGCAGAAATTATAAATAACGCATATAGCTTGATCACTTGGGCGACTGTTAGCGAAACAAACAATGACTACTTTAAAGTGATGAAAACCCAAGATGGGCTGAATTGGTCGCAAATTGATATTGTTCAAGGAGCTGGTTCCAGCACACGATTGCTCTATTATTCTTCTGAAGATTACAAGCTTGATCAAGGATCTACATATTATCAGCTGATCCAGGTAGATTTTAACGGTGAAGAAAATTATTCGAATACTGTCAGTGTCGAAAATAAACTTGAGAAGAACAAAATAGTATTATACCCGAACCCATCCGAAAGATCGGAGGAAATAAACATCATAAACCTAGCCAATGACAGAGCTGCAATCTCCATATCAAATTCTTTTGGAAGAATAGTAATTCAGAGAGACTTTGATAAAATTAATTCGAGCGTGAAAATGAACATTTCAAACTTGAATCCAGGTATTTATTTTGTAACTGTGCAGCAAGGTGAGAAAAGGAGTACCAATAAACTCATAGTAACAAAATAGTGCCGGTATTTTTCCTTGTTTCCTAGATCTGCTATTTCTGAGAATGAAATAGCAGGTTTTTTATGAATACGCCCCATCCTAACAGCAACAACAAACCACCAATGGGAGTAACAGGGCCAAGCCAGGTAAGATCAGCTCCGATAATTGATTGTATTGCCAATAGATAAATAGAAAGGCAAAATAATAGGGTTCCAGAAAAAATTAATCCAAAAATCCAATTCAGCTTAAATATTAATTTCGAAGTATTAAACCCCAATATCAATAAAGCCAAACCATTATACATTTGGTACCGAACCCCAGTTTCAAATGATAATAAATTTTGATCTGAGAGAAAATACTTTAATTCATGCGCACCAAAAGCACCCAGCAAAATAGCGGTTAATATAAGAACGGATCCGGACAGTACTACTTTTCTATTCATTTAAGTTCAATGTATAATTCAAAACTTCCTTCCACCCCTTCCAATTGCCGTAATCGCCAATGGTTTCATTATGCCATATGAAGATAAAATCCCCACCTGTTTCAAGCACTTCTCGGTGCAGTTCCTTAATAACAGCTTTACTTTCTTGCACCGACAACTTCATATATTCCCTCAATGTACCGTCCATGTAAACAAATGGATGGATCATCAGCGTCGTAATTTCTCCTGTTTGTAAATCAAACCATAAATGAGGTCTTGCCGTACCGCATCGAAATCCAGCGGATTCTGCAAAGCCCATCGAATATTCGTGCTCAAATCCAATAGAAGTCAAAATTCTATACGTATCCGGTAATTTTAACTTTAAGAAATGCTGTCTCGATCTTATTACCGGGCGAAGAACGATATTCTCCAATCGTTTTTTTTCCTTAATAATTTCAGACCTTTCACTGTTGGATGCATAACTCGGATGAAGATTCACTTGGCAAAAGTCATTCATTCGGGTAATAAGGTCTCTGTGTTCCTTTATATCCGTATCAATATTCCTGTCTTTTGGTGATGAGTCTCCAACCAGCCAAAACAATAAAGCATCTTTGTGCTTTATTGAGATGTCCTTAATTAAAGAAAATGTATCGTATGGATCTTTACCCCCCTTCTTTACCTTAGCTCTCTGCCCTATTCTTTTATAATCGAATCTAACAAGGTCTCGAGCTACAGACATCCATTTTCGTTTTCCTTTTTTAAGTTTGTAGGCAAAGGTGTTATCAATATCAAATGTAGGAACAAACTTAACATTTGATGTGCGATTCAATACCTCAGCTCCCGCAAATTCAATTATTTCAAATGCCCATCTGTCGCACATTGCGGTTTTCACCCACTTTCTATCGCTTAAGCAGCTACTATTAAAACAAAACCTGCCATGCTCGTCACTATTGTGCTCTAGATACTCCTCATACCTGACTAAAGTATAGAATATGGATGCGAGTGGGTCTACAATACCATTGAAGCACATACACTCCATTTTACCGAAGGTGTCGTAAGAGATATTATAATTAACTATTTCCGTGCTGTACATTAGCTCACTTGGAATAATAGAATTCTGTTCTGCTTCAAAAGAAGAATAATTGAGTTTGATTCCCTCTGCTTGAATAAAATGTTTAGGATCCGTAACAACTTGGTATTCCAAACCTCTAGAGGTGAAAACAAAATCAAGTGTATATGTAAGGCGATGACTTATTTTATCGGCTAATACAAGAATCATGGATTCAATTGATTTTGAAGCTTTTCACAAATAAATTCAGCTGCTTTACCATCACCAAAAATATTTGGGTATGAAAAATCCTTCTTGGAAAGTAATTTATGGCATGCATTTAATATTCTTTCGTGGTCGGCATCTGCAACAATTGCATTGCCATTTTCAACAATCTCAACCCATTCTGTCTGAGGACGCAGTATTACACAGGGTTTACAAAAAAAGAAAGATTCCTTTTGTAATCCGCCGCTATCTGTAATAATCAACCGTGCATTTTTTTCAAGAGCAATAATGTCCAGGAAACCAGCTGGTGGAATAATTTCTACCATTGAGCTATTCATTACATTATTAAAAAGCACTGGAGATAGCTGACTTTCCATTTTGCTTTTTGTCCTTGGATGAATTGGTAAAATTATTTTCAACCCGGTTTGTTCGGCTATTCCTATCAAAGCACTAAAAATACTCTCCATATTCTCCTTATAATCAGTATTAGAGTCTCGATGAACCGTACATAGAATAAAGGAATCAGCAACTAAGCCAAGCGCATCCATAACAGCTGATTTTTCATCAGAAATTCCAGCAAAATAAATACTATTGTCGTACATAATATCACCACAATGATATACGTGCGGCGAATCCACGTTTGCCAAACTATCCGTATCCATCGAAAATCCTTCATTAGCAAGATTTGTAAGCCCCGTTGTGGTTGGTGTAAACAATAACGTGGACATATGGTCACATGCTATTCTGTTTATTTCTTCTGGCATGGATTTGTTGTAACTTCGTAAACCCGCCTCAATATGAACAACAGGAATATGGATTTTTACCGCAGCCAATGCGCCGGCAATTGTAGAATTTGTATCTCCATAAACAATTACTGCTGCCGGCTTTTCTTTTAACAGTATGTCCTCCAATCCTGTTATCATTTTAGCGGTTTGCTCTCCATGATTACCACTTCCAACATTCAAATTGTAATTCGGTCTTGGTATTTTCATTTCCTCGAAAAATACTTGCGACATGTTCTCGTCATAATGTTGCCCGGTATGAACTATAATTTCCTCAAGCCTTTCTTTATAAGGCCCCAATATTGCCCTATTCAATGCTGAAGATTTGATTATTTGCGGCCTCGCCCCTACAATGGTTACAATTTTCTTTTTCAAACTTTCTTTTTTTTGCTGTACTATTCTTGGTTTATACAAATCTAAACTAATTATTATCAATAAAAAGATGTCAGAAATATCTATGATTAAATATAATCTAAGTCATTTTAGTTCAATTTGGTGAGCGTAACAACATCATATATATTATGTTGTTACATTTGATATAATGCCACATGGTTTAAATAATTTTGTGGCACTTTTGTTGTTTCAAACCAAGAATAAAGATTAAGAGTATGAGAAGTTTCCAGTTATATATTTTGTTAAGTATTGTTGCACTCAATGTCAACGCCCAGAATACCCTTTCTGAGCCTGGAAATCGATCAAGGCAGTTTCACCTTGGTTCATTTCTGACAGCAGACAAAGAGCTCGACTACAAGGTTGACAGTGTATTCCGAACTCTAGACACAAATTCTGTTGTTGCACAGCTAATCATGCCAGCCACCGGCAGACTAGGTCAGTCTGAAGAGACTATAAAAGGACTTTTAAATGACAATTTGATAGGAGGCGTATTGCTGCTTAACGGTACCAAAACCCAATTCACCAATTATGTAACAAAATATAATGAGCTGAACAAAAAAGCCGGGAATCTACCTTTTTTATATTCTGCCGATGCCGAACCCAGTTTAGTAAATCGAAAAATAATTGGAAGCACACCAGTTCCAAAAGCTAATTCTGTAAAAACGCTAATAGAGGTTTACAAAGTCGCAAATACAATTTCAAGCGATTTGAATGAAATTGGAATTAACTATAACTTTTCACCCGTGGTTGATCTTGCCGCAAACAAAACTGTTGGGTATCGTGGCTTCGGTTCAGACCCGATGAACGTGGTTCCGTTTTCCAATGCTTTCATTAAAGTAACACAAAGCAAGAATATTATAGCTACAGCCAAACATTTCCCTGGTCACGGCCTTGTATCCGGAGACACTCATCAATCATTGCAAGTTATTGATGGGGAATTAAAAGAGCTACATAATTACCCACCACTTATTGAAAGTGGGGTTTTATCTATAATGGTGGCACATATTGCAGTTAAAAACAATCCAGATTTTAATACAAATGGTCTGGCTTCTACAATTTCTAACGTTATTGTTCAAAATCTACTTCGGGACAGCCTTAAATTTAATGGGATTATAGTTACAGATGCCATGAATATGGGGGGTATTTCGAAAATACCAAATGCATCAGTTAAGGCCATTGAAGCTGGTTGCGACATAATACTAATGCCTAAAAATGCGCGAATAGCCCATCGTCAAATTAAATCAAAGTATGAAACAGACCGCATCTTTTCGGAAAAAGTCGATACTGCAGCAAAAAGAATAATCAGGATGAAATTATGTTTGGGAATAATCCGTTTATAACTCATTCATTTGCCATACATATAACAAGTGCAACTATTGCTTATCCATTATCTCTTTTTTGAGAACCACTCATAATATACCTGTCTGTAGAAATCAAATAGTAGCCTACATTATAGTTCAACCTTAATTAATTTTATTAAAACATTGTCTTAACTTTGAAATAATGTCTCTAGGTCAGATAGAAAATATTGTGAAAGAATTCGAGCAGATCGGATTAAATAAAATGGATAAAGTACAGCTCATGAATCGAGTTGACACAAAATTTGTTTTTACGCAAGATCATTTAATAAAGATCTTACCATCTTTAATTAAACACTATTATATTCTTCAAGTAAAAGGCACACTCATATCCAAATACGAGAGCCTCTACTATGATTATGAGAATTTGGATTTTTATTTCAATCATCACAGAAAAAAACTAGATAGATATAAAATTCGATACCGAAAATATTTAAGCTCTGATATTACATTTTTAGAGGTCAAACACAAAAAAAATGGCCGAACCGACAAGAAGAGAATTCGGGTGGATGACCTCGCCTATGAAATGACATCTGAACATGCCCAATTTATTAGTGATTCAGGGATTGGTAAAAAAGAACTTATTCCGACTTTGCTGAACAGCTTTAGTAGAATTACATTCGTCAGTAAAAAATTAGATGAACGACTGACTTTAGACGTTAATCTTGCTTTTGAATGGAAAGGAAACAAAGAATCTATCGATAATATAATAATCGCCGAGCTGAAACAAAACAAATCACAGAGAAATTCTCCTTTTTACAAACTAATGAAATCCAATCAATTACGACCGCTTAGAATCAGTAAATACTGTATCGGAATTATTAAGATCTATGGAAAGAGCAATATAAAATACAATCGATTCAAAAAGAAACTACTAAAAATTAAAAAACTCCAAAATTATGCTGCCTAACCTAATATCCTTAGCTGTAAATGTTGAATTCCTGGACCTCACATGGTTTGATGACGATATCTATAAATTAATCTTCAGATTACTAATAAATATGATTTTCATGACGATTATCATAAGATACCTGTACTATCCGATAACAAAAAGAAAGGATTATCTTTTTACCTATTTCATGATTGGACTAATCACCTTCTTTCTTTGTTTTGGACTTAAGAAGCTAGAAATAGGTACTGGCATGGGACTTGGCCTATTTGCGATTTTTGGAATAATCAGGTACCGTACAAACCCTATTGAAATCAAAGAGATGACTTATCTCTTCATGATCATTGGTATTAGTGTTACAAACGCATTGGCCTCCAAAAAAATAAGCGTTGCTGAGATGCTATTAATCAACAGTTTTGTTGTGGCTCTAACTTATGGTTTAGAATATCTATGGCTTGTTAAGCATGAAACGCGTAAGACAATCGTCTACGAGCGCATTGATCTCATTACTCCAGAAAAGCAAATGGAGCTAAAATCGGACCTTGAAAAAAGAACAGGCCTCTCTATTAATCGTGTTGAAGTTGGCAAAATCAATTTTCTCGATGATACTGCACAGGTACGGATTTATTATTACGCTGAGGAACAGGCTCTTTCGGATTATCATAATAATTAGATATTGAAATATAAAGTTCTTAATGAAAAGACTTCGTATTTTATTGCTGCCATTTTCCTGGGTATACGGATCAATTATTGTCATTCGGAATTTATTTTTTAACTGGGGTATTTTCGAGAGCCATAATATTCCCAAGAAATCAATTTGTGTTGGGAATTTATCTGTTGGTGGCACCGGGAAAACACCGCACGTGGATTTATTGGTTAATCGATATATAGAAAAGGGATTGAATGTCTCCACGCTCAGCAGAGGATATGGAAGATCGACTAAAGGAATCATGATGGTACAGGAAAATTCTACGGCGCAAGATGTGGGAGACGAACCATTACTTTACAAATTAAAATACAAAGGCAAGCTAAACGTTTACGTTGCTGAAAAAAGAATACTAGGCATTCGGCACATATTAAATAAATATCCAAATAATGATTTGATCGTTTTGGATGATGCGTTTCAACACAGAGCCATAAAAGCCGGATTAAATATTTTGACGACCGATTATTCAAATTTATTCGTGGATGACTTCTTAATTCCAGTAGGAAATCTACGAGAATCGATAATGGGTAGAAACAGAGCGCATATCATTATTGTGAGCAATTCTCCGACAGAGCTAACAAAAGAGATGAAACAAACCATTATTAAAAAGCTCAAATCCCCGTCTCAAAATATTTTCTTTTCATCTGTTGAATACTCCTCTATAACCGGCTTTAATCACGGCAATGTTCCACAAGCAGAAAATGTGCTGCTTGTTACGGGTATTGGTAACCCCAGCTTATTATTAGACCACTTAAGCCGTAACTACAATGTAGTGCATTTAAAATACAAAGACCACCATCGGTTTACCAACAATGATATACGTCATATTCATGAAAAATTTGATACTTTTGCTAATCGGAATAAGATCATTGTAACTACAGAGAAAGACTTCATGAGATTGAAAAAAATTGAAGCAGTTAATTCAAACGTTGAGCACTGGTTTTACCAACCAATTAAGATCAAGATCAAAGAAGAAGAAAAATTTAATTTACGCATTGATGAATATGTTATCAAAAATTAAAGAATCTCACGATTATATTAAAACACGAACTGATGTCCAACCCACAGTAGGGATTATTCTTGGAACAGGATTAGGCGGACTGGTCAAAGAAATTAAAATTATTAATGAAATAGCCTATGAAGATATTCCGAATTTCCCGGTTTCCACCGTTCAGAGTCACTCGGGAAAATTAATATTCGGAGAGCTTGGAGGGAAATCTGTTGTTGCAATGCAAGGACGATTTCACTTCTATGAGGGATATACGATGCAAGAGGTAACTTTCCCTGTCCGTGTATTTAAACTTCTTGGAATTGAAAAATTATTCGTTAGTAATGCATCAGGTGGCGTAAATCCAGATTACGAAATTGGTGAAATTATGATCATAAACGATCATATTGACCTATTTCCGGCGCACCCATTAATTGGAAGGAACATCGACGAACTGGGCCCCAGGTTCCCGGATATGTCACAAGTATATGACACTCGTTTGATTCAACTTGCTCGCAAGATCGCAAACGATAATAAAATAAAGATATCCGAAGGAGTTTATGCTGGTCTGACCGGCCCCACCCTTGAAACTCCCGCAGAATACAAATACGTGCGTATCATTGGTGCTGACACGGTTGGAATGTCTACTGTTCCGGAAGTTATTGTTGCACGACATATGAATATTCCGTGTTTTGCAATATCAATAATTACAGATCTGGGTGTGCCTGGAAAAATTGAAGAGACTAGTGTTGAAGATGTCATTGAAGTAGCAAATAAACAAGAGCCGAAAATGACTTTGATAATGAAAGAACTGATAGCAAGCGTATAATAATATGTCACCAGACATTGAATCAAAATATCAAGCCGTTATTGGACTGGAGGTTCATGCACAAATGCTCACAAAAAGCAAAGCATATTCTTCCGATATTAATGAATTTGGAGCAAAACCGAATAGCAATGTCAGTGTTGTAACTCTTGGGCATCCTGGCACCCTGCCCAAAATGAATCGTAAAACTATTGAATTCGCAATTAAGCTGGGCCTGGCCTGCAAATCTGATATAGCGGAATCACAATATTTTGCGCGTAAAAACTACTTCTACCCTGACATGCCGAAAGGGTATCAAATTACTCAGGATGAAACGCCAATTTGTACCAATGGCAAAATATACATCAAGGGGGCTGATGGAAATGAAAAAGCCATAAGTTTGACCAGGATCCATATGGAAGAAGATGCCGGAAAGAGCATACACGACGTTGACTTACACGACACATTAGTGGACCTGAATAGAGCTGGTGTCCCTCTTCTTGAAATCGTTTCAGAGCCGGATATAAGGTCTTCTCAGGAAGCATATGACTATCTGATCGAAATACGAAAGTTAGTACGGTATTTAGATATATGCGATGGCAATATGGAAGAAAGTTCGCTACGTTGTGATGCAAACGTTTCAGTTATGCTTAAAGGAGCCAAGGAATTCGGCAAAAAAGTTGAGGTGAAAAATATGAATTCAATACGAAATGTTCAAAGAGCTATTGAATTTGAAATAAAACGTCAGATAGAAGCTCTTGAAAATAAAGAATATATTGAGATGGAAACTCGTTCTTTTGATGCACTTAAGGGAATTACCATATCGATGCGAACCAAAGAAGCAGCCAATGACTATCGTTTCTTTCCAGAACCCGACTTGCAACCACTAATTGTGAAACAGGAGCTGATCGAAAAAATAAAAAGTACGCTACCAGCACTTCCAAGGGATCTATTTATTAGATACACCAAAGAGTATGGTTTATCGGCTTACGATGCCTATAACCTTACCGATATAAAGGAAATTGCACTATTCTATAATGAGATTGTATCGTATACGGCCAATTATAAAGCTGGGGCTAATTGGGTTATGGGAGATATTAAATCCTATTTGAATCAAAATGGCATAGAAATAGAGCATTTCCCTATTTTACCCAAAACAATTTCAGACATTATATCTCTAATTGACGAAGGAATAATTTCTCCTTCCGCAGCATCTCAAAAAATTTTCCCGGCCCTTTTAAATGAGCCAAATAAATCACCGATTCAAATTGCTAAAGAGCTGAACCTTATTCAGGAATCTGAAGAAAGCTCTATCATGACTTATGTTCATGATGTTATGAAGCAACATCCATCCGAAGTTGCACGTTATAAAGAAGGGGAAAAACAACTTATTGGATTTTTCATGGGTGCGCTTATGAAATTATCCAAAGGAAAGGCAGATCCTAAAGCAGCCAACGCGCTGATGCGAAAAACTTTAGACGAACTATGAAAAGGAATCTATTTTTACCCTTAATATTATTCATTGTAGTGTCGTGCAGCGGTGAACCTACCGAGGTTGTTGAAAATCCTATTTATCCGGATTCGGAATTAGTTGACAACTTCACTATCTCGGGTAGAGTCAACGGAGGAGAAAATTTAAATTTCTATCTCGAAGCTATGAGCCAGCAGGGAACAATCAATGTAGCGCAAACACAATCCGACAACGCTGGTAAATTTGAACTAACCGGAAATATTCCCGGCTTTGGATTGTATCAGCTCAGAATGGGTGAAACAAACGAAAAGATCATCCCCGTCACACTGGTCCCTGGAGATCAAGTTGATCTGAATTCCAATTTTGCCTCATTTTCTGAGACTCCAAAAATAACCGGTACTAAATGGGCTTCCGTTATGACGGAGTATATGGTACT
>Ga0315334_10000296_pt1 | contig 30472 bp, 21 predicted proteins | sample M150034915metaG_FD_205555 | JGI IMG/M metagenome (GOLD analysis project Ga0315334, IMG submission 205555) | Ammonia-oxidizing marine archaeal communities from Monterey Bay, California, United States - M1 500m 34915 | ecosystem: Environmental > Aquatic > Marine > Intertidal zone | place: USA... | reverse complement strand
AGTACAAATCAGCTGCGTTTTCCAGCACCGCATGCTCAACTTCGAACCGTTTTGGCTAAACTGTATTGAATGAACAACCGTCGCGGGATAACCTTCGGTGGTGCTCCAAGTGATCCGTCATTCACCGGCCGAGTCTGGGCAAGCAAGAGTTTCCAAACTAATTGATGCCCGTTCTTCTCCGAAAACAGATGACTCAACAAACACGAGGTCTTTCTTGATTTCTTCGATTCGATGGCTGTTGCCCCTTTGTGCTTGCATCACTCCCCTGACCGGTTTCACCGCTGAAATTTTCATTGAGGCAGAAAGCTTTCCGAAACGCGGGGGCTGGAAACTCGACACCCAGTTCATCCAACAGATGGGTTCGCCATACCTGCTAGCGCACGGACTGGGACAACCAGTGGATGATGCCATCACTTCCATCAATGTGCCTGAGTCCGGCACCTATCGCATCTGGGTGCGAACGAAGGATTGGGTGGCTCGTTGGGGAGCCAAACCAGCGCCGGGACAGTTTCAAGTCATTTTGAAGGGGCAACCGATCAAGACAACGTTTGGCACCCAGGGAGCGAAATGGAATTGGCAGGATGGCGGCACCGTTGCCCTCAAGAAGGGTTCCACGGAACTGCGACTCAAAGACTTGACAGGTTTTGATGGCCGATGTGATTGCATCTACTTCACCACCGACACGAACCAAACACCTCCTCCTGCTGACGCCGTCCTTTCTGATTGGCGACGTGCACAACTTGGCCTGGACCCAACACCCGAAACGCGGGGGCCCTATGACTTGGTCGTGATTGGGGGAGGATACGCGGGCATGGGAAGCGCCCTGTCGGCCGCCCGCATGGGTTGCCGCGTCGCACTGGTTCAGGATCGGCCAGTTCTGGGCGGGAATGGTTCCAGCGAAGTACGGGTTTGGGCCAAGGGTAACATTCGTCGCGGCAAGTTTCCTCGAATTGGCGAGATCATTGAAGAGATTGCCGACAAGGCAAAAAAATCGCCTGGCACATACGAGGAATTTGGCGACGCACTCAAAGAAAAGGTAATCCGCAGTGAACCGAACATTGACTTGCTGTTGAACCATCACGCGCACCGCGTGGAAATGGACGAAAACCGGATCACTACAATTCATGCTTTGGACACGCTTACCGGTAGTGAAGTCAAGATCATGGGTGACTACTTCGCCGATTGCACTGGTCACGGTTGGATCGGTACATGGGCAAACGCAGATTTGCAGATGTCCCCCGATGGACGCATGGGGATGAGCAACATGTGGGCGTGGGACGAAGTAGAAACCGCCACTGACTTTCCAAGAGCGAACTGGGCGCTGGATCTTGAAATGGCCGATTTCCCCTATCCAAGGGACCACCACGGGCAGTGGTTTTGGGAAAGCGGTTTCGATAAAGACGCAATTGGGGACGCGGAAGGAATCCGGGACTGGAACCTGAGAGCGGTGTACGGCGCCTTCAATGCAATGAAGAATCGTGATGGAGCCGACAAACATCGTAACGCGATACTGACATGGGTCGCCTACATTGGCGGGCCCCGTGAAAGCCGGCGACTGATGGGTGACATCGTTCTTGCAGAAGAAGATATCGTCGCGAAAAAAGAATTTCCCGATGGCTGCGTTCCCAGTACCTGGTCGATCGACCTGCATTACCCCAAGGAACAATACGCAAAGAAGTATGCCGACAACCCATTCATCTCAAAAGCAGTGCACGGAACGGGTGTCGACCGTTCCTACGGCTACCCAGTACCGTACCGCTGCTTTTACAGTCGCAACATTGACAACTTGTTCATGGCCGGCCGCTGCATCAGCGTGACACACGAAGCTCTGGGCACCGTTCGCGTCATGAAAACATGTGGCATGATGGGCGAAGTCGTCGGTAAGGCTGCGTCCATATGCGCCTTGAATGACTGCGAGCCACGTGATGTTTATGAGTCACACCTCGATGAACTGCTGGCATTACTGAAACTGCCCGGCAAAGCACATCGCAGCACGCCTTCGGCGGAAATCATCATCCCCTCCGATGCGCTGCCATTGGCTGGACCACGCGGCCCAGCCAATGGAATGGACATCGCCAAAATCGCAGGTTTGGTCGTCGACGATGACAAGGCCACCACTACAGGCAATTGGACCAATGGCACAGGACTACCAAACTATGTCAGCTACGGATACAAGTACACTGGACCCAACACTGGAGCGACAGCAACCTTCAAGCTCAAAGCACCAAAAAAGGGGCGGTATTTGGTTCAGGCATTCAGTCAGGCACATCCCAATCGTTCGACACGAACACCTGTAACCGTGCGTCATAACGATTCAATGGGCCAATACCAGATCAATCAGCGTGTAAAAAGCAAAGATGATGTGGTGAGCATCTGCGAAGTAGAACTGACGAATCAGGAAGAAGTGGTTGTCACAATAGGTACTCAGGGAGCAGACGGTACTGTCCACATCGACGCCATACGTCTTCTGGAAGTGGAGTGAGTCGTCGCAAATGGTGACGAAACGACCTCACAAGCGTCCCGTACGTGCCATAGCCACTCATGCAGCCCGTATGTGTCTGGTGATTTCCTTGCTGCTGGCTATACCTTCTCCGGCAAAACGCAGTGCCGGTCAGGCCACAGCGTTACCCAACATCGATCTGATCGAATTCGACGGAGACCTTGCGGGAAAGCCATTGCGACTTGACCCACAAGCAGACAGCAACGGCATGTGGCGTTTGCATGATGCGAAAAATAACGTCGTCGGGCTGGTCGCTCGCACGCTGCCAGCCGCAGACGATGTCGTTGGTTATCGTGGACCAACCGAGTCCTTGATCCTGCTTGATCCCGATTTGAATCTGACGTCGGTAAACTTGTTGGGCAGTGCGGACACGCAAGAGCATGTGGACGCCGTTGCAAAAGATCGCGACTTCTTTCAGCAATTCGAAACATGGGTATGGGGAGGGCCAGAGGCAGACACTCAAATTGATGCGGTTTCGGGAGCAACGCTTACCTCTTTGGCACTTGCCGAAGGTATTCTGAAACGAATTGGGGGAGATCGACCTTCGCTCGTTTTCAGTGAACCGCTGCAACCGGATGAAATTCGCGACTGGTTTCCAGAAGCCAGCCAATGGGATGAACGAACGGGTCAGGTATTGAATTCATCGGGTGAATCGTTGGGGAGCGTCCTGCGCACAGGCCCTCTGTCCGACAATCTAAGCGGGTATCAGGGGCCAACCGAATTACTCTTGAAAACATCACCTTCCGGACTCGTCGAAGCAATTCGGATTCGGAGTTCCTTCGACAATGAACCTTACGTCGACTACGTCCGCACAGAAGCAGGTTTCTGGGCCGTCTTTGAAGAGAAGACCATCGCAGAATTGTCGGAATTTGATCCAGAGGCTGCCGGTGTCGAGGGTGTCTCTGGGGCCACCATGACCAGCCTGACGGTTGCTGCGACCCTCGTTGCTGCAGCAAAGCAGGCCCAACAACAGTTGTCCTCCCCTCCAGTCAGGGAACCCTCCTGGCTTGAGTCGATCCGCTGGACAACGGCTGACCTGATCACCATTGCAACGCTCGCGCTGGCAGCCATCTTTACACGCATGGGTTGGTACAAAATCCGCTGGCTTCGGCGAGCCTGGTTGGTATGGGTAACAGCTGTGATCGGACTTTGGGCCGGCAACCTGATCTCCATGGCACTGATTGCTGGCTGGTCAGCCGAGGGCATTGCCTGGCGTCTTGCACCCGGTTTATCCGCTATCGCGTGCCTCGCGCTAGTCGCACCACCTCTGACCAAAGGCAATCCCTACTGCAACCATCTGTGCCCGCACGGTGCGATTCAGCAACTGATCCGACCAAACAGAAAATCCATCCGCAATCGGAAACTGACACCTGCAGTCAGGCGCAGGCTACGGTGGTTACCCGGCATCACACTCAGTACTGCCTACATTTCGCTCGTCCTGCTACCAACGATCGACCTTGCCTCATGGGAACCCTTTCACGCTTATCTGTTCCGCATCGCTGGCTGGGCATCATTGATGATGGCAGCTGCCAGTCTTGCAATTGCCGCCGTATTACCGATGGGGTACTGCGCGTTTGGCTGTCCCACCGGTCGATTGTTCGACTACTTGAGGCGAACCGCCATCAGTGATCGCCTTCAAACTGCAGATTTCGTGGCCGCCAGTCTGCTCCTGTTTGCGCTCATCGCAGTCAGGCTTTAGCAATCGACTCGAACGCAGTCCAGAAGCGGTTGGCGAATGGGCGGAGGCCTTCGGTTGAAACAACGTTCGATTGGATCAGACGTCGCTTTGTCGCCGAAACCTTACATACGCCAAGGTATGCACGGGTGCCAATACCAACGACATGGCAACTGCGTAACCAACGACGACACCGGTGGTCGAGTAATAATAGCCACCCAGCCAAACAGCGGCAGCCGTGGCGATAGAACCAATCAGCGAAGCCTGCAACAGTGGATTGGCTCGGCGTGACAACACGTAATAGCCCTGCACGGTGGCGATGTGACTTGCCAGACAACCAATCCCCAACACAGCGACCTGCCATGGTTCAATGAAGCGATCTTCTATGTTCCTGCCGAACCAGGGCAAGCAGGCAATCGCCGCGGTCAGTACAGTAAAACCTGCTATCAGAAGGGTCGTCGAAACAAACGCTGTCCGACGCCAAATGGTCCCTGCTTTCTCGCGTTCACCTGCTCCATGGTGCATGGAAACAATCGGATACTGCGTTTGCACCCACGCCAAGGCCAACATTTGGATGGCCGTTGTCACGCTGAGTGTCATTCCCAACGGAGCAGCATCTACATCACTGTGGAACATCAATACGATCACCGTAAAAAACTGTGTCGCAAAGTGAAACGACGCTCCAATCAACGCTACCCGCCACTGAACAGGCAAGACCTGATGGACCCAGTCAAAGTTGGACTTCTGATCCCTGATGCGGCGAAACTTCCGAAAGAAATCTGCCTGCCCGATGAAAGTGATGTACATAGACATCACCGCCTGAACAGCTGATGTCAATACAAGTGCCCACAACCTCAAACCATATTCCAGTGATACCCACATCACCACACTTCCAATGGTCATCTGCAGGAAACGAAAACGGAAAATCACCTCTCGGAATCCGGCTCCCTCAAGGATTGATAAGCCGGGTGAAAGGCAAACCGAGATAGCTGCAATTGGTACAAGAACAACAAGAGGTCCCTGCCAGGCAACGGTGGAATCAGCGAGTGAAAACCAACCGAAGATCAGAGCCGAAACGATATACAGCAAGCTGGCTCCGCTGAACCATCGAAATGAATTGCGGATCAGGTCACGCATGCGAGCCGCTGCTGCGAGCCATTCGGGGTCTGATTCGCTTGCGGTTCCTCCAGCAGACGCATCCACCACCTTTTTCATCGCGGCCGTTTCATGACCCGCGTGGCTGACCAGAACGTTCAACAGACCAAGCTCAAAGTAAGCTTGAATCCCCACTATCCCAACAATGCCGTAATAAACACCCTGTTCCGACAAGTCGAGGGAACGAATCAGCAGAAGAATAGTGATCGGCCCCGAAACTGCCTGCCAAACCCGGGTCATGAGTGCGTAAGCAAGCGGGCGATCAAGCTGAAGTCGATCACGAATATCTTTCAGCATGGTGATCGCTTCGCTGATCTTGAGGATTTGGGAAAACAGAAACAGTGCCGTGACACAGGTTGCGATGTTACGAACAGCAGGCACGCGCAGTAAATCCCAACGCGTGGCTCACGGTTCCCTGAACATCTGATCGACTCTGTCAATGTTTGCCTTGCACTGTTCTCGTTATCAAGCCGTATTTCCAGAATGCAGCCAATCGCATCCCGGAAACGTCACACGCAATACCGTGGCTCGCAGCCAGCCGCCATTAGTCATTTCCCACCCTCTGGCCCTGACCGTCGACGAGCCCTTGTTCAGGGATAGTCTGCAGGACTGCACAGTAACTGCCATATCATGACCTCAATCTACGTCGCAGGCGGATGATCGCGCGGCCCGCCCTGTAAAATGACAACTTGGGCAGGGTACGAAGAGTTGCAGGTTTGCCTGGCTCGAAGGCTGATGTTCGGTTTCCCAAGAAAATAATCATATCCGCTGTTGCAACCATTACCGCTAACCACATTACCAATGAGCCAGGATGTCGCCGTACCGCTGGTCCCAGCATTTGAAGCGCCGACAGGGGATTCCCTGACTTCAGAGCGATGTTGATCCAAAACAGGCGTCTGTTCCAGTCATCTTTTTTCACCGGAGGGATCTCTGCCATCGGTTGTTCCACTGGCGGCAGACCGCGCCGACTCCGGGCCTCTTGATGGATCGCATGCCCTTGCGTCCGTTGATCGATATTCAAAGTCCAATTGGCCGAACTGGCATGAACCCGATAACAAAGATGACAAGCCGACAAGTTGGCGAGCTTGCCAATTTCACTCAAACGTAACCACAACGAGTAATCCTCTGCACAGGGATACCGTTCGTCGTAGCCACCGGCTTGCAGCACGGCCGACTTTCTGACCAACACGCATGACTGAAAAAACGCATTTGCCTCTCCCGACAAATGCCTTTGATCAATCTTGTCTCCATCGAGAGGATGTGAAATCGGCCCAATGGCTCTACCGGTCGCTGTCATCGAATAACCCTGACCGCCAACCGCCACGCACTCAGGTTGCTTTCGAAGGTAGTCGACCTGATTGGCAAGCCAGCAGGGTGTGGCAAGGTCATCACCATCCAACCACGCCACCATGTCGGTATCAGCAAGCTCAAGCAGTCGGTTGCGGGTCTTGGCGCGACCCTGATTCACTTGAGTCTCTACCCTCAGGTTGCTCACTTTGCTGGCCATCCGCGTAGCGACTTCCAGCGAACGATCCGTGGACCCATCGTCCAAAACAATGATGGACACGGGTTCGGTGTACTGTTGCTGCAGCACACTTTGTATGGCGTCATGCAGATACGCATCAAGGTTATAAGCCGGAATGACAACCGTCACCCGATCGACACGACTTGCCTCAGGCACCGTCACGCGTCCGAAGCAGGGGCAGAATGGCCACTCGATACCGCCGTCTGTTCAAACATCACAACGGGTTCACGCCCGAGAACTTTTTTCACGGCATGAACAGCATCATCGTCATCACGCGACGCCCAAAGAATCGGTAGAGTCGTTTTCTGATCAGTCAACAAAATTGCCCTGTAGTCCAGTTTGGCAAGGATCTCGGCACAAGCCAACGCTTCATAAATCCCGTGCAGTTCCAGCAGTAACCGAGGCTTGCAGTGGCTGATGAGATTCACACCTGCAGCAAGGATTGCGGCCTCCGCTCCTTCGGCATCGATTTTAATGAACTGCACTGATGGCAGTTCCGATTCCAGCGAATCGAGTGTTATGGCTTCGACTTTGGTACGGGCAAAGTTGCGATAATGTTCATGTGCTGCCGGTGTATCGACACCGCCATAGGCATCGAGAAAGGCCATCGAATCATCACTTCCCTCTGCCTCCGCAAACTGCAGGGTCATTTCACCGACCTGGCCTGCCACCGCAACCTGATGAACGGTGACGTGTTTCAATTCCGAGCGAATCGCCGCCTTGCGAATTCGGTCCGCATGGGCGGGTACTGGTTCAAACGTATGAACCTGACCTTGATTGGCAAGTTTGGCGAGTGACAGTGTGTAGCAACCATAGTGCCCACCAATATCAAAGCAGATGTCACTGGCACTCACCAAATTCTGCACCACCTGCAGAATTTTCTGTTCGTAATCGCCTACTGTGATTGCCGTCGCGATGGACGTATTCCGCGGCAGCATCACTTCCGCACCCGCCGCCGGGCCTCCTTCAATTGTGTGCCAGTCAAACTCGATCGGTGGCGTCGGTGGTGTTAACAGAGACCGGACACCACGTGCGACTGGTCGCAGCGCATTCCGGCAGGTTTCCTGAAGTTGCTGCGTAAACTGACTCATCAGTGTCCATGGGAGCTGAGAAAATAAATAACTGAACTGCGAGCCTTTCCCGTTTCAGTTGCCCGTTATAGTTTATCCAACTCCTGTCCCGGTGGCTTCAGCAGATACCACGGGCGTCAATTTGTTTTTTGGAGCAGAAATCAAATGGGTATCATGGTTGCGATTGGCTCTGAGGAGCAAATCAACACGGGAGCTGCCTGGTGCGCCTCAATTGAGGGTGTCACACCCGAAAATCTCACCGTCGCCGTCCTTGGCATCGACCGTAAGGCACTGGCTGAATACGTCCGAAAAACGCTGGCAACTGAACTGGAATGCGACCCCTCAGACCTGAGCATTTCGACGATCGAGGCTGATGCAACCGCGATTCTGGAGCACGCAGACGAAAATCACTGCCGGAGTCTGATCTTAATTCATGAGGTGAATGCCTCTGGATTGCAACGGGAAGTGTTCCAGACATCGAGGTATCCCACACTCTGGCTACGCGTGTCTGGAAGGCCACCCGAATCAAACACGGAATTCATCTCCGCGTTTGAGAAACCCACTGATGTTACGGCAGTGGTAGCTCAGAAACTGCTTGGCTTCGCGCCGACACGGACCCTGTGCGCCGGGCTTGATCTGCAACGCGATAATCTTTCAGAAGCACTCAAATCAGCGATTGCGGACGAGGGAATCGTTGACAACCAGTTGATCCTGTTCGGTATCGACGACCCCGATTCCTCCGATCGTGTCTACAAGACCGGTTTGATGCTGATTGACTCAAAGACCAATGTGTCGCTGGGTCTACTGCATGACGGCTATACCTTGCCTGAAAAGATCGCCAGCAAGATCTATAACTGGGCCGCCAACGTCGCTCCCCCCATGGATCGACAAGAAAGAATCGATCTCTCGATGGACCTGCAGTCTGGATCTGCCCCCAACCTTGAGTTTTTTGGACTGATCTCAGCAGCTGCCATGCTCGCTGCCTTTGGACTGATTCAGGATTCTGCGGCTGTCATTATAGGGGCCATGCTGATTGCTCCTCTGATGACTCCGATCATCGGCGCCGGCTTGGCACTAGCTCAGGGCAATCGACCTCTTTTTCGCTCAGCGGTGTCAACCATCATCCTCGGTTTCTTCTGTGCCTTGATCTCCAGCATGCTATTCGGTTGGCTGGTTTTGATTTTCCAGGAACCGGTCATGACCTCGGAAATGCAAGCGAGATGCAAACCGTCACCGATCGACTTTTGTGTCGGTTTGGTCGGCGGACTTGCTGCGACCTATGCCAGAACGCGGCGACACCTTTCAGCCGCGTTGGCAGGGGCGGCCATCGCAGCAGCGCTTGTTCCTCCGATTTCTACGGCCGGCCTTCAGATCGCGTTCCATGTCTGGACATGGGACGCAAAACCAAGCGGTATCCCCATTCTCGGACCAATTCTACTGGTTCTGGTCAATGTCCTCATGATCATGGGTGGGTCTTCCTTTGTGCTCTGGGCACGAGGGATGCGAACAGATCGCACGCTGACCATTCGAGACCGCTGGACTGTGCGGATCGCTGCTTTTCTGCTCACGATCGCATTGTTGATTCTGACCTGGCTGCTCTTTCCACACACAGGTCCATGACGATTCCAGCGTCCAAGGTCACTCAGAATAACTAACGCGGCTGTTTCTCGCTGCGTGAGTACTTCAATTTGTATTTTTCGTACAGCGTCTTGTGCCGGCTACCCAGATCCACGGCGCGTCCCTGAATGAAGGCAGCGATCACATTCGTTTCCGTTTCCAGAATGTCACCGTCTGCCAAAATCAAGCTTGCATCCTTGCCCACGCTGATCGATCCCACACGATCAGAGACGCCCAGAATCTCTGCCGCTGACAAAGTGACTGCCCGCAAACCCTCTGCGTGTGGCAAACCATAAGCAACCGCCACCGCCGCATGATAGGGAAGGTTTCTCGCGTTCGCGGCACCACCCGGAGACCCTGCTCCCTCACCACCAATCGCGAACTTCACTCCTGCCGCTCGCAGCCTTTCCGGAAGTGTGTAGGCCGTATCGTAAGACTCGTCTCGGCGGAGTGGCAGTCGATACGTCGAAGCAATGATGACAGGGACGTCATACCGTTTCAGCAGCGCCGCGCAATGTTCAGCGTCGTAACCACCATAAATCACAATCGACAAGCCTTGCGCCTGTCCGTAAGCGACAGCTGATTCGATTTCTGTCTGCCGATCCGCTTCCACAAAGACCGGTAAATCACCCTCGACCATTGGCACCATGCTTTCCAGTCGCACATCTGTTGGTGTCACCTCAGGCCGTGCTTCCCGAGCCTGTTGATAACGCCGCACAGAGTCCAACAAGTCGTCAAGCTCAGCCAACTTCTGTTCGCGTCTCTTCCGTTGATCCTGACTGGCGCTGCCACCAGGATGCATCGCACCCCAATCGATGTACAACCCCGCGGGTGCTTTCAGCTTCATTTCACGAACGGTCCACCCATCCAGATTGATGACGGCTGTCTGACCACGAACAAACCGGCCTCGCGGTGCCGTCATGACTGTCAAGACACCCCCAGCGCGAGCGACAGGAATCAGCTCGCTGTCAGGGTTCACAGCAACCCATGATCTTGCATTCGGGTTACGATCGCCATATTCGGTGCGATCAACTGTCTCCTCAACCGCACTGATTTCCCGCAAGCCGAGGTCGGTCATTGCCTCGATCAGACCAGGGTAGAGATGCTTCCCAGTGGCATCAATTTCAATGGCTTTCTTGGGGGCTTCCAATGCTTGACCAATCGCCTTGATTTTTCCGCGCTCAAACAGGACATCGCCTTGTTCGACATTGGGTCCATCAATGACGTGAATCGTTGCATTACGAATCACAATCGGTCGACTCTGGGGAGCGCCCGGCACTTGATCGTGCGCGTAACCATCAGCAAGCATCAACACGAGCATGCAGGCGACTGCCAGCAGCCTTGATTTGGCAAAAAGGAACGTCTCGATGTGGATACACCCTCTCATAGTTGACTCATCATTTCTGCAGGTTTTCGGTGTAATCGTACTCGTGGCTGCCGTGGGCAGCACAATGCACATCGTGTCGTACCCAGCGATCTTCCTCGGAAATTTCTTCCGGTGTTTTTTTCTTGGCACCACGCTTGCTATTCAAGGCCTTCTGGACCAGTCGAGCTCGCAACTTGCGGTCACGGGACTGCAGTTCCTTATCACCCTCAAGATCAAAGTATCGGCGGCCATCAATCCATGTTTGCTCGCATCTGGTGAGCGTTGACAATGGTCGGCCGCTCCACACCACGATGTCCGCATGCTTACCAACACGCAGTGAGCCGACGTACTCGTCGATTCTGAGTTGTTTGGCAGGGTTAAGCGTCACGAATTTCAATGCCTCGATCTCCGGCACACCGCCGTACTTGGTTGCCTTGGCAGCTTCAGTGTTCAAATGCCGGGCTAATTCACGGTCGTCACTATTAAATGACACCACCACGCCGCGATCATGCATCAGCGCACCGTTGTAGGGTATCGCATCAAAGACCTCGAATTTGTAGGCCCACCAATCTGAAAACGAAGATCCCATCGCACCATGCTGTGCCATGCGATCAGCAACTTTGTAGCCCTCCAAAATGTGCTGCAAAGTACCGATTTGGATACCAAATTCGTCCAACACATCCAAAGTCGCCATGATTTCATCCTGACGATAACTGTGGCAATGAATCCATCGAGTCCCATTCTGAACTTCGCTGAGAGCCTGCAACTGCAGGTCAACTCGCGGTGGCAGGGTGTCGTGCTGGCCGTTCTTCCAACGCCTCCATTTGGCCTGATACTCGCGTGCTGCGAGCAACTGGTCGCGAATGATCTGCTCGACACCCATCCGTGTATTTGGGTAACGACTCTGGTTCCGTTTTACGTTTTCACCGAGCGCAAACTTAATACCCTGTGGAGCTTCCTTCATTTTCAACCCGTCCATCGTCTCGCTCCATCGCAACTTGATGACCTGATTTTGTCCACCGATGGGATTCGCTGAACCATGCAGAATGTTCGAGGTCGTCAGTCCCCCAGCGAGCTGTCGATAGATTTGAATGTCGCTGTTGTCGATAAAATCACCGATGCGGACCTCTGAAGTGACTGCTTGTCCCGACTCGTTGACGCCGCCATCCGTTCCCATGTGTGAATGGCAGTCAATCAACCCCGGGGTGATATGCTTGCCGCTTGCATCAATCACCTGGCAATCTGACGGAGGTTTAATGTCCGAACCAATTTTTGCAATCAATCCATCACGAATCAGGACGTCGGTATTTTCCAGCTTGCCGGCCTCGTCACACGTCCAAACCGTTGCATTGCGAAACAATACCGTTGTCTGCCCTGCGATGCGTGAAGAAGCACCAAAGGCACCGAAAGGAAATCGAACCTCTGAGTAGGTCTCTGACGGTTGGTCGGTATCGACAACTGCACCTTGCGGATCCGCCGTCGCAAGACTGCTTTCTTCTGACTGATCCTGTTTCCCTGCCTTCGTCGTACTAACCACTGCCTGATCACTCCCTTGATCATCATCCGATCGCACCATCAGCAGATTCTGCGTCTCACCCCCAGGCAACTTCAAACTGGCAACCAAAGAGGCATCTTCGTCATCGCTCTGCATTGTGATGATTGTCAGTTGGGAAATTCCATCGGGCAATCTCTCGTCAATCTCTCGCAGATCGAAGTTGGCCGTGAAGCGATCACGCTGCTGGACGACATCTCGAAGCTTGCTAGCTGCTGCTTTATCTATATCTTTTTGCTTGTTTTTCTCTTTTTTCCGCTGCTTTGCTTTGACCGGTTTTGGTGCACTCTCACCAGAGCGAACGGCACCGTTGAGTTTTCCATCAGATCCCTCAAGTTCCAACAATAACCGCATGTTCCTGACACTCGGATGACGAACAGCAAACTCCCAGTTGCCTGCCAACTCCGGAAACTCGGTTTGGGGATTGCCGTCGATGACAAATCTTTTCCCGGCGACCCAGCATTCCGCGACCTTGGTTGTTTCCGCGAATAGATTGCCATCGGTGATCGTCAGATTGGCAACCATTCCCGGTTCGATACGTCCAACCTCACTCTCAACTCCCAGTAATTCAGCAGGAACCACAGTGACCGCCGCCAAGGCCTGGTCTTCGTCGAGACCACGTTCAACCGCAACCCGGACCTGCTTTAAAAACTGACCAACATCATCCAGCCCATCAGTCGTCAAGCAAATTTTTGCGCCCGCCCGAACAAGCCTGCCGGGGTTCTCGGGGGCAAGTTCCCAATGCATCAATTCCTGCAGAGTGACATCACGAGCAGCATCAGCTGTTTTGACATCGGGAGTATCGGGAAAGTCCACAGGCACCAACAACGGGCGATTCGTCGCAACGATTTCATCCAACTGCCGATACTCGCGTCCCGATCCACGAAGGATCGTCTGCAAAGAGAACTCACGGGCCAGGTCATCCGCCCGGATTGCCATTCTCTCATTGGGCGCATCAATCAAAAACGTGCCTGTCTTGATCGCCTCGGATAAGGCCTGCAACGCGACGTTCTTGTCGGGGCGGTCCAGTTCAGGAGTTGCCGTGTAGGCATTCCAAGCATCCTCGTACCATGCAGCGTCATAGAAAGACTGCCGCAACAACGCGACGGCGCCCATCGGTGAATTCGGATACTGAGCCCGCGACCCGCCGCGCGGAACCGTCAGTTGTAAATGTTGCCAGGCATCCTCTAGCAGCAGACTTCGCCCCGCTGATTCCTCACCAGTAAGCATCAGGCAACTACTGCCTTTGACGATGCCGCCCTTGGGTGCAACCAATCTCGCAGTGATTCCCTGGGATCTTAACTTTGCGGCATCCGGAACCCGTGCAATGGATGATACGGCTCTCATTTGTGGAGTGACGTTACCATTCCAATAACCAGGCGGTGATTCATTGACCGTTACATCAATCTCGCTCCACGCGTCAATCAAGCCAGGGTAAATACGTTTCCCCTCGCAATCGATCTCCTGATAGCCCTCGGGGATCGCAAGTTGCTGACCGACAGCAGTGATCGACGTTCCCTCCACAAGCACAGTCGCGTCTGTGATCATTTGGCCGGGCGCAACCACCACCTCAGCATTCACAAACGCAAAACCTGCAACCGGATTTTCGCGGAGACCGACAATCGGTTCAGCGGCAACCTCACTTTGGGCGGGGAGCACGGTTGGCAGGAGGGCTGCCCACAGAAGTGCTAGAAACAGCGTGTGCCGCATGGACGTTCAACTTCCAGAAACGAGGCTCAGTATTCAATGTACCCCCAGCATAATTGAAGCCTGCCATTACCGCTGACTTCGTTTCATTATTCCTTGCGGTAAACCGCGGCACCGAGGATCGAGATAATCTTGCAGTTCCGGAGGTCACAAAACTGGCTCCGCTCGTCTTCTGAAGGGGTCCTCTCGGGCATCGAAGGGGCTCACTTCGCGAAGATTCCATCAAAAACAGTCTTGACCTGCGGCGGCCGGCGTATTAATTGTGGATTAGAGGCGCGGCGAGTGAACTAACAACGCCGGCATGGAGGCTAAACTTAGGAGGCTGAACATGGAGCCTGAGATGACCTCAAACGATTCGCCCAACCGGTCGACGATCGATCGGTTCTTTAGCGGTCTAAGTGAGTACATCTTCCATTCCAAACTGGGTGTGGCAGATGTCCAACTGATTGGCTACATCAGTGATATGATGCTTCGCTTTGTCAGACTCGACGCGGTGCACAAAGTTCGCAGGTCCAACGGACGACCTGCAACCGAAGTCTTTCAAATGCTTTGTGAAGCCGAAAAGCGGATTGGTCTGGCCAAACGTGATATTCATCGGCATATCGGCGACGTCACTCTCTTCTGGTCCGGAATGTATCCCGAAAGACTCAGACGCCTGAGATCTGAACAATCAATCGATGGATATGTGGACTATTGTCGGCAGGGCAAGCGAGCATACGCTATTGCTGCTGAAATCGAAGCGGATGAAAACCGACCCTCCAGCGACCTGCTGCACCAACTAAGCGACCAGTTTGAGATGTGCGCTTACGGTCTTCGTGAAGTACGACGGGAATGGGAACGAGGAAAGTCTGATGGCGGACCGCTGCTGATTTCGTAGCAGCATTCATTTTTCACCGGGATCTTGCCTGACAAATTGAGCACTGATTCGGACGCAGAAATCGGCTTTGCTATCTTTCTTTCTGCAACTGCCCGCTGCACTGGCAACGTCCGCCGTGCTGGCGCAAGAGCTTCCAGACGTTAACTTGCATGGATTCCATTGGTCGGTTGTGCAAGAAGAGCCACGAAAAAATGTCAGTCAATCAACAACGATTTGATGCGGTATGTGCCCGGGCTCGTGAGGCCATGATTCTGCATTCCACTGCTGACACGCTTGAATGGGATGAACGAACAGGGCTTCCAATTGCCGCGGGCGAGTATCGTGCTCAACAGGTATCGACCTTGCGGGCTCTTGTGCATCAGCGTCGTACAGATCCCGTCTATGGTGAAGACCTGCTTTGTTTGGTGCAGGAATGCGGAGACGAAGATCCACATGGACCGATTGCTGCAACCATTCGTGAATTGCATCGGGACTGGCAACACGACTGCAAGCTGCCAACCCAATTAGTCGAACGCATGTCCCAAGCAACGGTCCGCGGCCAACAAACGTGGGACGCGGCCCGCAAAGCGGATGACTTTTCCATGTTTCAGAAAACACTGGAGCATGTCATCGATCTCAAACGCGAAGCGGGAGAACGCCTCAGCGAAGGAACCGATCGCAGTGTCTACGAAGCGTTGTTGGATGAATACGAACCCGACGCAAGGGTCGAGGACATCCAGCAGGTTTTTGACAATCTTCGCGAGCCGCTAGTCCAGTTGATCGCGGCGGCGAAAGATGCGCCCAAGCAACCAGACATCAGCATTCTTGAACGAACCTACTGCATGGAGAACCAGCGGGATTTCAGCCATTTCATCGCTGAACAGACAGGCTTTGATTTTGATCGTGGACGACTTGACGAAACGTCACACCCATTTTGCACCACGCTGGGTCCGAACGACTGCCGCATCCTGACACGTTACGATCCCCACTGGCTGCCAGCCGGGTTGTTCGGAACGATGCATGAAGCGGGTCATGGGATGTACGAACAGGGGCTACGTCCGGATTGGTTCGGGCTGCCACCTGGATCCTACGTGTCGTTGGGAATCCATGAATCCCAGTCGAGGCTATGGGAAAACCAGGTTGGACGCAGCAGACCTTTCTGGGAATGGCTGTATCCGCAGGCTTTGGAGGCATTCGCAACTCAGCTTGAAGGTGTGTCGCTGGATTCATTTTACTTCGCTATCAATACCGTCCGCCCCAGTCTGATTCGAGTCGAAGCTGACGAAGCGACCTACAACCTGCACATCATCATCCGTTTCGACCTCGAAAGGCAATTGATCGACGGTACTCTCAGCGTCAAAGATCTACCCGAAGCCTGGAACTCACGTTATCAGAGCGACCTCGGGATTTGTCCTTCATCGGATGCCGATGGGGTTTTACAGGATGTCCACTGGAGTGCTGGTCTGATCGGTTACTTCCCGACCTATACACTCGGAAATGTGGCTGCCGCACAACTTTTTGATGCTGCCAGTGATCAGATTGGCGACCTCAATGAACTGTTTGCCCAAGGCGAGTTTCGTCTTCTGCTTGATTGGCTGAGAGAGCGAATCCACTTTGATGGACGTTGCTACAGTGGGGCTGATTTAATCCAGCGGGCCACGGGAAAACCGCTCTGCTCAACGCATTTTGTCAACTACCTGAAGTCGAAACTGGAACCTCTTTACGGAATCACGGGAAGTTGACTGCCGGCGGGTTCGAAACTGCCATCGGCCTGATTTTTGTCTGCCATTCCGTTACAATTTACATTCTTCCACCGCTTCACAAAGGCCGCAATGATTACCTCGAATTGTCCACGGTGCCAAGAAGGGTTTCGAGTTCCCATGGGAATGATGCCTGACGACGCCTATGCAATGTGTCCGTGGTGTCACGAAACATTTCCGCTTAAGGAAGTGCTTGATCGCCTGCCGCCCCAATTAAAGATCTTGACGGCCGATGGTGAACCCGTCGTTGTGATGGAACCCGTCGGATCCGGCGCTGCCGTTGCCGACCTATCAGCAGTTGGCACTAACACGGCTGCTGGTTTTCATACCCTTGGGACCGAGACAGCTGGCTCACTCGATAATCTGTCGGACAGTGACAGATCGGACAGTGGTGGTCAATCTGACCGTGGTAGTCAATGGGATCACCCAACACTCAATTTTGGTGGAGATAACGTTCAGCCGGATGGATCCTGGACTGCACCCTCATCGCCCCAAGCCGCAGCAGCCATGAACGTCTCGCCGCGACCCAACCGGCGAAAGAAGAAAGGATCCGCAATTCGATCCATGATCGGAGTCGTGTTCGGTGGTTTACTCTCTGTCCCGATTGCACTCTTGATCCTGCTGGCAGTCGGACGGCCCTTAGACTTGGGGTTCTGGCCGTTTGACGGAAAGGCGAGATCGCCTCGGGAATTAATTTCGTTTTTCAGCGAAGCGGTATCCGACAACGTCGAAGAACCTACAGTCTACCAGGGCGAGATACTCGATACTTCGCAATTCGACAATGCACAGAAGGACCTCGATGATCCCAGCCACTCAGTACTTGATCAAATCATGGCTCCTGACTCCTCGGCGGCTCCCAACGGAACGAGCGACGATGGTGCCAATCGAAAGAGCCGACCAGAAAAAGAACGCCAAAACGATCTCACAAGGATGCCAGCAAGCCCGTCCAGCAAGCTGGACTCTAACTCACCGAATCTGCCAGCAACTACGCCATCCATCACTTCAGATGAAACACTGAAACTTCCAGCCACGACTGGTACTCAACAGTCCGCAAAGCAAAACGGAACACCAGCGACCACGATTTCAGCCAGCCAGAGCAAACCAGTTAGTCCATTGGATCGTCCGATCCCTGTACCAACCTCGGGACCGAATGCAAACATTTCAAGCGAAGCAATCACTAACGTCAATGCCGCAATTCGATCCATCAACCAGTTGGTCGCGTCAGAGAATGAAGACCAAATAGAACTGCTGGCCAACGCCTATGAACTAATTGCTCAAGCCTGTAACACAGCACAAGAAGAACCCAAAGCTCTGATCGTCTTGGCAGAAGCCGTCACAAAGTCAAACGCTGTTCAGCAAATCGAAGAAGCCGGCCTGACATGGCTGGATTATCCACAACGTTCAACGGAAGGGATTTTGCTGATTGGCAGGCCGGGCACCACCGCCAAGAGTCAGATTTTGACCCTCGACTCAGGTCGGGTACTGAAGATGGCGGGAAAGATCAATTTGCCATCTGTAGAGAAAGTCATTGTACTTGGGCAAATCATGGATGAGGGAGAGACCATTCAAATCAGCCACACGCAAGCTGTACCCTGAGTCGCACAGTGTACGCAACTGACGCTGTAATCAGGCGTCTCTAGAAAGCGGATCACACTCGGCACAAGCGGAATTCCACCAAACATCCAGGCAAACTGTCTGGCAATAGCACACGACCAGTCTGCCCCTGCACCAAGTCGCCTGCACAAGGCGGGGTCGCAAGTTCTCTTCCAGTACATGGCATCAGCTTTCGCATTCCCAACACACGTTGCTGGTCTCCTAAACTTCCTTCACAAGGTCGTTCTTTATTCGACAAGGGAATTTAGCCGTCTTCGTCGATGAAAATCTTCTACACCGATCATTTCGAACTACCACTTCCGGACGGCCATCGTTTTCCGATGGACAAATACCGCCTGCTTCGGCAGCGGATCGTCGGCAGCGAGCATCACCTGCGGGATACGTTGATCGTTCCCCCACCAGCTACCGACAAACAACTTTTATCGTGTCATACCAATCGTTACGTCAGCGCGGTCTGTCAGGGAAGCCTGAGCGAAAGTGAAATCCGACGAATTGGATTTCCATGGTCGCAACAAATGGTAGAACGCTCACGTCGGAGCACAGGGGCGACAATTTCCGCGAGTCGCGCAGCAATCACAGATGGCATTGCCGTGAATCTGGCAGGTGGCACGCACCACGCGATGCGTGATGCGGGCGAAGGGTATTGCGTGTTCAATGATACGGCTGTTGCGATCCGGACATTGCAACGGGAAGGCACGATTCATCGGGCTTGCGTGATCGATCTTGATGTGCATCAGGGAAATGGCACAGCGGAAATACTAGCTGACGATAGCACCGCTTTCACATTATCGATTCATGGAGTCAAGAACTTCCCCATCCGCAAATCACCAAGTGACTTGGATGTGGCATTGGAGGACGGAGTTGATGATTCACATTATCTCGCCGCACTCAAGAACGCTTTACAACAGTTGGATGCGGCTGGACCGTTCGACCTTGCGATTTATCTGGCCGGAGCAGACCCCTTTCAAGGCGATCGACTCGGTCGCTTGAATGTGACAAAACAAGGCCTTGCGGAACGCGATCGCCTTGTCATGCAATGGTGCCTTGATCATTGCCTGCCTCTGGCGATCGCGATGGCGGGCGGATATGCACCCAACATCGATGACATTGTAGATATTCACAGCATGACAGTCCTGCTCGCCAGTCAGCATACGAGCAGAACAAAACCATAGATTCAGTCACGGCATTGCCACTTTCCACCCATGGTCGCACAGACGCCGGTATTCTCTTTCATCGGGAATACCACAAAACAGGGAAGGGCAGAATAGCCACACCAAGAGCAACAATTTATGCTGGAGGCAAAGAGGGATATGATCGAATTGAATCGACGACAGATCTTTAACGCTCGTTGCATCAATCCAACATCCACCTTGCACTCATTTGCACTTCCCCAACACTGACTGAGAGACAAGCTTTGCGATTCACAATCCTGCTGTTCCTGGCCACAACCCTTTACTTTGGATTTTCGGCAACTGCAGCCGATTCGAAAGACGCGAAAATTGTACTGGTGGCGGGCAAACCTTCGCACCCACCACGCATGCATGAGTTCAATGCGGGCGTCCAGCTGATGGCCAAATGCTTGAACGAAACACCCGGTATCGATGTTCAGTTTGTACTCAATGGCTGGCCAAAAGATGAATCAGTCTTTGACGGCGCGAGCGCCGTGGTGTTCTTCATGGACGGTGGAGGACGACATGAAGTGGTGGGAGAAAACGGGCGGCGATTGAAAGTCGTTGATGACTGGGCAGCCAAAGGTATCGGTTTGGGCTTCATGCATTTTGGAGTGGAAGTCATTGCCGATCAGGCGGGAGACCAGTTCAAACGATGGATTGGGGGGCACTATGAACACATGCATTCCTGCAACCCGATCTGGGAACCCAACTTTACGGCCTTCCCTGACCATCCCATTAGCCGTGGCGTGAAACCTTTTCAGGTCAAAGACGAATGGTATTTCAACATGCGATTCACAGGAGACATGTCGGGCGAGAAAGCGACGGAAATCGAGGGACTCAAGTTCGTACCGATCCTGACCGCCGCGCCATCAGACGATGTTCGTAACGGCCCCTACGTCTATCCAAAAGGGCCCTATCCCCATATCCAGGCTTCCAAGGGACGAGCTGAAGCAATGATGTGGACCGTTGAACGTCCCAATGGAGGCCGCGGCTTCGGATTCACTGGTGGACACTTCCACGACAACTGGGCCAATGACAGCTTTCGACGCGTCGTGCTAAATGGAATCCTCTGGATCGCCAAAGTCGAGGTCCCGCCAAGTGGTGTGAAATCGACTGTTTCAGATGAACTGCTCAACGCCAATCTGGATCCCAAGAACCGCCGATAAGCTTGGCAAATCGAATCGGATGAGCACTGGCCAAAGGCAAGTAATCGGCGCAAGCTTTCACCATGCCGGTGAACGCTGGGGACCTACACTCACCACACAGAGTCACTCTTCGTTCATTCCCCTTTTTCGGGAACGTTCTCAAGAATATCCAGCAAGATCTGATCCGACTCGATGCCTTCTGCTTGAGCTTCGAAATTCAAGAGAACGCGGTGTCGCATCGCTGGCAGGAAAACACGCCGCACATCTTCGAAACTGACGTTGTAACGCCCATCGAGTAGTGCTCGGACCTTGGCAGCCAACGCAAGCGTCTGTGCACCTCGCGGACTCGCACCCCAGCGTACATAGTTGTTGGTCGAAGCAACCGAATGCGGCCCGTCAGGGTGTGTTCCGAGGTTCAAGCGTACGAGGTAGTCCCGTACATGAGGCGCCAGGATTACCTGTCGCACCATCTGTTGCCACTTCAAGATCTCGACACCATCCATCACCTTCTCGAGGTCGGCTGTATGACCCTGCGTGGTACGATCAACGATGATGTTGAGATCTTCGCGACTGCTGTATCTAACAACCAGTTTGAACATAAAACGGTCCAATTGAGCCTCAGGCAGAGGATAAGTACCCTCCTGCTCGATCGGGTTTTGTGTTGCCAAAACAAAAAAGGGTTTATCGAGCACAAAGCGGGTTCCGCCTGCAGTCACGGTTCCTTCCTGCATGGTTTCCAACATCGCGGACTGTGTCTTTGGCGTTGCCCGGTTGACTTCGTCAGCCAGCAGAATCTGTGTGAAAACCGGACCACGCTGAAATTCGAAGCCGCGACGCCCGTTCTCATCCTCAACAATCATGTTGGTACCAAGAATGTCGGCAGGCATCAGGTCAGGTGTAAATTGGATGCGGCTGAAATTGAGATCCATGACCTCCGACAGCGTCCTGACCAGCATGGTTTTCCCCAATCCCGGCACGCCTTCCAGCAAGCAGTGCCCGCCACACAAGATAGCCGTCAACACTCCGTGAACAATATCATCATGACCAACAATCACCCGCCCTATCATCTCACGAACAGCGTTGTACCGCTTCCCAAACTCTGCTGCTTCCGCCTGCATCGACTCTACTGTGTTACTCATCTGTATTCATGACTAGGAGTGTGAACGAACCGTTGTGACCGCAAAACTGCAGTTTATGCAAAGCTGTATATTCAAAGCATCCTGTCAGGCACGGATTGACCGACGGACTGAACCCAATGATAGCGGAAAGGAAGCACTCAAGGTGAGTCCCTGTATCAACGCAAAACCAACTATTTCGCTGCCGCATTGACCTTGCGGTTGGACGATTTTCTGGAAACTGCCTCGACTCTTTCGAAAACTCGCATCACATTGCCGCCGAGTACTTTCAGGATTTCGCTTTCGGTGTAACCACGGTCTAGTAATCCCTGAGTGATCACCGGGTAGCGACTGACGTCACCCAACTGAGCCGGCAATGCAGGTACACCATCAAAGTCGGACCCCAACCCAACGTGATCAATCCCGGCTACGTTGACAACGTGATCGATGTGGTCCAGCACATCATGAACCGTACACACTGCAGATCGTGGATGTTTCGCCTCCCACTGCCGCAATGCAGTTGTTGCTTTCTCTTCATTATCGGGATACAGGGCATTCAACTCCGATTTTCGGGCCGACCTCCTGAGCGAACGGGCCGCATCGATCGGGTTTAAATAGTCTGAGAAGAAATTAATCATTACCACACCACCATTCTTTTTCGTTTCGATCAGCACATCATCAGGCACGTTACGAGGATGATCGGCGATGCCACGTGCAGATGAATGCGAAAAGATGACAGGGGCGTTGGTAATTCGCAGTGCCTGCTTCATGCAATTGGGCGACACATGAGACAAATCGACGATCATCCCCAGCCGATTCATTTCACGAACAACCTCTTCACCAAATGCCGACAGCCCTCCGGAAATCGGATCATCGCTGCACGAATCTGCCCAGTCGAGCGACATCGAATGAGTCAGTGTCATGTACCGTGCACCTTCCCGGAACAATTGTCGAAGCACATTAATCGAGTTCTCAATGCAGTGACCTCCTTCGACGCCAATCAATGAAGCGATCTTGCCTTCGCCAGTAATCCGCTTGACGTCCTCGACAGTCAACGCCAACTCGAAAACGTCGCTGTATTGTTCAGTCATTTGTCGCACTAACGAAATCTGCTCCAGCGTCGATGTCAAAGCGTTGTCCTGCATCGCCGTAGAGACCGGGACATAAACAGACCAAAACTGTGCACCTACCCCACCAGCACGCAAACGTGGAATATCGGTATGGAGGTCGGGTTGCGATTTTCGCAAATCGACTTGACTAACGGAGTCGCCGCTCTTCCGAAGCGCCCATGGCAAATCATTGTGCCCATCAAACACAGGGGCTAACCGATGAATCCTGACCGCTTCATCAGTGACGACAATGGCTCCCCGATTGGCTGCAATACTGCCGTGGGCCGAGTCGGTGCCGCCATCACCATCAGCTGCCAACAGTGGAAAAACAAAGCAGGAACCTGCCACGCAAAGTACATTTCGTAGACGAATCACAAGGCCACTCGCAGTTGAACGGGAAAGTCAGTTAGTAGACAACCATCATGACAGACGTGGCAATACTGCTCTACCGGCAATTCCAGATTGATCGAGTTTGCCGTTGCAGATACCGATCGACATTCACCAGTCCTAAGGGACTTTTCCTGCAAAGCAAAACGCGACTCACGTGACAGCTGGCTTTTTCGCCTGCTTCAACAAATCATGCTCCGGACGGACCTTGTAGAAACGGTCAAGCGGATAACATCCACTGACCAGTCCATTCCGTGGGGCAGTCGTGCAATCACTAAAAGTACGACAGACCTTTTTTCGTGCCATCACCTGCCCAGCAAGCACATCAGCTGGCAACTCGGGGTAGGACAACACCATCCGGCCCAACCCAACGGAATCGACCCAATTGGCACGAACCAGAGCTTGTGCCACATGGGGTAACCAATCCTGAAGGTAGCTATACCCTGAACCCACAAAAATCAGCTCCGGGTGTCTGCGTTTCAATTCAGCCGTCACCTGCAACTGCCGCGCGACTCCCACCAACGGATCCTCCGGTGGTTGGTATCCATCGCTGGGCGGAAAGTAAGCGGGCCTCTGGATGTGCGGGTTGTAGTAGGGGCTACCTGCTGTCGTACAAACCAATTTGATGCCCAACTGCTTCAATAACACAAGGAACTCTGACGGCTCATTCAGATCGATACCACATCCTGAATCATCACTGCCGAAGGCCAGTCGGGCATCGCCGCGTGGGTCAACTAAACCGATCCGATCAGCACCCGCCTGAAACGGAACAAAATCGAAGATACTGACGCGAACGCCGATCATCAAACCTGGAGCAGCCGAATGAACACCCGCGACAATATCGCGAAGAAAACGCGTACGATTTTCGAAACTGCCACCAAATCGACCCGATCGATCGACTCCGCTCAGCAACTCGTGACCGAGATAGCCATGGCAATGTTTGACATCGACAAACTGAAAACCAGCTTTCTGGGCCAGAGAGGCTGCAATGATGAAATCATCCACCAGTCGCTGCAGATCATCATCGGTCAGCATCGCAGTCTCATCATCAATTCCCAGGCGTGCATCGAGTACTGGATTGCGTTGCACGGTTTGCGGTTCGCTGACACTCTTTTGATTTGGTCGCGCGTAGCGCCCAGAATGCGTCAACTGCAGTCCCACCAGCAGGTCGTCAACGCTTCCAAATTCCGCTTCGTGCGCTTTTGTCAGCTCGACTCTCAGTGATTCAATCTCTGGCAGATTCTCCGCATTGATCATCAACTGATTCGGATTGGCCCGACCATCATGTCGCACCGCAACCGCCTCACCACCCCACATCAGCTTTGCGCCGCTCCGTCCAAAATTTCGCCAACGTCTTTTCGTCAGTTCCGTTGGTTTTCCGTCCAATGTCCCGTCCCACCCCTCCATGGGAAGAATGCAGAACCGGTTACCAATGGTCACATCATCGACCAGCAGCGGAACTGCCAAGGGACTCTGATCCCCCGATACGACTTCTTCATCACAGGGCAACTGAATACCCAACGTTGTCAGGTAGCTCACAAAATCTTCGTGTGACTTGAAACTCGCTACACGTGGGTAAGCCATCAAGGTGCCTCTTTCAAAAGGGATTGCAGATCTCGTGCAATGATCTCCAACACCTTCAAGTCCGCTTCGGGACGATGAGGAGAATCGGGGTGTGTCTGACTGTGTTCCAGCATCCCTCGGATCTTCAAAAACATGGCTGCAGAATGCTTGTAAGCTGGTGCCGGTTTTCTGAAAGTGAACGCACCCAGATACTGCAGTAAATCATTCAATTCATAAAAGCCAGAATCTCCTGTTTCCCACATTGCATCCCGGCGAGCAAATGCATCGGGTGCAAACGTACTGAGTCCGAGCAGATAATCACTGCCATACATCACCATATCAATCGCCAGATCATTTCCAGTGAACACTTTGAAATCCGGACGAACTCGATTTCGCAACTCCAGTCGCTGCCACTCGGGTACACGATGAAGCGACGAGTGCTTCGCACCAATCGCATTTGGGACCATCATCAACTGGTGGTAAACCTCCAGCGAGTAGATTCTGCCAAATGGAGCAAACACTTTTCCCAACTCAAAGAAAAGAAAATCCTGACACTCGCGAGCGAGACGCTGATAAGCGTCAACCAACTGATCGTCGGGCAGTTCAATCAACCCATAGGACTGAAAGAAGATAGGCGTCCCACCGTACCGTTGGATTTGCTCAATCCCAACCTGATACGGTTCCATGGAAAATTGGTCGTTTGACCGATCACGTACAAAAACACCAGCCACAAAAAACCGCCCGTCAGTGATCTGTTGGGTCCGCAGCAGCACCTCTTCGCGAACCGAATCGTCAATCAGATTGCCGTATCCCGTATCCATGTTGACCGCGGGCACCAAACCAGCACCAAGCGTGCGGATCAAGTGAGCATCAAATCCGTTCCAATCAACCTCGCCTCCCTGTTTGTACGGCAATAGAATGGCAGAGATCCCAGTGATCTTGCGACGGGGCGACAATAGTTTCTGGGAATCAATCAGATCGTTCATGCTATTTTATCCGTAACGAACAATATCGGCTCAAACTTTACTTGAGTTGCTGCAGCGTGTCTTGGAGAATTGGGCAAACCATGAAATTGCAAATCGGGCAACGAGACCTCAATTGACCTACCAACTGACCGACAAAGCGTTACGCGAAGACCTTCCCAGTTGGGGCGTTCTGGTTCTCGAGAGCCACCACAGTCCGAGCTTTGCCATGGAATGGAGAACTCACGAGTTTGTCAAAATTGTGTATGTGTGGAAGGGCAGGGGAGAATTCCATATTGGCAATGTAATCCACGCTTTCACGGCGAGCGATGTGATCGTGATCCCACCGGGGACGCCGAATCGCATTGTCGACGATGCGACTGCGGCATCCAGTCTTTATGTTTGCTGCATCGCAACGCGACTGCTCGAATTCGACCCGCATCTGATTCAAACTCTCACAAGTCGTCTGCATCACCATCATCACGGATTTTCAAATCGGGTCGCCTCGCTACTGCGTCGGATGGTCCATTCACAACAAAAACCTCCCACCACGTCCATCACCATGGTGGCCAACGCGATGCGACTAATGCAAGTCGTGCTGGAATTACACGCCAAGACGCGACCGATCGAACAACAGGAAGGTGATGAACGTGCAGTCATCCAACAGTACATCGCGACCCTTCCCAACCGATTTTTTGAAGCATCAACGATTGATTCAGTCAGCCACCAACTGGGAATTCCACGACGTACTTTTACCCAATTGTTCCATGAACTCACCGGCGAGACTTGGCTATCCCACATCCGCCGCCTTGCAATCGAGCATGCACAGCAGCGTCTTTGCCAATCCGATCTCCCCATCACCTCAGTGGCTTTTGAATGCGGGTTCCACGACCTGTCAACGTTTTATCGACAGTTCAAGAAGCAGGCTGGCATGTCGCCCGGCGAGTACCGTTCCATGCAGAATCAGGGCAATCAATCCTGAATCCGGTACAAAGCTGATACCGTGCGAAACAACAGAGAATCACCGATTACCCCCAATGATGCGAGTGTCCGTTCCCCCAAATCATTCGACCCAATCTCTTCAAATTCCAATCCCGATCGGACGACAGTAGTCACACCATCTTCGCTGGTGAAGTACAGATTATTGCCAGCCAACAGAGGTGACGCAGAGAAGTTTCCACCGATTCGTTTTCGGTAAACCAAGTCACCTGTTTCCGCCTCCACGCACATGGCAATTCCATCATCACTGATTGAGTAGACCAACCCTTCGTGGGCAATCATGGAGGGTGTCTTAGGAATATTACGGTCCAATTGCCAGACAACATGTGTATCGGTCACCACGCCTTCGCCGGTGGGTCGAATCGCCAACATTTTGCTGCTGTCAAAACTCGTTGAAATGAATACCAAACCACGGTCATAGCAGGGCTTGGGCACCACAGAATAGCCGACGTAGCGAACATCCCAGATAGTCGCTCCCGTGGTCGGATCCAATGCCAATACGCAGTCGCTACCAGGTGCAATCACCTGTACCCGTCCATCCACCTCAATCACCGTAGGTGTGCAAAATGAAAACGTCTTTTTTGCTGACACAGGGCGAGGAGTTGACCAGGCCAATTCGCCAGTCGATGCATTCAAGGCGACAATTTTCGGCTCAGCATCACCATCACAAGTGAAAATCAGATGGCCCGCCGTCAACACAGGACTGCCACCATTACCGTGCGTAGGCTTAAAGTACAGATCGCGGTTCGCCCACAGAACGTCGCCGTCGAGCGAAAGGCAGGCGGTTCCTTGATACCCAAAATGAACATAAATCTTTCCATCATGAATGATAGGCGTCGGACTGGCGTGGCTGTTTTTCTTGTGGATTCTTGCAGGTCGTTCATCCGTCTGTTCCATCACTGGAACCGTCTTTACTATCTCACCTGACTCAGCGTCGAGAATCAGTAACGAAAGTGTAAAACGCCGATTCTCCTCATCACCCGAGGGAATCGCAGCGGTCAAATAGATGCGTTCCCCAGTCGTCACAGGGGATGACCAACCCTCTCCGGGTATCTCCGTCCGCCAGGCGATATTCTTCTCTGCACCCCACTCCACAGGCAGTGGTCTTGCAGTGACCCCATCACCCTCAGGACCGCGGAACGCTGACCAACTCTCTGCTGCAGACGCAAATGAAATCGAAACAGTGATTACCGACATCAAGATGAGCAGCCGATTTGAAAGCATAGGATTCTCTCCAAAGAAAGATGAGGCAGGCGATGGGGGCGGGAACCAGTCGAAAATGGTCCTGAAAATGTATCACGACCTTCGCAGGGAAGGATCGTTGGTGGATCTTATGTCTTGACCCACATTGATAATGATATTCGCCGGTAAATCACTGAAAGGACTCGCATGAATGAACCATCGCCACTGCAAAATCAATCTTCACGCTGCATTGGCGTCTGTACCGTGAACAAAAGTAGCATCTGCGTCGACTGCCACCGTAGCATGTCTGAAATTTCAGATTGGTCCCGGGCCTCAAAGCAAGAACGTGAAGGGATCAACCGAACCGCAGCAAGCCGAGAAAAAGACATGCCCCGGGACACTGCCTAGTCGTGGGATCGCAACAGGTCGACCCTATTCTTGCTGCTTGGTATCAGATCTGATACCTGCAAGCGATCGGCAACACCACTGGCACTATAAACTCTTTTGGCCACAGGGCAATCACCGCCGAATACCACCATTGAGGCGGGTGCGGCCAGCGAAACCAGACCGTCCACACCAAAGTATTTTACTGCACCTGGGACAAACATCGGATCGTCATGCCGGTTGAGTTCGGCAAATCGGAAGCCGCCAAAATCGACGATACAGCGTTCGATTTGCTGGCTTGACTGGCTGCAAGCTGCGGCGGCGAGAGGCCCTGCCGTTTTCCCTGCTCCAATCATACAGACCTCGCCCAACTGACTTGCATAAGCGACCACAGACATCAGGTCATGTGTACGTTGGGCAAACAGGCAGTGATTGAAACCAAAGGTGTACCCAGAAAACTGATGCCAACCTTTGTCACCGCTCTGCTGGAACCACATTCGCTGTGCCTGCTCAGGATTCGCTGCTGCAGCCAATTCACCTTGGCCAAACAGATCCGGAACCACCACTCGATACCCGGCCTTCACCAGCGTGACGATATCCTGCCTGATCTTACCTTTATCAAAAATGGTTGATTTACCATCATCCGTAACCCAAATGACAGTGCCACGATCCACTGCCTTATCGGTCGAATCCAATTGCAAAATCGGAAACTCCTCTTCATTATCAACGTTCCTGAGAGAACCAGCATGGATTGCCACGCCCGCCATCTCGGTTAGCGATGTTTCCTTGTAAACAACCTGCCCCACCTGATCAGCGCGGCGTCCCAGCATGGTTTCCCATGCGCCCCCGACGACGTCTCGGTACGCATTCAATGCATCACTTGAATCGGGTACCAACCGACTCATGTGACGATCTGAATCTCTCGCTGCAATAGCGAGTAACCTTATCTCGTGTAAATCACCCAACTGATCGCCCGACGGTTTGGGATACTCACTGTTCCAAACGGTGGATTCACTCTGACTGAGTGGCTGAAAATCTTTTTCAGCGATCGAAGCGAACCCCAGTCCGAAATACTGATTGAAGAAAGCGTACATCGCCGCTCGATTCACTTGGTTGTAATTGTGTCGGAACTGGGTGTAAAAAACAGCGGTTATACGCTCGGGTACACCCATCAATTCATAGACACGGACCAGATCGGGATAACCCTTGGTTTCAAGTTCGATGGTCCAATCATCGGCCGCAGTCAATCCAAGGGGCCTGGGAGCAGTGGCCGCCGCGATGTCGATATTTCCTTGGCCAATCCTCAGCAGCGGTGCGTTCTCACATGTGCAACCACCCTGCATTGCAGTTGAAACCATGACACATGGCATCGAAGCTGCAATACGTTCATCAATGGCGCCGAGAATCATCGACTGTGTACCGCCACCGCTAGCTCCGGTCACTCCAATCCGTGAACGGTCCACATTTTCCAATTCCGACACAAAGTCGACGGCCCGAATCGAATTCCACGTCTGCAAACCCATCATGTTCTGCAGCCTCAAGTCTGCCTGAACACTCATAAAACCCCAATTTTCTGCACCATCAAGGTGTTTCCACTTGTCGGGTCTGTGACCGATTTGCACAGCATCGGCATAGCCGGTCATGTCGTAGTGAAAGACCATGCAACCCATTCTCGCCAGTTGCACCGCTCGAGCCTGCAGTGGAAAACGCCCACCTTGTATGAACTGTTCGGCTCCCGCCTTGATCTGCTTACTGACGATCGCCTCACCAGCATCATAAAAGCGTCCCTCTTTCCAATGCCCATGGGGCGAAAGAACGACAGGAAAAGGCCCGGTCTTACCCTTGGGTCGATACAAACTGCCCGTTACATAATTCCCCGGGATCGACTCAAAGAAAACCCGATCCACCACATAATCATCACGGTCAACTCGGCTATGTATGACTGCGTTGAGTGGTGTCTTTGTTGGAAGTGGCCATAACCCCTGTGAAACGAGGATTCGACGCTTGATGTCGGACTGACGCTGCTTCCACTGCTTGAGATTACTGACAGGCTGAAA
>Ga0315334_10000295_pt1 | contig 30585 bp, 32 predicted proteins | sample M150034915metaG_FD_205555 | JGI IMG/M metagenome (GOLD analysis project Ga0315334, IMG submission 205555) | Ammonia-oxidizing marine archaeal communities from Monterey Bay, California, United States - M1 500m 34915 | ecosystem: Environmental > Aquatic > Marine > Intertidal zone | place: USA... | reverse complement strand
ACCCAAAAGATCTGGGATAGCGATTCTAGGGAGAAAGAAAAAACATTTTCCCATGTACGCAAAAAGGAAAATTTCTAAACAAACTTCGAACGACTTTTCTTTACTGAGTTCCAATTATCGCCTCCTTCGCAAAAAGGGAGTCAGCTTTTTCAAGCACTAACTCCAAAAGATCTCTATAGATAACTTTCTCTTCTATAACGATATCGTCCTTAATCAAAATCTCTTTTAGCTGATACTCCACGCCGTCGATTTGCTCCAGAGAAAACGCTTTTCTTGGATTACTCTCCAGACTTTCTTTTTTTTGCTTTTCTGTCTTTTTCCCTTTGCCTGTCCATCTGAGTTTTGTAGTCGGGGTCTTCTTCTTCTCGTTCATGTTTAATCTTCTCCAAAATTGCATCTATAAAAATTTTTGATTCCTCGATGATTTTACTCAGCTTTCCAGGAAAGAATCCATCCGAAATTATCGCTTTTATAATTTGATATCTTCGCCCAGTATCCGCTAGAGCCTTTCCCCGAGAGGGTTTCAACTCTTCGTCCTTCTTGATGCCCACCTAAACTCCTTTCATTTATTTGTACTCCGTTTTTATATAGTTTGAACTATACAGCTTTTGGGGGTTAAAATAAAGTAGGAGTTTTTAATGGATATAGAAATAATCAGATTTATTGAAGAAGTCGGCTTTCCAATTTTTATATCTCTCATTTTCATTCTTAGAGTTGATGTAAAGTTAAACAAACTTTTAGAGCTAGAAAGAAGAATCTTAATTATACTAGAAAGGAATAAAAAATGAGTTTTATCTCTTGGCTCCTCGTAGGCCTTTTTGTCCTCACTTGCTACATCTACGACCTTGTAATCTTTCGAGACGCTGAAAAATGGGGGACTGATGAGACTGATAAATAAAATTGTGATCCATTGTTCCGATTCGGACCACCACGACTCGATGGATGTTATCAGGATGTGGCATGTCGGAGAAAGAGGATGGTCTGACGTGGGGTATCATTTTGGGATAAATAAGGCAGGCCTTGTCGAAATAGGTCGGAGCATTGAGAAGCCAGGGGCACACTGCAAGGGGCTAAATTCCAGGTCAATTGGAATCTGTGTTTATGGAAAGATTCATTTTACAGACCTACAATTTAAAACTCTTAAAGCGCTTTTAAAGAATTTCATGCACACTTTTAAACTGACTGTCGAAGACATTTATGAACATCGCCAATTCAATTCAGATAAGACTTGTCCGAATTTTAGCTTAATCCCAATCAAGGAGCAGATATGGCAGGAAGAGACGAAAAAAAAGGCATCAAGGAAACTCGAGAACTCCTGAATGCGATTCTAGGACCAAAAGGGTTGGCCGTGCTTTTAACTCGAGTGTTTAAAGACGGTTTCCAAACTTCCGACTTAGTCGAGATCATGACCACACTCTCCATCGACCCAATTTTCAGAGACGCAATATCAGGAATCCAAAAGCTCCCTGAAGAGGTTAAAGACATCGATTTAATGGAAGGTATAGAGCTAGCTGAGATCGCACTGAGGGCCATTCCTGCAATAATTAAGGAAGCAAAGACATGACGAGAGACATAATACGTTTTTTCTATTTTATAATAATTTTAAGCGCTTTGGCGCAAGGGATAGCAGCAATTCAATGAATCCCATTATCAACACTTCGCTAAGTCTGGTCGGATCTCTTTTAGAGATTGTGAGCACTCATCAAAAGAGGAAGTACAAAAAAGACTTCCACAAGCTCTTAAGGAGAGTGAGAGATGAAGAAAAAAAATCTTTTCATGAAAGGGATGATGGTTTGCTTGATGACCTTTACGACGAGCTTGACGACCTCTTGCGCAGCTTTAAACAAGAAATTGAATCCACCTGACCATATTTATCGGTCTTATCGACTCTGTTCTTCGAGAGAGTTAGAAAACTTTACTGGAAAGCTCTGTTATCGTTTTTGCGAAATTAGAACAAAGGTTATGAAAAAGTGCAAGCGATATAAACTGATAGTTAAAGATCTCTCTCGTCTGAAAACCCATCAACAATTCCTATCTTCAAGGTGGATCTTTAAAGCCGTCCCAATCAAGGGACGGCTCTAATTTTTTTAGTACCAGGCAGGTCGTGAAGACCTAAAATCTTGAATTTGGTCCATATAATAACTCATGCTCTCATCGTCCGCCAGATAGTCTTCAACGGTCGGAAGTTCATCTTCTTGCAAGTCCCACAAATGATCATCGTCATTGCTTGTTAGCGCCATATAATCTTCATCGATCTTCCCATCATCCGTTGTAGGATAACTTCCCGTCGGAAGAAGCTCAAAACTACCGTCCTTATATACCCATAAAGTTTCTTTAATATCCTTAAACCTTTGAAGAGAAATGACATGCTCAGCCAATTCTCTTTTTATTCTATTCTCAGCGATTCGAGCTTGTTCGTATAGTTCACCAATTTTCTGATCAATTTGTTTTGTGATCGTCACCATCTTGCCATCCTTTCGTTGTTTCGTTGTTTAGTTGATGAATAAAGATTATATTTTTAATTATATACTGTCAATAGTTTTTTATATAATTTTTTATTATTTTTTTATTTCGTTGAAACGGCGGAAATTCGCTGATATACAAAGGGAGTTGACGCCCTCCGTTTTGACTTATCTTTTTTTTTGCCTAAAAATTTGGAGAATCTTTTAACATAACGTTTAGGAGTGCGATGCACAAAGTGGAACTTGCCGAGTGAATAACGCATAACATTGACATGAATAAAACACCAAGAGAAGGAGCTTATAAAGCTCCTTTTCTTTTTAAGACATCTCTAAGCGCTTTAACATCCTCACTATTCTTTTCTTTCTTTTTTTCTAAGCTATGCTCCAAACTTAAAGCTGTCTCTCTCAGATACGCTATAAGCGCCTCTGCCTGGTCGGGTTCGCTTTCGTTATAAATTTTATGGATTTCGTGATCTAAAGATATTATCGAGATTGCCCTCCTCGGCGAAGTGGATGGCTACAACCGAAAAGGGCATCACCCGAAAGGAATGTCCCTAAGTTATTTTAAAAGGGTATATCATCTGATGTAAAGCTCATATCTTTACTAACCTTCAAATCTTTTTCAGGCGCGAAAGAAGTCCCTTTTTGAGCGTTGGGCTTGGGATCTAAAAAGCGGAGAGTTTGAGCGACGATTTCAGTAAAATACTTTTTTACTCCGTCCTTCTCATAAGACGAATACTTTAACTCTCCTGTGACGAATACTCTCGAGCCTTTGTGCAAAAATTTATTCACCGACTCACCAAGTTTTCCCCAAACTTTGACATTATGCCACTGAGTCTCATTCTTATAAGTATCCTCTTTTTTTTGATAGATACTTTTAGAAGTCGCGATATTTAAAGACGCTACAGCGCTGCCATTGGGGATATACTTCAACTCTGGGTCCGCTCCTAAAAAACCTACTAACGTTACACTCTGAAACATGCTTTTTTCCTTTTTTAAGCTGTTATTAAAAAATTATTCTTCGTAAGATCGCCATACCGACGGCTTTCTCTTCTAGCTTTCATATATGCCTCTCGCCCTGATCGGGCAGATTTTAGCATCCTTAAAACTCTCCTAAAACTAAGCTTAGACTCGAGCGAAACTTTAAAAGCTTCTCTTACTAAGTCTCTTTCGTCTTCATCAGAGACGCCTGAATCTTTCGACTTTCCAGCGTACTCTTCCAGAATTTCAGCTGGTCGTGGAAAAAATTTATTACTCATTCTCACCTTTTTAAGAATTGCTTTAAGCACTTCTATGGGGATGTGTAAAGTGTCTCGCACATATCCGAAAGCCTGACTTTTGTTTAATGCGTGGCCGTAATATTCCGCAGTCTCCAGCCACGCTTTGTAATGAGCAACTTCATCTAGTTTAAGTTTGTCTTTTCCCTCTTCATGTTGTACTTCCATCTTTCACTCCTTTGGACCGGGGTTAAATCGTTATTTAGTTAGCTTGGTAAAATTGCAGCAGTGAGACCCCTATTTTTCTCACTGTTGCGATTTAACTTTGAAGAGGCTAAGTCGCCTGTTTTCTCTTGTAAATATTTTCCTGTATACTTTCCCTCCAAAATTCCAACGTAGTTAAATTTAGTTTTGTCCTTGTTAGAAACTGACAGGCACCAGGAAGCCGTAGCCCACCTCTCACGATTCTCTAAAAGGAATACGCTGTTGTTTATATTAGTTACTAATACCTCGAGCGTTTCAGCGCTGTTAAGGCCTTCTAAAGTCATAAAGGGAATTATCTTATTTTTTAAAGACTTAGAAACTTTTTCGATTGAATTAAGTTTACAAAAAGAATTCCAATATTTTTGAAAAGTGCTAACTGCTTCTTCTTCTGTTTCTTTATTTAATTTTGTTTCTTTATTTATATAATAGAGGGTGGGCTGTGTTTCCAGCTCACCGGTGGGCTGTGTTTCCAGCTCAGCTGGAGTTCCAGCTGAGCTGGGTTTACAGCTCACCTGGATGACGCGATAGAATTGTTTATTGTCTTTTCCGAACCGTGAAACTTCGATTAGTTTTGCTTCTTCTAAAAGACCTGAAAGCTTTCTCCTCTTCTCTTTCGTTATCCCCAGAGCCTTCTCTAAGTACTCAGCTTTAACATAGAAACTCTCCTCATCCTTATTTAAAGCCTTGGCCCTTTCCCTTAGCTCAGAATAAAGAACTGCCGCTTCTAAGCCGAGACGTGGAACTCTCCGCGCCACTTCTTTATCCACTCTCCAGAAATTCTCGCTCATATTTTCCCCTTATTAATTTTTATATGTTTTATAGTATTTTTCTTTACTTAACAAATTATATTTTCTATTATATTTTTAACTACAAAACAGGAGAGTAAAAAATGACAACATTAAAAGAAGCTAGAAAGAAGATTGAAAAGAAAAAGAAGATTCCTTTTTGCATAACTGTCGACCCGGAAGATAAAGACTTGGTCTTAAAGTTAGGCGACGGACGACTCACAAAAGGGTTTAACGTTTTAATGGAAATTGTAAGAGATGACTTAAGAAAAGAGTTAAAGAGAAAAAGAGTAAGCTAATAATTTTTATACCAACTAACCAACTAACTAAACTAACTGAGGAGAAAGAATGTCCAACTTACTAGCGATACCCCAACCAAAACACGAACTAACGCAAGAAATTAAATCCATGGTCGTCAATAATAATTTTGACCAACTTTCAGCGGAGCAAAGAACCTCGCTGGTTTATGCTATCTGCTCTCATATGAACTTAACGCCGCTCACTCAACCTTTTTCTTTTATCAAGATGAATGGAAGAACGGTTCTTTATGCGACGAAAGATTGTGCAAATCAACTTCGAAACCTCCACAAGTTGTCCGTTACTGCTACCTGCGGAGAGATTGATCGAAATGGGATGATTAAAGTCATTGCTCGAGCTGAGAATAAGGAAGGGCGATTTGATGAGGATTTGGGGGTTGTTTATGCCGGAAAAATGCAAGGAGATGCGCTGGGAAACGCGATGCTTAAAGCGATGACTAAAGCAAAGCGGAGAGTAACTTTAAGTTTTTGCGGAATGGGATTTTTAGATGAGACTGAAGTCCAAACCGTGAAAACCCTGGAGGCTGAAAAGAAACGGGAAATAGCTCCTGTTATTGTCCCTGAGGTCGATCGAATGAAAATTATAAAAGACACTCAAGACATGATTCAAGCCGTTGGCTTCGGACAAACTGCAAAGCTTTTAAAAATTAAAAAAAATCTTCTTCAGGAGATTTGGAAGGATGGGAGCGCCGGGGATTGGGACTTCATAGAGCTTCCCAAGGAGAGCCTGGAAAATATTCAATTCAGCTTTTTCTGCGAAGTCCTCAATAAAACAGACTGGACTGCGGAATTCAGCGATGATCCAAGGACGATGGAAGGACTTGATCGATCCATGAAAGTCGTGGAGTACATGAGAAAAAACGCTCTCAGCGAAAACATCGAAAAAATATATAAAGCGACTATGAAAAAGTTAGGACTTTAAAAAAAGGGCGGAGTTTTGGAGCTATCTTTCAGCCCAGGCCTCCGCCCTTTCATCCACAATTGGTTTTCTTAAACTCTTCAAAATTTCTATGTTAAGACCCAAGCTTTTTGATATCTCCCTTAAGATCGTGGTGGAGGGGATGTAGCCATGCCTATTGCGTTCAATTGATGATAAGTATGTTGGATCCCTTTTTATTTTTCTTCCTAATCCTCGAATACTCAAACCTTTCTCCTTTCTTTTTGATTTAATGTAATGCCCTAAAAGTCCTATCTGCGCTTTGCTTTTCATCTTCTTTTTACTCCTCTAGGATGTAAGAAATGCACTTGAGTTCACCCTCTTTCTTACAATTGGATGTATATGTATAAACTCGAAATTTCAATTCCCCACATTCCTCCTGCGCTAAATCGGACTCTAAGGATGCACTATCATAAGCGCCACAAAATTTACCAAGAGTGGTACGGGATGATGAGATCAAAAATTAAAGAAAAGCCTTCAAAACCCTTAGAGCTTTATACGCTCACGATCACTCGCTGTTACTATAGACAGCTCGATTTTGATGGTCTGGTCGGGTCTTATAAACCTGTCGCAGACGCTTTAAAGATGCACAATGTTATCCTTGATGATCGATACTGTTGCTCAGGTCCATGGGTAGTCACACAAGAGTTTAGGTCAAAAAATTTAAAAGGGTTAACAAAAATTATGGTGGAGGAAAGATGACGATAAAAGAACTGATAAGACTGTTCGATGATCGAACGACTGAACTGGAAATCCTTTTTCGAAGACAAGAAAGCTATATAAAAAATGCGCCGCGAGGACCTTTTTTTAATGCTGAGCACGAGCAAAGACGGCTAATTGGAATTAAAGATCTATATAATTTTAACTTAAATCTTCTTCGAATTTTTCGACCTGCGAAGACCTAGGCTTCCCTCTCGTATACCAAGCAACAAACTCTGCTGCTGCGGCCTCGTGAGACTCTCCGAAGACGCCATAAACGTAAGGTCCTTCCTTCACTTCTATGCAATGCTTATCGCCTTTCATATTATACACGCAATAATCTAAACCATCTTTTGACGCTACCCAACGAACAAAAGCAGGCATTTTCATGAGCATCTACCAATCACCCGAAAGGCGATCGAGGCGATCTTTTCCTGGCTCCCCATGAGTCTTTGACTTATCTTTTTTTCCGCCTCTCTGCTGACGAATGTAATCCTTTACAACTTTTGCTCTTTTCTCTCGCTGCTCCTGTTCGGCATCTGAAACCTCTTCCTCTTCTTCTTCTTCTTCTCTCCAAGAGTCTCGATAAGAGCTTTCTTCCGATTGCGGTCCCCTGCTTTTCTCGGCTCGTTCTTCTTCTTCAAGGCTCCAAGGTTTCTTGGCGTAGGCGGCAGCAGGGTGAGCCGGTAGCATCGATCCAATGCCCGTCCCAGGAAGCCCGTCAGAGCTTCCTTCCCATAATCGCTTAAAGGGATCGGAGCCCAAGCGCTCGCCTAAAGATGGTTTAACAGGCTCAATTTGAGGTTTCGGTCCTTGAGGTTTTGGGACACCTTCAACGTTAGAAGTTCCTTTAAACGTGCCTGACTCTCCGATATTGTCTCCGAATCTTTTACCTCCTCTTGAGGCTATCCATTTCCCAATATCTCGCCCTTTTGTATCAAGGTAAGCGCCACCGCCGGCTCCAACTGCTCCGCCAAGTGTGGTTCCAAGCCAACCGCCTTGCTCTCCAAAAAGGGCCATGCCCAACAACCCGAAGAGTCCTCCGACGCTTGCTTTTCCTAATTGCGTTTTTCGAGATCCTTGAGATCTTCCTTGGTGTCTTTCAAAGTGATCATTTAAAGCTGCTGCTTCTAGCCGCTGTTTTGGTAAATTTCGGATTGCTGAGCGCTCAGGACTTAAAGCAAAAGGAGGTAAAGAATAACCGCCTATAAGGTCCGTCTCTTTATCGTCCGTGTAACCTTCTGCTTTCCATCCATCTCTTTGAGTCGATGGCTCAGTTTTTCCACCCTTTTTTACACGGGTCTTATTAATCGCATTGAGCTTTTCCCCAAACATTTTATATAAATTAATAAATTTCTTTGTGTGTTGTGCTTTAGTGGATCTGCCTCTCTGATACACAATCGCAGCATTCCCCAAGTCATATAATTTTTTACCTAAAGGTCCAGTCTGCTCTTCGACATTAATGTTTCCGGTCCCGTCTGTTTTTACATTAAACATCCTCATGAAACTTACTTCTTTATCTTTTGCTCGATTTCCTGTTCCAATCGTCTGTAGTATTTCTGCGGTATGACCGATATTTTCTTTATATCCATTATTTCTTTTTAATCGATTATCTATGAGTTTTCTAAAAGATATCGACAGCTTGTCTTGTGCTTTATAAAACTCCTTCTGCCAATTAATGTTGTCATCAATCCTGACTCTAATCCTATAAAGTTCTTTCTCACTGACTTTAGGTCCAAAATGGGAAAGATCATCGACAAGGCCCAATAAGTTTTTAACTGCTTTATGCTCAACTAGACCAATTGGGAAATGGCCCGGGGGGACTCCTAACTTGTCCAGCTCTCGCTGAATTGGTTTAGGCAGCTTTACGCCCTCAATCTGGATATAAGGCTCCATGTGGGGATCTCTGCCCTCACCTAACACCCTTTTTTCTCTGGCCATCCGAGCGATTTCTGAAGCAACTTTTTTAGGGTCTTTTTCTAAATTTGCCCTCAGTGCCTTTTGAGCATAACCCAAAAGCTCATCTGTCGGAATTGTCTTTTCATCAGCAAGATGGTCGATGGCTTCTTTTGTAAAAGCTCTCGACATCTTATGTAATTCGGTGACTATTTCTAAAGCTTCTGAAGCAAGGCCCTCTGTTGTCTCTCCATGCTTCATGATTTTGGAGAGTCTCCTAACTGCGCTTATTTCTGTATCTGTAAGATCACCTAAGACTTTTTGGAAAAAGTTCTCTGTTCCTTTTGCGATTTTATCTCCGACTTTTCCCCGATAACCTTTTAGTAAAGCCCTCATGCCAGCGCTCATTGCTCCTGACAAAGCTCCTCCTGTAGCGACTTCCCAGTCAAGCGAATCGGTTCCCATTGGGCTTCCACTTTGTCCAAAAGTTGTTACTGCTCCCTCCGCTATAGCGCCTGTAACGCCCGGTTTAAAAGCTTGATTTACGAGGGGGACTTTTCGGATTGCTTCTCCTCCAGCTTTCAAGAGAGAGTGCATTTTCCTAGGTCCGACTCTTTTGATTCCTTCGCTTAAAATTTTATATAACTTAGAACCTTTTCCTAGAGCTGTTAAAAGTCCTCCTGTCACGACTTGTGCAAGTGTTCCAAAGACTCGACCGCTATTCATCGCTGTAGGATGGTAAGTTTCTGAAAGCTCTAGTTTTCTTTGAAGACGTTCCCAATTTTTTCTATAATAACTAGTTTCTTTTTTTTCTACTTCTTGAAGTCTCTTTTTAGCCCCTTCGATCTCTTCCTCATCTTCACTCGTTGCAAGTGTTTCAACCGCTGCCATAAACTCGTCACCAAGGCCTGCAAGGAATTCATCCTCAAAACCCATGACGAAAGATTCAGCTGTCGAAGGCGTTCTAACATCCTGGACATGGTCAAACCGACTATGCTTTAAAGCTCTTCTTTGCTGCATGTTTTCTTCGATCTCTTTCAAGAGAGATTCCCGATCTTCTGGGCTTAACTCTGCAACTCCTCTACTGGATGGCCGCTGAGATGCCCCCTCCTTCGAGACAGGCCCAGACCAAGATAGCTTTGGTATAGTGGGATTTCTTATCTCCATTTGGTCGTTATACGCCTTTAAAAGATATTGAAACTCTTGTTCAAGGTCAGCCATCTTTTGTTTTTTACTTTGAGCCATTTCTAATTCCTTAAAAGTTCTTGTATTTTAAGTCTCTGAGCGTTCGTCTTCCAGTTACTCATCTTTTTAAGCCTATTCATCAAGGCTTCTAAAACAAGAGATGTTACCTCCTCATCACTTGCTTTTTTCGTCCTAGCGCTGCCGGACCCTCTTTGTTTTTTAACAAGCCTTTTTAAAAGTATAGGGTAATGGTCTTTTATATGATCTTTTAAATCGACCTCTTCAACTTTATAAGGCGTTAAATACTGATCACCAGTAAGGGCCTTATCTCCCTTATCCTTTTTATACATTTCCAAAAACTCTTTGGAAAAACTTGCCTCTAAATCCACTTTATAAGCTTCAAAACTTTTAGACTTCAATCGTTTAAGCTGTCCGAAGTAATCAGCGTTCGAACTAAACAGGCCTTTACCAAAAGTATCCATTTGCCTTTTTAATTCGTTACCCGTCACATTAGACCCGGCCTGGGCTGAAATCATGGCGTTAAATAAAAGCTCTACGTTCGCATTCAGGGTTGCAGTCGTAGCGCCTTGGAAGCCTTTAAAATAAGTTCCTAATACCGTCTCTCGAGGGAAGTCAAAATCTCTCCCGTCATACGTCATGACAAGTTTTCCGCTCGAATCTTTATAGTCTTTAAGTTTATTCCAGTCCCAACTTGGTGTTGCCGCGTAGCCTGCTGCAAAGGCATAATCACCCATTATTTTTTCGACACTTCTCCAGGCCTCGCCTTGTTCAGTCATCTTTTTTTGCTTAACCCAGGTTCTAAAATTCCCTATATCCTTTGAATATCTTGCCCGTTTCTCTTTCGCTGTTGTTTGTATGTCTTTTCGTCTTACGGCCGCTATCTTTGCCTCGCCTTCTAACTTTTTACCGAATCGATCATTTTGCATTTTAAACTCTTTTGTGAGTCTCTCGTTTAATCCTATTTTATCTGTAGCGCCTCGCCCAGGCTGATTTCTTAGCCATTTTTCAAAAGCCAAAGGATTTTTATAAAATTGGGATTCTTTGTTGTTTCTAATTGCCCATCGAGCTTCAAGATTATGATATGCTCTCTCTTGCTCAGATCGTGACTCTTTAGAATCCCGTTTTTCCAAGTTAGTAATTTTATCAACCTTGGCCGTTCTATCAGTTTCTTTAGAGACAAGGCTTTGGATTTGGTGTGTTTTTAAAATAGTATCTAAGGCTCTTTTTCCGCTTGCATCGTCTTTTAATTTTCGAGCTAGATCCTTCTCTTTTAGATCCAAGGTAAGGATATTCCCAAGATAATCCGTTTTCCCGCCATATGCTCCACTTAAAGCATCACCAATCCCTGCCAGTCCTAAACCTAAATCTGTTAGCGTTTCATCTTGAGAGAAGAAAGCCCCTACTCCTCCAAGACCCTTCTCAATCATTTCTTGCCAGTATCTACGGTTTTTCTTATCTTTCTCTTTTTCTTCAAATGTTTTTCTTAAGATATTTGACGCCTCAGAATCCTCGTCCATGCCTTCTTCTAAACTGTCTCGCTCGTCTAAATATCGTTGCATCGAAAGATTTTCTTCGATCTCTTTTTCTATCCTTTCCATCTCTGTAGACTCTTCAGACAAGGCTTTTCTTGCTTTATCTTCAACTCCTTCCATGTCACTAAAATCGGTTTTATATCTTTTTTTAGAAAGGTCATCTGTTGTTAATCTTTCATCGATTATATTTTTATTTGAATCAAAATTAACTTTATCAATACTCTTATCCTGGCCAGGGTCGGAGATTCTTTCCATTCGACGCTGATACTGCGTCTCTCCTGGCGGCGGAGGTGTCAATGGATGTCGCTCCCCAAGGCCTTCAAATGAAGGGACGTCTTCAAGAGCTTCTGGAGGGGCGATATAATCAGGACTCTTAAATTTATCAAGTCCTTTAATATAATCTCTTATAATATCTTTTCTTCTTAAAGCATTATATGCTCCTGCCATGATTAACTCCCCAACAACTTGCTAAGATCTTTGTCTTTATCCACGCCATAATCGATGGCAGCTTTTTTCCCGTACCCACGATTTAAAATCGTTCCAACAGTTCCAAGCGTTCCACCATAAATTTTCCCTTCTTGCGCCCTACGATCGCCTTCCATTTTTCCAGCTCCAGCTCGAATACCTGCGGCCGCTTTAGCTTTTTCAATCTGATTTTGATATTGCTGTTGTCGAGCGTTTACCATTCTCTCATCGTCCTTCTGTCGTCTCATAACATTGGCTTCACCAACTCGCTGACGATTGGCCCACTCTTTTTCTGCTGCTGCTCGAGATCGAGCGATATTTTCATCTCTCACTCTCCGAGCGTCTTGAGTATTGAATTTTGAAATAATATCTTCCGCGCTCGCTTTCTTAGAAGCCTCGGAAAAGTCTTGGCCTCTTATATCCTTCGCCAATCCTTCTTGGCGAGCAAGGGCCTCGAGGACCCGTTGCTCGGATCGAGCAGCGACATCAAGCCCTTCCTGGGAACGACGACCAGCAGCCTCTTGCTGACTGATAAGCTGCTGAGCGAGTTCTAACCCTGAACCCCCAACGCCTCTTTCGTGCGCCCCTTGGAGAATCGCTTCTCGTGCGCCCCTTTCTTTTCGTGCCATCCGGTTTTCTATATCAGAGAGTCTCATCTTATCAGTATCGCTTAAACCGCCTTCAGAGGCCAAAGAACGCCACTGCTCTAAAGCATCCATATAAGCGGCTTTAACCGTGTCATCTCCTACAATCTCGGCGAAAGCAGAAGGGTCTTGTTCAAGCGCTTGAGCATCCTCAGGGTCAATTAAATCTAGAGCGATTAAATCTTCGATTGTAATTTCTGACTCGTAAAGCTCAGGAACTTGGATTCCCTCAACATTGGCAGCTAATGCCCTAAGAGCATCCTCATTCGCTCTGCTTCTCCCAGCGTCTTTCCCTAACAAGCCGCCGGCCAGTCCTGTCAAGCCTGCGATGAGGCCGGGTGATAATACCATTTTATTCTCCTATTGAATTGTATTCATAGCGCCGCCAGAAGCGGCCTGAGGGTTTGAAGGGGACATTTTCATTCTACCCCCTCCTTGCGTTGGTCCTCCCCAATTTCTAGAAAGAGTTCCCATGCTGCTACCCGAATTATTATTTCTTTTTAAATTTAATTTTTGAGCTAAAGCTTTATCTCGGTCTTCAATGCCTTCAGCTAGAGCATCCCCAATACTATCTGGAGAATAGCCCATGAGATCGTTTAATTGATCTTCATAGCTTGTCGGATACTTCTTTTCTAGTGCTGCCAAAGAATCGCCTAAAAATGTTTGATCAATCTCTCCAGCATTATATTTATCTTCTAAGTTAGACTTTTCTTCCATTTTTTGATCTTGCATCTCTTCTCGTGCTTTCAGCCTATCCCACTCTCCACGCAAATTCTCGAGTCGGGCATTCAATTCATCGAGGCTCATATTGTCTCGTTCCGGCGTCCCTTTTGCCGGTAAGATATTTGAAACCTTCGCATCTCGCTGAGCTTGTCTTAAAGACTCAGCTCTTTCTTGCTGCTGCCCTTCTATGCCTGAAAGATACCCTGATAAATCTTCATACGACTGCCGCCCATCTTCTCCCTCTCTATACTGGAAGTAAGGATCAACTTCGCCGACTTTTTTATCAACAAGAGCCGACTCGCCTAAAAGCTCTGATAAAGCTTGCATTTGTCTGCTCTCTTCTTCAGAGATGGCTCTATCTTCTGTTATCGTTGAAGGATCTGAATATTCAAAAAACCTTCGTGCTAAGTCTTCACCCGATCTGTCCGCTTCTGCGATATCTCCACCTACATCTGAATAGGTTTCTTCAGGGTTTCCGATTCTCTCTCTTATATCCTGTAGCTCTTTATACTCGTCTTCATTTATACCTAAACGATCAAGGTATCTTTCTCTATCGCTTTCTTCACCTGTCCCACCAAGAAAAGCCTCTAAGCCTTTTATTCGACTTTCTCGCTCTGCTTTCTTCGCCTTTATCCTTGCGGTTACTCTATCCCGAATCCCTTCCATGCCTGAAACGCCTCGGAGAGTTTGAGAGCTTTTATCTCTTATCTCTTTAGCTCTATCTTGAGCAGCTCGAGCTTGCTCTTCAGATTCTTCTCTAAGCGTTTTTAAATAATCTTGCGTCGTTCTCGCTTCTGTCATCTCGCTTTTAACGTCGCCTAAAACTCCAGGTGTTCGTGATAAGAGAAGCTCATTTAAAGATTTAGCTCCGCCTGATATTTGGTTGGGCGAAACTTTTTCCGTTAACCTCTCTCTTCCTGCTGCTGTACCCAACCCTCCTTCTGGGGAGAGAAAGCTTGCTATATCGCTAGAGAGAGCTTGAACATCTTGCTTTAACGGATTATATGCATCCGTCTGCTGGAGTCCCATAGGACCGCCATATTGAGCGCCTAGCTGTCCTGAAACTTTTTGCCTTCCAGCTTCATCTAATCCAACCGCACTTCCTGCCACGTCTTTCAAAAAGTCTTTCTGATAAGTTGGCGTCGCCTTAGCTCTTTGATCCTCAAAACTCGTCATCGCTGCGCCAGCTCGATCTTTTAAAGACTTAGCTTGTTCACGATAGCTTTCAGTTAAACGAGAACCCATCTGCTGCGCTTGAGGTTTATTAGCTTCCAGATATTCACCAACATTAACAAATCCAGAAGCTCGACCTGGAGCCTCTGCTGTTGTTTCTGCTCCGACCTGCCCAATCATAGCAGGAGCAGCACCTGGGCTTATTGGCGTTACTTCTTCTTCTTCTTCTTCGTATGGAATTGCCATTTTTACCTCAAAAAACTAAAAAAGTTATGTTGTACTTTTTAGACGCTGTTAAGCCCGTTATTAAATTAATTGTAATTGTTCGATTTATGTCAATCCAATTTATAAAGACTGAGTTTTCAATCGGATTGTAATTATCTGAGATTTCTTGAATCTGAAGCAAAAGACATCCTTTTGCTAAAATTGGTAAATTATGAATAAAAAGCAAGTCATCCCAATTCGCTGCGGTTCCATCATAACTTGATTTCGTTTCAAAACTCAGCGATTTAACTTGAGACGTGATATTTTCCGTAAACGTTAAATTGCGATTTAAAGAGCTGTAAACAGCATCCATAAAAAGGTTAACTGGATATATAATCTTTTCGATCCATTTCGGAGCTTCCTTGACGTCTTCCCTCATAATTCTTTTTATTGGTGGTAATGCTGCCATTATCTAAACCTCGATGACATGCCGTCTATTATCACACTAAAACCTGACAAGCTAAATTGGTCTAAAGCTTGACCGTGCTCCACTCTTAAATCCAACCAGTGTGCTCTCTGACTCTCCAGGGGAACAAGTGTTCTTATAGGTTGAACCTCAGGAGCGCCCCCACCAAAAAGGGTTCGGCCCCAATTAAAATTACCCCAGCTTGAACCACGAACTGGAGAGATTGATGTTTTAACTTGAGTTAAACTCAAGTTAGTAGAGAAAAGGAGATCAATCGAATCAAACTCTGCATCCTGGAAAAACATAGACAATTCGCTAAACTGCTTTAAAACGCCCGGATTTCCACCATGAATGGGGGACCATTTAACTCTAGTAGAATAAGGTTGGTACACTTTAGCAGCGCCTGAGGCCCATGATTTAATATCTGAAAGAGTTAAAACATTACCCAAGATTGAAACGACTTTCGATTTCTTCGATGAAGACTGCGCCAAAGTATAACCCACCACAACGCTTGAAGCGTCTGAAACGGTTACTTCTTTTTCATCGATGCTCGTAATAACAACAGGAAACTCTTCATCTGAATAATCAAAAATATCGAAGCTTTTTCGCTCTTGATATATATACTTTTTAGCTGGGATATCTCCGCTTGAAAGATACATCTTATCGTCACTAGAAAGAACTAAACCAGCGCTTCTTACCATGTCCCACTTGGTCCAAGTGTTCGTGAAAGAGTTATAGCAATAGGCTGTCTGAGCAACAGTATCGAGCGTTCCAGAGACTGTGAATAAAAAATACTTTCGGTCTGACTCGTAAGCTAAACCCCATGAGGCCGTTTTAAAATTTGTGTAATTATCTGATGATAACTTTAAAATATCCGCCTCTATTGGTCTACTCATGACAGTAACACCAGCATCAGAAACAGCGATAACTCCTTGGTTAGAATAACAAAAAACGGAGTTATTAAAAGGGACTGCCGTTTCTTCGCCTATCAAACGGACGGTGTTATCAAAAAGAGTTATCGCGAAATTAGATACACTTTCACCCGTAAGTCGATATAAACCATCTTGCTTAAAAATAAAGACTGAGTCTCTAAGTGCAATCCCTCGTTGAATTGCTTTATCCGCTGAACCTACATCGATATAATTTAAGGTCGGAACAGCTTCTGGCAAAGACGTTTTCGAAATATAAATACGATTTAAACCTGTGTCGTTTGTAGACTGATCATCGGTCCCGCTCTCTGCTAAAGCCGGCGAGAAAGTCCCACCTTTCGACGAGGTAAGAGCGAAAGAAGATCCGCCAAGTCCTCTTTCTTCGAATAATATTTTTCCTGGTAGATCATCATATCCGCTAAGGTAGTAAGCATAAACTAGGCTATTTCCTGAGGCCTTATTAACAACATCAATTAAAGATCTTGTCGTTATATCGATGTTAGAAGCTAGATCTGAGCTAGTGTCCGCGATAAATGTATAAGGACTACTTGAAGCCGTTTGAGCTGAACTATGAGCATAGAAATCAAGACTTCCAACGCTGAGGCGGTCATGAAATCTTATCGATGTCCCTGTTGACCCTGAGCCGATCGTTTGATCTATCGTAACTGTTGAAGAGTCAATTTGCGTAACTTTAGCAGGGTTTGAAGGTTGTCCTGACCACGTAACAAGCTGCCCGACCGCCAACCCTATTGTTAAGCTTATATTTGTTATCGTTGTGCCTGCGGCCTGGGGATCACCCGTCACATCATAATAATTTAGATTTGGAGATCCTACGGATATCGTTGTTAAATTAAATCGATATTTTCCAACCGTGTTCATATAAAAAACATGGTTTTTAAAAGTTGTTAGATCTTTTGCAAGAGGCGCCCTATTATTTGACTGCGATATGCCCTGCTGTGATGGGCAGGTGTAAAGAGTTGCACCCATTAAAGAATTAGGCGTCTCGTCAGTGATAGATACCGATAAGGCCGTTATTTGAGCGCTTGTTATATATTTTTCTATAACTAGCTGTAATTCGTCGTTAGGCTCTACACCAACGCCACCAGACAGCCCTGATCTATACACTTGATAAAAATACTTTGTAGAGTCGACTTCTGAAGGAACGGGAAAAGTCAAATCAACAACTTTAGTCCCTGTGCTATTAGTTACCACTAGACGCTCTGAAGGTGCGCCTAAAACTAGATTTTTATTCTCGTCTTCGATCGCCCAAACGACTCTATAACAAACTTGATTGTTTATCGTAAAAAAACCTGAACTTCCTGTAATGGAGCCAGAAGCTCCGAGAGCTTTAGGAATGCCCGAATCTTTAATAGTTCCTGTCAGTTTGTCGAGTTTTTTTATCCCTGCTGAGCTTGTAAAATAAAAGTTCCTATTGGCTTCAGCCGCTCTTATTTTAGACTCTCCAGCAGGTGGAGAATAATTCCCAGCGTAATCAACCCAAGAACCGGCTCCGTCAGAATCGTAAGCAAGTGTCTGATGATAGTGAATGAGGGGTCTATCTTTGTACTCAAAGAGTCGATTAATGCTTTCAGCATCGCCTAGTCCTGTTATTTCGTCCCCGAATGTTTTAAAACCTCGACGATTAGATATTACATTTTCCTTATCGATAACAACATTATCACATATCTCCAAAGCTCCTGGAGGTGCCGTAAGTGGGTTTCTATGAGTAAACAAACCCTTTGCTTCGAGTGATATAGTTTGTGCCATTTTTACGTCCTAAAACGTCTTCTAACACTCGAGAAGACGCCGTTTCGATTAATGATTTTTTTTGGTGAGCTATCAACTCTCTTATTAATCGTCCTTAAGAAGTTTTGAACTAAAACATCAAACTTAGCTTGACCCATTTGCATTCCCTTGAGATCGCCCAAACTCTCCAGGACTTTAACGGCTCCAAGTTGGGCAAGTAGAGGAAACGCTGAATAAGGAATTTGAGCTATCGGACTCTCTCCGTTTTCCGCTACCCAGTCCCCAACTGCGATATCTGTTGGAAGAGTTTCTGCGAAGGTTAGCGTAAGAGAGTCTTTTGTTGTTATAGAGAGATCATCACTTAAAGAATTAAAACCAGGCTTACCTTTAATGATGTCGAAGACTGTGGCAGTCGTCCAAGCTGACGGCATCGATCCGAAAGTCAGAGTTTTACTTGCGGTATCGATCGACGTCACTTTTGCAGCCTTATTTTCAGCTACTAAATTATTTGGTCTTCTATAAAAGTATGCTCTTAACTTATCAGACGTATTAGAAGGGGCTTCAGTAAAACTTATTTTACTACCCTCTAAATAAAAACCACCCAAGCTTTTAATATAATCTCCGCCAGGGTCTCCGTAATCGCTAAGAGGCATTCGAGGTTTACTTTCAAAATCGTTATTTACAGGATTATAAAAGCCAACATCTTTAAGTTTCATCCCTATCGATCTCGATGGAATATCGAAACTTTTAACAGCTCCATCTATTGCGATGTCTTTAGAATGGACGAAAAAGTCTTGTTGTTCAGCTAGGATCATAGGAACTATTATAGACTGCATTTCATCCGTAAGAATTGCATTAAAATCGGTAGTCTCAAATAAGCTCTGGGATGTCGGAACTGACGCCCGTCTTTTTATAGAGCTTACTAAAGCCGTTGTCGTGTAGTCTATCGCCATTTTGTCACCTATTCGTTATAATAACCTTTCCCAATCATCGACTCTATTTTACCCAAAGATTTGCGAAGGCTCGCAAGTTCCTCTTTAACTCCTGGCCATGGGTCACCTTTTGCAATATCGTCATCTTCACCCTCAAGCCCCGGAATTTTCTCAATTGGAACTTCATGAACCGGAACATCTTCATCAAACTCTTCTTCAAGTTCTTCTTCATAAATATCCTTTCCTTCCAAATTATCTAAGACGTCCGGCAACTTGTCTTCACCTTCAGGCAACTCTTCATCGTCTTTTTTGGGAGACTTCTTACCAATTTTTTTAACTGAGATAGCAGTCATCAGAGGCTTTTCTTTTTTATCTCCCCCGGCTTCTAACATGCCCATTTCATCAATAATCTTTTTTAAAACTTCTTCGTCATTGTTTTTTTTCTTTGCCATTTTTTATCTCCTAAAAATCTAAAGGAACATTCACACTTATAAACCCACAAATTACGAACATGAGTGTGAGATAAATCCACCCCAAGATTTCGTTTTCGTTTTTCATTTAGGAAACTTCTCTTTAATAGCTTTTCGTTTCGCTAAATACTCTGTCATTTTCTCAGCATTGTTTTCTTCTTTCTCGGCTAAGGCTTCCATTAAGAGTTCATCAATTTGACGATACTCTTGGCGACGATCCTCTGAGGGTTTATTCCTAGCGGTCTCGTCGTCCATTTCTTTCTTAGCAGCTTCCAACTTCAAAACTTTTTGTTCGAAGTCGTCCAAGTTGTCACGGTCCCACTTGGCTATCTCTTTTTTCCGATGAATAACATGTGTCTCACCGCTTCTCTCAACAAACCTAACGCCAAACGCTTTATTGTAATAAACGTTATTGGAAACGAGAGGCTTAAACCTTTTTTCCAAATCTGATTTTCTTTTTTGGCTGGCACTAGATTCAACTTGCTCTGGTGTTAATTTAATTTCTTCCATTTCCAAACCTTATTTAAGTTTTTTAATTATTGCTTGAGTAAAAATCGAATCCTGATCTGCCGAATAATAATTATACTGCCCCAAGCCGTGGGTAATGGAGGTGGATGTCCTCAATTGTACTTTACACTCAGTCGTTTTCGTTATGGTAAACGTTCCTTTAATAAACAATAAGGCTTCGAAGCTGCTACTGGAACCATAGAAAGGCATTCCATGAAGTAATTCAATATTGTCTGTCTCGTTATATAACCTACAGGCTGAATAACTACCCTGATAAACCCTTTGCCAAATGTCGGCTTCATACATCCCAGCTTCTAATTCGAAAGATTCATTAGTGCCATTAAGACCATCGAAGGCACCAGAAACAAACCATGATTCACCTAAAACCGTATTAAGGTCCCGTGTTTGCCACGCATTGTTTTCAGTACCGCCGCCAGTAGTGTTGCCCCCTAGAGTTTGATACGGTTTTCTATCTTGCAAAACACAAACGGCTGGCTTGATAACTGCGGCTGTGGCTTGAGGTGGTTGTCTGTAGTCTGCGCCTTGGCGAGTGACCACAATATTCATTCCTGAATCTGGATTAGAGCCACCATCACTATCAGCATTTATCGTGCAACCTGTTGTACTAACAGCGGACACCGCTGCAAAAACATTCCCCGCTGCTTGGGGACACACAACAACCGCAGGCGCTACGGAAAACATCCCAGGGGTCCATGTGATTGTTATGTCACCGTTAACATTAAGATGAGTAACACTTGAAATAAAGTTCCCACACTGACTTGTTATACTTGCAGTTCCTGAAGGGTTTGCAAGAATTGCACTATAAGTATTTTCAAAAGTCCCAAAATCAACGAGGGGCATCGATAACACTGGGTTAAAAGATGAGTTCCAGCCTGCGATTGGGACCACTGCTTGAAAAGATAAAGACCAATTTCCTGAAGAACCACCGAAGCCATATGAAGGATCAACCCATCGGTAAGAGGTCTGTTCACCACTAGCACCCCAAGCGAAGGCAAGGTGAGTAGAATCATAGACTTTAACACGTCCACCTAGCCACATATCCGCATTAGTATTCCATAGAAGTGTTCCAACTTGAGAACCTAAATCAACAGTAGCACTTGCGTGAACGTGAGTAGTGTCTACAGCATACCCACTCGGTATTTCTAAGGTATAAACTGAACCAGTTCCATTTGCACCAACAGCATTGTATTGCACAGTGGCCGTTATCTCCATATTAGAGCCGTTACGTCTCCATTTGTAGGATTTAAATAGGAAGGCACTTGGTTCGGTATTGTCTGTATAAGTACCACCGTCTACTGACCAGACAGGCGTATAATCCGCCCAATCCGTAAATATAGATTCGCTGGAATTGAGCAACACACAATCGTTGGCGGTCGGGGTTGCGGTTATATTTACTCTCTGCTCATTTGCCCATGTTGAACTAGTGTTAACCGATGCGGATGTACTAAACGCGACGGCTTCATTATTAATACCAACACCGACCGTTAGATAGTCGCCTTTATTTAAAGTTGTCGTGTGAGACACAAACATCTGATAAAAATTTGTTCCCCCAAAAACTGCAACGCCATTAATCCCGATTGCTGGTTCTACATAATTGTCTGAACCAGCACCGTAATATTGAATATCTACTTCAACTTGTCTCTGCGCAATCCATTTTGTTCTATTATTAGCGCTATCATTGGTTGCTACAATATATGTACCGAACGCCGGATCTGTTTCAGTCGTGGTAATGTTAGATGACAGATTGAATTGAACTTCACCAGCACCGTTTGAAAGGTATTGTCCTTGCTGCATCCAAGAGGCCGACGCTGTTTTCGCTTGAGTACTCACCTGGAGAAATTGATTCGCGGATAAAGCTATGTCGTCGTAGCATAAAACTGCATCCGTAGCGGTCCCCAAATAATGGAATCCTATCTCAAGTGAATCACATCCTGTTGGTACTAATACCTGTTTTCTATACGTTTTAGCTTCGGCATTAGAACTTTCATTTAATGGAAGCTGATCTAAACTATCGGTGAGGATATCACCGTTTGTAACATCTTTTATAACTACCAGGAAGTCACCTGCTGAAACATTCGCATTATGATAGTATTGAAATTGTAATACTAGATTTCTATTCTGATAACCCTGAGGAACTGCCTTGGTGTAACACCACCAATCGTTTTCACTTCCACTTGTTGATGCGTACTTAAAGACTTTCTCATCATGAATAAGATCCGCTGCTGTTTCGGATTGGGAAAGTGTACCTGTTATAGTGGCAGTCGCCCCTCTCCATGTGGCATCGTCCCCACTTGCATCACTGGCTGTTTCTGCGCTTTTTGCTTGAATAGTAAAAAGGGTGTCTATAGAACCAACACCGCCGCCTGCTCCAAGTTCCGTAACTGTTCCAGCTCCATCTCTCGTATAAACTTTTTTCGATTTAGCATAGACGATGACATCATTTGCTCCGCCAGGGGCGGAAGGGTCAGACGCTTGATGATCAAGTTCTATATTTGTTGTAGCAGTTACTACATCACTCTTAATCCCTGAGGTACCGTTATCAATGGCTCCGAATCCTGAAGAAATCGATCCCGCATCTAAAGCTCCTACTGTCGTCAGATTAGCGGCTGATTGGATACTCGTTTGTGTTGCTGCGAGAGTTGCCCCTGATGTGACATTCCCCGAGCCGTCAAACGTTGCTATCGACCACACAACATCACCAGTCATACCTATTGAGACAGGTGCAGCGAGTTTTGTTGCAGTTGCAGCTAGAGCTACAGCAATGCTTACAGAACCATCAAAAGTCGTTCCGCCGACATTAACAGCTGCTGCCAACTTTGTTGCAGTTGCAGAATTTCCAGTAATCGAACCGGATATCGCTGAAGAGACAGTTAGTCCTGAAAGCGTCCCTAAAGATGTTATATTAGCCTGAGCTGCGGTTGAAAGAGTTCCAGCCAACTCTCCAGAAGATCCGTAAATCGCTGCTTTAGAGTTTACAACCGAGTTCGCAACAGACCCATCAAGGAGGTCTATTTCTGCCGCCAAGACATCACTTACTACGATGTTACCCGAACCATCAGTTTTTAAAGCTCTATCAGTCGCGAAACCTGAGAGAGTCGCTCCTGAGATTGAAGGGCTTGTTAAAGTTTTATTTTCTAAAGTTTGAGCAGCGTCTAAGTTTACAAGCTCAACGCTATTAAATTCAATTCGATCATCAGAGCCGATGCCTAAGCTTAAATCTGCGCCGCCTACATTATTCCGCCAATAGACGCCGTCCGTTTTAGCTAGACGAACAGCTCCGGCGCTCGCAACGCCGACAGTTCTTGAACTTATATAAAGACTCTTAACACCCCAACTAGCGCCGAAATCCACTTCAGCGCTTAAAGTGAAAGCTCCCCCAGTTTTTTGAAGTAAAGAGTTTGAGACAGCGACAGCCCAGTCTGTCACCGTTTGCCCCCAATCTTCTTCGTCTACATCTGGAAAGGCATAAGAAACGCTGTTGATCGTTACTGACTGACTCATAGCTTTACCTCAAAAAAAAAGAAGAGGGGTAGCAGGAAATTAAGTCGCAAGTGTATTGCTTTCTAAAAACCTGCTCCTACCTCTAACTGTAAAATTTAGCTGTTTACGATACCAGTGAGCTTCACTGCCCGTGACGGTGCTTCGCAGAAAAATGCTTGATCTGTATAAGCTCTTAGCTCGTAGCCGGCTCTATCAGAGAGTTCCCTGAACATTTGGTCATTAGACCCTGGGCGTTTAAAAGAGATCTCTTGAGATCCGATTCTTCTACACTTAGCAAGAGGAAGAATAAAACCCTCGCCCTCTTTGACGCAATTATGAGCTACAACTTCAATCTCTCCATTTTGTCCGTAGAACTTAAGAGATTCTTGTCCTTGCTCACCTTTCGCTCTGGAGTAAGAGCTATCAAAACGTCTCAGCGCTGCCATGTCAGAATTTAACTTCGCCCATGTCACAGGATTGATATAAGCTGTAACGCCTTCATTCAACCCTCTAGCAACCGCTGAAGATGTTGCTTTAAGAAGCTTTGCCATATTAAGATCTACTCCGCCAACGGCAAAGCTATTTCCTTTCCACAAATTATAAGTTCCGGCATTAATTCCGAACAAGCTTCCGGTGTTGGTAATAACTTTATCAATGCCGGCCATTTCATTCGAGTATGCTCCCTTCCAGACAAGATAAGCAGAGTCGTCAGAATCGGCAGCTATAAAAGTATCAATAGCTCCAATATCAGTCGCATTCCCTGACACCGAGATAGCTCGATTATCAAGATCTACTGCTGTTATGACGAGAACGGCATTAGTGTTCTTTTTAGAAGATCCGTCGTAAAAATCCAGTTCAGCATTTTCAGCACCTGCCCATATACCACTTGCCCAGCTAGCTGCCGTAAGAGTGATAACTGTGTTTTCTGTGTCTGCATTTGCTGAGCTATCAGCGTTTCCAAGACCGCCGGCGCTTCCGCCATAAAGAAGCTGAAGCTCTAATCTTTTAGTGATGCTTTCTAACATATTCTCAACTAAAAGCTCTGTTCCCTTAACAAAAGACTTTTTAGAGTTTGAAGCTTTAGCAGCTGCATCATAAGAAAGCGATGATCGCAAGACCATTTGACTTCCTTGAAGCGTTGCGTTCTTCATAGTGAGAGAAACCGACTGGTTAAGAGAGAAAGCCGATGTTCCGGCCGCGGAGTATGTTATCCCATGCTCGTTGCTTAAAACAACGGGTTGGTTATAAGAATCGCCTGTTTCCTTGTCAGAACCGACGAACTTGATCGACTTTACTAAATGCGAGCTTTCAGGAATTAAATTGATGATACTATCACCATAAACAGCTTTAAAAAGACCGTTTAGCTGGGATACATCCGTAAATTGATTTTGAGCCATGATTTCCTCCGAAAAATAGATAAATAATTAATTTTGTTTTTTTATATGTGTTACTTGATCTGTCTGGTTAGGCCGCATGGCCGACCTGTGAGCAAATCGGGCAGAAGTTATGATAGATCGCTGAAAGATCGTCACGGACTTCTACCCCTATAGTATAACCCTCGAAATTCTTAGGCAAGCCCTAGCTTAAATCGTTCGTTCTGTTTCTTCCATTCCTGAATCGTCAACTTAGGCTTTTTTACTCTTTTTGCCGGAGAAGACATCTCTGGGCTTTGCGGTCGCCTCTTTAACTTTGCAATTTCAAACTCTCGCGCTTTTCTTAGAGTGTCCTGATCTAAAAACTCTCCTAATTGGTTTGTATCTAGGCCTGAGTAAAGATCTTTATGCTCGGAAATAAGATCTTTCCGAACAAGTCCTACTGCCTGCTCCATAGAGATCGGTTTTCCAGCTTTTTGATAAGAGAGCATATACTGCGCAACTCTTCGAGAGCTTCCTGGAGTGTTTGGAACTTTTGACGCTTTTAAAGCTTCTTTAATCCCAGCACTTAAAGTTCCCTTATCTTTTTCAAGCTGTTCAACTTGCTGAAGCCGATTTTGCTGCTCTTCTTGCGCTCTATATTTCTTTAAAGCTTCTCTATCTTCGTGGATACCTCTTTCATCCTCAGACATATCTTCAACATGAAGTTTATTATAAAGATAGTCTTCAGCGAGTTCTCTAAAATTCACACCCTGAGCTTCGATTAAATTTATAGGATCTGTTTTAAGACGATCCAAGACAGCCTCAGCTTTTTTCCCTATAGAAACAGCTGTTCTAAACTTTTTATCTGACGCTTTCCTGGTTTGGTAAGCAGTCTTTAACTCGTCTACAGTGAGATGATCTTCTTCATCTCCCCAGGACACTCGATGCTTTTCTGACTCAGTCTTCTCAGCCTCAACGTCTTCTCCTTCATCCTCCGAGGTTTCTTCTTCTCCCTGATAACCTCTGTAATCCTCTTCGAAAGGAGAATCATTGCTTTCTGCTGGTTCTGCTGTTTCTGCTGGTTCTGCTGTTGTTTCTGTTGCTACTTCATCCATTTAAAAAAGGCCTCCTGTTAAAGAATTGAATTTTTCTCCCGATAAGGGGTTCGTCGGCATGCTGGGCATATTGGGCATATTCGGCTTGTCTTTTTCTACAGGTTTCGCTGTATCTAAACCTTCGATGTCAGGCGCAGCAACAGGACCCATCGGAGCACCTGGAGCACCTGGAGCACCTGGAAGAGGTTGCCCGACCGGAGGAGCAGGTTGTTGTTTTAAAAGAGCGAGGACGACGGGATCTGTTTCTCTTAAAAGATCGATATGCTCTTGCATATGATCTAAAACAGCCTTTAAGAGTTCCGGATCTCTTCGAGCTTCTGTCGATGCTAAAACGCTTTTGTGCTCGTCTAAATGGATTGCATGATTATCTGTTAAGATTGCTTTTACTTCTTTTTTAGCGCCAAGATCCTCATTTTCGTTTTTAATTAAAATTAGCTCTGCTTGAGTTCCTTCCATGAGAGGCTCTAGCCTGCCTGTAGAAAGAACCTGAAGAAATTGCTCTGGAGTTTTTACCATCCCTGCGCCTAAGAGCTGCTCACCCATATTCACTCGACCTGCCAGGGTCCTCGATAAAGGATTCCCCATGTCGACAATAACTCTCTGAATATTCGACAGGTCATCTTTAGTCCAATCTTTCATAAGAGAACGGTTAGACTTACCTACAATGGTTGAGACTCTTGGAGTTGAAGCATACTCTTTTAAGATGTCTATTATGTGAGTTCCAACATCCTCCAAGAGAGCAGCATAGTTCGATTGTAAATGACTAGAAAATTGAAGCGCCATAGATTGGACGAGCGCGAGAGCTGCCCCAGACTTTAGTGAACTCTCAGGATTACCTCTGGAGACACTGTTAACCCCGGAAATCGTCTCCATGGAGCTTTCTATAGCTTTCATATAGTTGTACGTTTCGGGACTTGTAGAGGTCAACTGTAGCGGCTGTGGAGGTCCAAGCTGCGGATCAAACTCCAATAAATTTAAACCGCCGACAATTTCATCAACTGTTAAATTATGTCCAGCAGGAACCGCAATATTCTGAACTCCAAAAGTTGAAATATTCGTGATCACGGTTGAAGATAAAGCGTCGAAAGTTTCTTGCAAGGGTAAAAGGTCGAAAGCTGTGGAGTATCCAAAAGGGGATCCGTTCTGCTCATACGGAACGACTCGAGTTAAAGGAATTTTTTTGTAAGGCAATTCTGAGTCGATGAGTATTACATCTGCACTTATAAACTCAACAAGACGACCACCAGGAACCGCCAGTGTCGGTCTATGATAAAAGGTCATAACTGCTATTAATTCACTGTCGCCTTCCTTATTGTATAAATTTCGATCATTACTCTTATATCGAAAATCAGGATCTCCAGAATTTAGAATGTCATCTTTCTTTTTTTTATATTTCGCTGCTACTTCATACTTGTTTTTATACTCAATCGTGATGAACCAGTCTGAGTCTTGGATATCAACTAAGTTATGATCATAGATCACATTCGGTGGAGAAAAGTTTTTGATAACTATATCCCCGTCTTTTAAAATCTCCCCGTCTTCCGCTGCGTATTCGTTCCCTTCTGAAGTATCCCACGTTAGCCCGATCCAGCCTTCAGCAGCCCATAAGCACGTCTCAACAGCTTGTTTTATATGTCTCTCAACTTTCTTTTCTCTCATATAGTAATCGAGTAAACCGTCCGCGAGAATAACCTGGGCAGCTGATTTTGAATCGGAATTAATCGCTTTAGGCTCGAAAGCTGGACGTTGAGAAGTTGTCATTACTAGTAAATGCTGTAAAAGGTTTCGGTAATGATTAATTGACAGGTGACTAAATTCCTCCGACTCTCCACCCATCCAAGAGGAACCACCTGTTTCCATCGATCGATAGTATTGATTATAAGACTTTTCTAGAAGCCTTGCCCTTCCCGTTAGCATCAGATTTTCACTAAAAGCATCTATTTTTTTTAGCAGGTGTGAACCGATCTCTTCCACGTCTGCCGTTGCAAAATATTTTTTATCGTCCATATCTTTTTCTCCCTCCGAAGGCTTTCGCTAAACTTTTGTTATTTTCGCTTTTTTCTCGTCTCTTGTCTAAGAAATGGCTGTCGTCTGAAAGTTTATAGTTTGCTGGAATAGGGTTATTGTTTTCCCTAACATTTCTTACTAAATAAATTAACGAAGCTAAAGCGTCAAAATGCCCGTAAACCTGAGATCTGTCGAACTCTTTTCGGGTTTTGTTCCAAACGCCCGATTTTAGACACCCTATCAGCTCTTTACACTTCGGAGATATGAGAATCTTCCCCTGTTTCATCCAAAGCCTCAATTTATTGACCATCGCTTGCAAAGAGTCTTTGCTGGTCGCCAAAAACGGCATTTTATGAAGAGTTCCTAAATCTTGAAGCAAAAGAAGATTGTTATTGTCCGCGATTCGAAGATATGTCTTTTTTTCGCCAAAAACTTCAGACTCTTTCGCTTTTAAACCTGACACTAGACTATCTGTCGTCATCTCAGGCCCGAAGACGACAAATTCATCCAAAATAATCAATTTTGCTTGTAAAAAGTCCCAAATAGCATAAAGACAAGCTGTTTTATCCCTTACTCCTAAATCCATACTTAGGTAAGGATGATAAAACTCCCAAAACTCGTTTTTCTTATACTCCTGAACACAAGAATCCGTAAATTCAGGACAAATCGATCGCTCTCGATCAATGACAAATTTTACAAGGTACTCTCTTTGCCAGTCGGTATCACTCAGACACTCTTTTTTGTATTCTTCAATTTCTGCAGGCCCGACTTCCGGATCGTCGAAGATGGTGAATTCGGCAAACGCTCCTTCGGCCTTTGCTTTATCACAAAACGCCTTAAAAGGGTGATCCGGCGTTAAGGGCGGCGTGGAGATCATAATAGCCTTAGCATCTTCTCGTCCTCGGAAAGTCGGGACTATGATTGAAGAGTAAAGGTAGTCCAATTTGTTTATAAAACCTGCTTCTTCAAAAACCATCAAATCCAAAGCTTGCCCTCGAGGTCCATCAGGGTTTCGATCAAGGCCAATTAGTTGAATTTCTGATTTGTTTTTAAAGATGTATTTTTTTTTACTAGAGAACCATGCAGGCTTTATGTCTTCAGGCATATCTTCCATTAAAAACTTAAATGCTGGAATTATAATCTCTTCTAAATCGTTCGCAAAAGCTGAAGCAAACTTAACTTTACTAGAAGGGCAGGAAATCGCCTTTTCTAAGCATTTTACAGCAGCCCAAAAGGATTTACCAAAACGTCGAGAACAATTAGAAACAAACAGCTTACCCGTAGTTTTTTTAAACTCATGTTCAATCAAGAGTTGAGAGTTTCTCAACTTCCACTCTAAACTCCCTCGACGCCAGAGCTCGCCTTTTACTGCGTTTAAGCTTACTAATTTTTCCTCTGATCCGCTCGATTTTGTCTTCTTCAAATTTTCTATACTCATCTTGATATTTATACCATTCTCGAATCGATCGGCGAATGAAACGGCTTAGGTTTCCATCAAAGAACTCTTTTGCGCACTCTTCTGCCATCTCAAGCTCTTCGTCTAAAAGTCTAACTTTGATGTGTGATCGACTCACTCGAAACCGCCTTAAGTAGAACTTTAGTATCAACTTCCGCGAGTTCCCTCGTAGTAGTTTCCACCTTCACGAGGTTTCGACTTTCTAGACCAATAATTTGCGCCATTTGAGAAAGAGCTTTTAGAGCATAAGAATACTTTTCTTCTTCTTTACACTTATAAAAGATTTCTGAAAGTTCTTTTATCATGGTTCGAAGCAGAATCATTCTCTCGTCATCGAAATCATTTTTTAAGACTCTCCAAGCTTGATCTATGATCCTAAAAGAAGCTCCATGCTCAACTTTAAATTCTTTTTTAACTCTATCAGAGAGTTGCTCTCTAAACTTTTTCCCCGAGGTAGACTTAGAGAGAGTAAGGGCCTGGAGTATCCACATTGAACAGGTTTCAACCTGAAGCTTGCTTTCCCACTTGCTCCTACTCTCTCTCTTCATCTTTTTTGCCTTGACATCAATTTCATATTTTCTTTATTTAGAAGACGACTCAACCCCTCATCGTGGGACACGACTTTCCCTGTAATGGTGTTCAAACTGCTTTCTATCCTTGATTGTTTTTCTTTTATCTTTTTAACGTCACTTTTTAAATTTTCGTTTTTAAAGATTAAAGCTTTAGAAGCCACAACGAGAAGTGCAAGCGATATAAAACCCAAAAGATCTGGGATAGCGATTCTAGGGAGAAAGAAAAAACATTTTCCCATGTACGCAAAAAGGAAAATTTCTAAACAAACTTCGAACGACTTTTCTTTACTGAGTTCCAATTATCGCCTCCTTAGCAAAAAGACTGTCTGCCTTTTCCAAAACCAACTCTAAGAGATCTCGATAAATAACTTTTTCACCGACAACAATATCGTCCTTAATCAAAATCTCTTTTAGCTGATACTCCACGCCGTCGATTTGCTCCAGAGAAAACGCTTTTCTTGGATTACTCTCCAGACTTTCTTTTTTTTGCTTTTCTGTCTTTTTCCCTCTGTTTGTCCAGCTGTTTTTTGTACTCAGGATCTTCTTCTTCTCGCTCATGTCGTATCTTCTCCAAAATTGCATCTATAAAAATTTTTGATTCCTCGATGATTTTACTCAGCTTTCCAGGGAAGAATCCATCCGAAATTATCGCTTTTATAATCTGATATCTCCGTCCCGTATCCGCTAGAGCCTTTCCCCGAGAGGGTTTCAACTCTTCGTCCTTCTTGATGCCCACCTAAACTCCTTTCATTTATTTGTACTCCGTTTTTATATAGTTTGAACTATACAGCTTTTAAGGGTTAAAATAAAGCAGGAGTTTTTAATGGATATAGAAATAATAAGATTTATTGAAGAGGTCGGCTTTCCAATTTTTATATCTCTCATCTTCATTCTTAGAGTTGATGTAAAGTTAAACAAACTTTTAGAGCTAGAAAGAAGAATCTTAATCATACTAGAAAGGAATAAAAAATGAGTTTTGTCTCTTGGCTCCTTGTAGGTCTTTTT
>Ga0315334_10000294_pt1 | contig 30631 bp, 21 predicted proteins | sample M150034915metaG_FD_205555 | JGI IMG/M metagenome (GOLD analysis project Ga0315334, IMG submission 205555) | Ammonia-oxidizing marine archaeal communities from Monterey Bay, California, United States - M1 500m 34915 | ecosystem: Environmental > Aquatic > Marine > Intertidal zone | place: USA... | reverse complement strand
ATGCACCGATTGGTTACATTGCCAGCACTCAGGAATGGTGCGAATCAAATGGAGAGCAACTCGCAAACTGGTGGCGCAATGCAGATTGTGAGATTCACCACTTCATCGGCAAAGACATCACCTATTTCCATACGTTGTTCTGGCCAGGCATGTTAAAGTCCGCTCAGTACAACATGCCAACCAAAGTCCACATTCACGGATTCCTGAATGTCGACGGTAAGAAAATGTCCAAGCGTGATGGAACTTTGGTCGCCGCAGAAACTTACTTAAAACACGCTGGCCCGTCCTACCTGAGATACTTCTACGCCACCAAACTGACATCCCGTGTCGAAGATCTCGATTTAGGAATCGATGAGTTCACCGAGAAGGTGAACAGCGACTTGGTGGGCAAAGTGGTTAACTTGGCAAGCCGCGTTGGGAAATTTGCCCATGCCACCGGGCTATCTGATAGTTATCCCGATGACGGTGGACTGTTTGCGGCCGCCGCGGCAGCAGGTGATGATATCGCGGAAGCTTACGAACTGGGCGAATACTCCAAAGCCATGCGAAGAATCATGGAACTGGCTGACGCGGCCAACCCATTTGTTGAACATGCAAAACCATGGGAAATGAAGAAGGACGAGAGCCGAGTTGATGAACTGCGGGATACCTGCACCATCGCCTTGAATCTATTTCGACAACTCGCAGTTTACCTGTCTCCCGTATTGCCTGAACTGGCAAGCAAGTGCGGAGAATTGCTGGGCGAGGAAATTACATCCTGGGATCAAAGCAGAAAGCCATTGGTCGGAATCCCTGTTTCAAAATTCAAACGTATGATGGATCGCGTACAACTTGAGGATCTGAAGAAAATGATTGAAGAAAGCAAACAACTGGCAGCAGCAGATGCAGCGGCAGCAGATCAACCCACCTTTGATGACAGTGACCAACCCCTCAAGGATGAACCACTAGCGGATGAAATCACCATCGATGAATTTGCAAAGGTGGATTTACGAGTTGCACGCGTCATCAGTGCCGAACACGTTCCCGAAGCCAACAAACTGCTTAAACTGACTCTCAGCCTTGGCGGCGAAGAACATCGCCAGGTATTTGCCGGGATCAAAGCCGCCTATGAACCGGAAGCACTTGTTGGGCGACTGGTTGTCATGGTTGCAAATCTCAAACCGCGTAAGATGCGTTTTGGACTCAGTGAAGGAATGGTCACTGCGGCAGGACCTGGCGGCGCAGATGTTTTCATTCTTGGTGTTGATGACGGGGCACTGCCCGGACAACGTGTGCACTAAGGCAGGGCCGTAACATGCTGCAGCGAACACTTCGTTCTTTCCGACGTCATCTCCTGAATCGAATGGTGCTGCGACCATCACAGCATCCGATTCAGGTATCGCATCAGGAGAGGGTGATGCTGCAATGTGAGTCGCATCAGATTGAGTGCTTTGTCCAGCAAAGCACTCAGGATCCCGAACCCCCCGACCTGCTGGTCCTCAAGTTTCCCGGAACTGCTGGGCGGGCAGAGCGTTCAACCACATTTCCGATTTCCATACTGGATGTACCACGAACGGCGATGTGGACGTGGAATCCACCCGGTTACGGCGGCAGTGCTGGACAAGCAAGCCTGTCGACGATGGCTTCGGCAGCCTCCGCGTTCTGGAAGAAAATCACAGAGGAACACGTGGGTCCAGAAACATCTGTCTGGCTGTGTGGCAACAGCCTAGGCTGCACGACGGCACTGCATATCGCTGCAACAGCGCAGCCAGATCGAAGTCGGACCGGTTTGATTCTGCGGAACCCGCCTCCACTGCGCCGCGTTCTCAAACACGCCGCCTCACCTTACCCGCATTTTGGTTTAATCAATCGCGTGATCGCGGACCTGAGCGATTCTATGGATGGCATGCTGACAGCCAGCCACGTCGATCTTCATGCTGTTGTTCTGCAGTCGGAACTCGATACGCTGGTTCCGATCGAGTTCCAAAACGAATTACTGGCTGTCTATGCGGGTCAATACAGGACTGTTTTGATGGAGGGCCTTGATCACGATGGCCTCACAACCGATCAGCATGAGACACGGATCAACGATTCAATCCAGTGGTTGTGGGAACACACAGGACCCAATAAGCGCGTATTCTCAAACAAGTGATGGACAGCGGGCGAAAAATGGACGAGGCACGAGTGCGCAAGGCTGTAACGATTGATGCAAACTCCATTGCAGAGATCTACAACCACCATATCGCGATCGGTGGATCAACCTTCGATACACAGCACTGGACGGAGGCCGAGGTCAGTCAACTTATCGGTGCTACAACACCTCACGCGTGGTTTGTTGCCGAAGTCCATGAACAGATTGTCGGCTGGTCTTCGTCACGCCCGCATAGTACTCGTCATGGCTATCGATTCGCTTGCGAAACATCGATCTATCTGCGGCCGAATGCAACCGGATGTGGTATCGGAGACCAACTGCAAACCCATCTAGAACAACATTGTCGTGAAGCCGGGATTCATCACGCGGTTGCGAAAATCATCAGCGACAACCAGCGAAGTATTTCCTTTCATCAGCGCTACGGCTACGAGATTGTTGGTGTCCAGAAAGAAATTGGATACATAAATGGAAACTGGTGTGATGTCACCATCATGCAAAAGGTCTTTGCTTGATCGGATACGCGTTGGCAATGATCGTCTGCGTTAAAACGACGACCAACATCATTCCCTCTCTGCGGCATCAGCGACTTGCCGCACGAGCCTCGGCCAGCATGCTGATCATCTCGGGAAGTATCAGCGAAGCGGGCAGAGCATAACTCACCACCCGACCGGCACGGGCGATATTGATACCGACCACATTGCCATCGGTGTCGAGTAGGGGTCCGCCGCATTCATCTGGGTCCAATACGGTGTCGTGCTGCATGACTTGGTCAAAACCTGTCAATCTCACATTTCTCGGACCATTGACTCTCGCATCGCTTTCAGACTCCCGCATGACGTTTAACTCGCGAATCGCGGCATCCACATCCATCGTTGTGGGGTCACTCGCGGGGTCACTCCGCGTGATCGTCAAACGCACATTCTCGCCAGGAAACATCCCACGCAGGGTCTCGATCACACCAAGGCGACTTCTTTCTTCACGTCCATTGATCGCAACAATCAGATCTCCCTTTTTCAGTCCAGCTGCCTCGGCACCACTATCGGCAAAGACACCACGAACCATGGCCCGACCGGTCCTGTCGTCCTGAAGCAAAACCCCAAGCCGGCCCTGATGGGTAATACGACGTGGTTTCGCTCCAACGACCCCGAGTCCAATCGGAGTTGATTTGCGTCCAACACTGATCACAAAGCTGGCAACTGGAGGAATCTCTCCTGTAAATTCTGCGGGGTTCAGCGTGATATCGCCTTCGACTCGCAGCAGTGCTAAATCGTTGCTTCTGCGGACCGCCGCGACGCGAGCAGGCAGCAACTGACCGTCATTCAAGCGAACGCGAATCGGATCACCGTCCAATTCGCTACGTTTGGTCAGGATAAATCCGTCCTCAGCCACAACCGTTCCAAGAGCCACTGGACGATCGCCACTGTAAACCTGAACGACAGCCCCCTCGATTTTCTTAGCAACCGGGCGAACCAACTTCATCATCATGAGGTTGTCACGCCGAGCAAGCGGTTCAAATTGCGCACTCGAAACTTGCGGCACTGCGGACAGTATCAAGCCAACGAGTGCGAGGGGAGTCTTCTTTAAAATATTGCGCATAATGCTGTTAATCATCTTTGAACCATCAATTGAACCATGAATCAATCGCCGCGGCCGATCACCACTCTTAAGAAGAGCGGTTTGCCCTCGCGATCCACTCGCACCCGAACATTCTCACCAGGCATCGTCTCAGACACTGCTTTTTTCAGCGACTGAAAATCCGTAATTGTTCGTTCGCCAAATACTTTGACGGTGTCCCCCGCTTTAAATCCTGCTTGCATGGCTGCCGAGTCGGGCCGCACCTCTTCGATCACCGCATCTGGTTTCTGAGAATTGCCCTGGACACCCAATACGGGGCGAAAACCAGGCAGTGAACCCCAGAACTCTCCAGCTTCAAGACGTTCCCATGAGTTGGTGTAGTTATCGATTGGTATATGCAAATTTTCTTCAACGTCGTTTCCAATGCGGCTGTGAATCGCAATCAGTCGTCCCGACAGATCAAACAACGGTCCACCGCTATCGCCGCCGATCAATGCGCAGTCGGTAGTTAAAACCGATCGGTCCACGCGGGCAATTCGGCCGACCCGTGTGACTGCACCCCGTTCCTGGTCAAAGCCACTCGGGTGCCCAGTAGCGATGCACCACATGCCAGTTGCAAGTTTGCCACTGGTCCCCATCGTCGCGTGAGGCCATTCCTTACCGTCATTCTGGCCTGGATCAATTTTCAACATCCCCGCGTCGACATTCTTGTTCAAACCGAGGGTCTTTGCCGCCAGCTTTCTTCCATTTGAGAGAATAACCGTCGCTTTCTTACCTGGTCGCAAGACGACATGAGCGGCCGTCAAAACGGTCCCATCACCGTCTATAATGACCCCGCAGCCTTGGGATTGTCCAATCCTGATACTGACCGTACAGGCCACCGCAGCTTCAGATACACGGGCAAACTGTCCTTCAAGCAACTGGAGCTGGACGATCGACTTAGGTACTTTGCCGGAAGTGAAAATTCCCTGCAACTCGCTGGGCACCGCCGTTTTGGTTCCCGAGTCGGACTTTGCTGACTCGAAAACAGAATCATCCTGAGCCCAAGCCGACAGACCGCCGGAAAGCAAACTCAGGAGAATGCAAAAGACAGTAATCACAAGACAGTGATGCTTGCCGATGTGGTACGTCGTGCGTAGGTAAATTTGCAAAGCTGCCTCTAATCGCGAAACGAAATTGCGATCGCATATTCACAGATGAATGTGCATTGACCAACGTATTGTAACTTCTATTCAAGGTCTCGGAAAAAGTGACCACTCTTTTAAGAAAACAACATGAAATGAACGATGTTTCGGGTCAAACGCTAATTTTCGGCTGCGGCTACCTCGGTAGGCGGATCGCAAGGCTGTCAATCCGTGACGGAAATGAGGTGTGGGCAACCACGCGGCAAACCGTAAAAAAACGGGATCTTGCCGGGTTGGGAATCCGGCCCATCCTTGCCGATTGGTCAGATCGCCGATCACTTGCAGCCCTTCCTGAGGTCGATCGGATCGTTGTTTGCGTCAGCTATGATCGCCAGAGCAACCTCAGCCGATTGGATTCGCAGGTAGGCGGACTACGGAATCTGCTTTTGGCAATCTCGCCCAAGACGACAATTTGCTACGTCAGCACCACAGGCGTCTATCACCAACTTGGTGGCCAGTGGGTGGATGAAGCCAGCCCAACACACCCTGCACGTGAGGGCGGGCGAGCACACCTGATGGCAGAAGAGCTATTGCACCGACTCCGCCCTCACTCAGAATGGACGGTGCTGCGTCTCGCAGGTATCTATGGGCCGGGCAGGGTTCCACGCGCTGCAGATGTGATCGCGGGACGTCCCATCGCGTCGCCCCAAGACGGATTCCTGAATCTGATCCACGTCGACGATGCAGCCAAAGCCGTTCGCGCCGCATGGCAACGGCCCAAACAGCGACTATACGTCGTGAGTGATGACCAACCGGTACTGAGAGGGAACTTTTATGAAGAAATCGCAAGGCAGACAGGTGCCGCAGCACCGCGGTTTGTACTCCCAACTGCCGGCTCGCCAGTCAGCATGCGTTCTGAAAGCAATAAACGCGTATGGAATCGACGGATGAAACGCGACTTGCATTCAAAGTTGCAATTCCCCACCTATCGAGAAGGTTTGGCAAGTATCTTGCAGAGTTAGCTCAGCCCGTTAGCTCAGCCCAGAGACGCAGTTGAGCTGCCACCATTCGGAATTGCTTCAAGTGTGGCTGCTAAGATGGGGTTATCGCATCCATCAACCAATCCGTACAATGCGACAGAAGATTTCCTCATCTCACTCTTAACGAACATCATGCTAACCCGCAAACCGATTTTTCCCGGAATCATTGAACTGAACTTTCAGGCAGGGGAAGTGCTCGGTTGCAATGTCTATCTGGTTCATGACAACGATGAGTGGATTTTGATTGATATCGGATACGAGGAAACAGTCGACGATTTCGTCGAAATCATCCGCCAACTCGACTTTCCACTTTCACGCTGCAAAACACTTGTCGCCACCCATGCCGATGTGGATCACATTCAGGGACTTGCCAAGGCCAAACAGTTACTGAAGACGACAGTCACCGCCCATCCCAATGCTGTTGATCCCCTACAGTCCGGTGACACGCTAGTCACCCTTGCTGAAATAGCGGCTCAGAATCTGAAGATGGCGATGCCTCCCGTCGAAATCGAGCACGAGGTAAACGATGGGGATGTCATTGAAGTCGGATCGCTGAAGGTCGAAGTCTGGCACACTCCCGGACACACCAATAGCCAATTGGCATTCCGAATTGGGGATGTTCTGTTGAGTGGTGACAACATCTATCGGGATGGTTGCATCGGTGCCATTGACGCTCACCATGGAAGTGACATCCAAGCGTTCGTGAACTCGCTTGAACGGATCCGTGATAGCGACGTCAAATGGTTGGCACCGAGTCATGGACCGATCTTTCCCAACGATCGTGAGTTACTTGATGCAACGATCCAGCGTGTCCGCAGTTATCTAAAAATGGCCGACTTCGGCACTCTCGCCGAAAGCTGGCCTCTCATGGATGAATGGGACGAAGAAGTAGCCGCAGGGCGGCTTCCTGACGGTCTCCAACCGTAACGCTCAACACCGACCGTCGCGTGCGCAGTTTCCAGATCTCAGTTTCCAGATCTCAACTCGCAGACACCCCGATCTGCCCACCCAAAGCAGTGCATCACACGGCAGGATCCTCGTACCGATGATTCCAGTAGTAACGCTGCTAGGGGCAATACTGCGCACATTAGTGACGCTTGCTTCCCTATCTCGACCCCGATGGCGATTCCCAGACTCTGGTTTCGTTCGATGCCAAGCGACAAACGCCTAACTTCGACGCCGCAGCAGGTGGTTTTTGACTAAGATAGAGGACAGCTCTGCTGGCGAGACTCATCTGCTGAATCTTTTAGCTGCCCAGACATCCGCAACCAATGTTAAACGCCTCCGCGACACACACGTTCTTACGATGACAGACAGCCCCAATATCAACTGACAGCATCCCTCATCGATCCTTGTCTTTCATCAATCCTTGCACCCTCATTCATGACCAGCGAATCCTCAATCACCTCAGCCATGTCCAACGCGAAGGATGGAATATTCCTCGGCATCGACGTCGGCGGAACCAATGTCAAACTTGGACTGGTAGACAGCGTAGGTAAACTACACGCTAAAGCTTCAGTAGCGACCCCCGAGTTAGGAACCCCGCAACGGGTTTTCTCTGCCGCTGTCGCTTTTGCATATCGCGAGCTACCGGAAATGGGCCGCAGCAGATCGGACCTTGCCGGAATTGGCTTGGCTGTACCTGGTGTACTGGACGCCAAAGAATCAGTCCTTCGAGAAGTTGTGAATCTGCCTGGCTGGCAGGGAATACCATTGCGGAAAGTTCTTGCTGACGTAAGTCACTTACCAAGCGTGGTGGTCAATGATGCAAATTCAGCAGCCTACGCTGAGCATTCATCGAGATCGCTGGGAAGCCAATCACTTGCTTTGATAACGTTGGGCACTGGCATTGGCTGTGGTCTGGTTATCAACGGTTCGCCGTTCAGCGGTGACCACGGTTGTGCCGGAGAGTTGGGGCATATCGCAATCAGGTTTGGTAAGGACGCCTTATCATGCTCCTGCGGAAAACGCGGCCATCTTGAGGCATACGCTGGCTCCAACGGAGTCCTGGCTCAATTGCGTTCCTTGGCAAAAACAAACCCGGAAGCGGATGTTAACGGTTGGATCTCTGCAGAATCTGTCACACCGCGAGACATTGCCGAACGTGCTCACAGCGGGTGTGATCTTTGCCGCTCAGTGATTGATCAGACTGCCGAATACATCGGTCAGGCAATCGGCCAACTCGCACAGGTCATCGATCCCGCCGTCGTCCTGCTAGGTGGAGCCATGACGTTTGGCGGAGACCAATCTGAAATCGGCAGAGTTTTTTTGGAAAAAGTGCGTAGCACAGTTATCGATACCACTCTTCTCGAGGTTGGTAGCAATCTTAATATCGAATTTGCTTCACTCGGCAATGATGCCGGAGTCCTTGGAGCAGCAATGGTCGCGGAACAGGCAATTTAATAGTGATTGAAAACCCAAATGAACGGATCCCCTGTCGTGTTTTCACTCGTGCTTCCGATGCGAGTGTCGCGGCAGCCAACGAAATCGCTGAACTGATATGTGAAAAAGCAGATCAGGGGCAAATGTGTGTCCTGGGGCTCGTTGCCGGATCCTCTCCTGTCAATGTTTACAACGAACTCGTACGAATGCACCAGAAAGGTGAGGTCTCGTTCGCCAACGTGATCACCTTCAATCTGGACGAGTACTTTCCGATGCAACCATTCGAGTTGCAGAGCGTTTCTCGATTCATGCACGAACACTTGTTCGATATGGTCGATATCCAGCCCAGCAATGTACACATCCCTGACGGTGCTGTTCCGAAAGCGGAAGTTGCTGAATATTGCCATCAGTACGAACAACAGATCTGTGACTGCGGTGGTATCGATATTCAGCTACTGGGGATCAATCGGACTGGTCACATCGGATTGAATGAGCCAGGTTCCGATCGTTCCACACGAACCCGCATGATTACGCTGGACCGCGTGACCCGAACCGATGCTGCCAGCGATTTCTATGGAGCTGAAAATGTTCCCCGCTATGCCATTACAATGGGTGTTGGAACGATTCTGGAAGCCAAAAGAATCCTGTTGCTCGCTTTCGGCGAAGGCAAGGCCGACATTGTTGCAAAGACCGTAGAAGGTTATGCAAACTCGACAGTCCCTGCCACCTTCCTTCAGAACCATCCCCTCACGCAGTTTCTGCTCGATGAATCAGCAGCCTCGAGCTTGACGAGATTACAGGCTCCGTGGTTACAGGGTGATGTCAATTGGAATGCAGAAACCATACGACGTGCCGTGATCGATCTGTCGCAGGAGTTAGGCAAGGCTATTCTGAAGTTGACCGACGCTGATTACAACGAACAGGGCTTGCAGGACTTGCTAGCGGCACACGGAAACGCCTACGCCATTAACCTGCGTGTCTTCCGGCACATGCAATCCACGATCACCGGTTGGCCAGGCGGAAAACCCGAACACGAAAAGCAGGTCGGCGACCGCCCCGGACATCGCGACGACATCTTTCCGAAACGGATCATTGTCTTTTCGCCACACCCGGACGATGACGTAATTTCCATGGGCGGTACGCTGATTCGTCTCGTGGAGCAGGGCCACGAAGTACACATCGCCTACCAGACGTCCGGTAACATTGCAGTCTTCGATGAGGACGCAATCCGATTTGCCGAGTTTGCTGAGGATTTCTGCAGTGAATTCCAGATTCATGCTCCGGGACTCGAAGAACTGGAATCCCATGTCGATGAAGTGCTCCGCAACAAGCAGCCAGGTCAAGTCGACAGTGATCAGGTACAACGCATCAAAGGTTTAATCCGACGCGGTGAGGCTCGTGAAGGAGCCCGCTGCTGCGGTGTCAAAGATCAGCACCTTCATTTCCTGAACCTGCCTTTCTATCAGACCGGGCGTGTCAAGAAGAGTCCGATCGCAGCCAAAGACATCAGTATCACCATGGACCTGCTTCGTGAGGTCCAACCGCACCAAATCTATGCTGCGGGCGATCTTTCCGATCCACATGGCACCCATCGCACCTGCTTGTCAGTGATTCTGCAGTCCTGTCGGCAGTTCAAAGATGAATTATGGTACGACAGTTGCGCCGTCTGGTTGTACCGCGGTGCATGGCAGGAGTGGTCGCCTCATCAAATCGAGATGGCGGTTCCATTGAGTCCCACAGAAGTCGCAAAGAAACGGGCAGCCATCTTTAAACATGAGTCCCAAAAAGACCGGGCGTTATTCCCAGGATCTGATGTGCGTGAGTTCTGGCAACGTGCCGAACAGCGTAATGCCGATACCGCCAAGCGGTACGACGACATGGGCCTCGCCGAATACGCCGCAATCGAAGGCTTCGTCCGCTGGGACGGCCAAACTGGAATCGAACTCTAGGTTTGCTCCAACGACAATCAAAACATCAACTAGAGGAGACGAAAGCAATGACGTCTTTAACTCGACGTATCGCAATCAAACTTATGGCTCTAGGTGGAGCATGGTTCGGCGTTCCACGTACTGCCAAATCCGATGAAAAATCCAGCCCCAGCAGTACCGACACACCGCATGGGTCATCCGATGGTGCGACACGTATTTCGTGGTCCGAAACCCATAATCGTGTCTGGCTCGACCCGCGAATCTGGGCAAACCCCATGGAGGACTGGCGAGTTGTTGATGGCGCAGCGGAGTGTCAAACGACTGGCGGGAATCGCAATCTGCATCTGATCACCCACCAATGGACTGATCCAACCGGCTCGACAAACATGTCGGTCCTGCTTCGGAAAATTGGCGGTCGAAGTGAAGACACCGGTGCTGGATTCCGAATCGGTACCAAGAGTGAATTGAATGAATATCGCAGCAACTGTTTTGCAAGTAATGGAATTGATGCAGGTGTCGTCGAAGGCAAACTGGTGCTGGGGCGCGAGCAAGGAAACAAGGTTATTGATGTAAGCGAGGAAACAGTATTGAAGTTAACTGGTCGGAGTGAAAATGGCAAAGTGCAACTCACACTGACTGCGGAAGCAGTCTCTGGTCGACAGCTTGACCAGTTGATTGCGACGGTCCCGGCGAATGCCGTTCTCGGTAATGTATCGCTCGTAAGTAATTTCGATTCACGAACGAAACCTCGGCAAGGCGGGCAATACCGCTTCAACGACTGGAGAGTCTCGGGGAACGCATTCACAGTTCATGAAAATCGGACATTCGGCCCCATTCTCTGGTCAATGTACTCATTGAGTGATTCGCGAAGCGACGAAGGCTTTGTGCTCAAAATCAGTGCTCTCACTGGGCCGCTGGGGCAGCAGGACAACACGACGGTGGAATTGCAGGTGGCAGAAAACGGGAACTGGAAATCTCTCGGTGAAGCGCCGCTTGACCCGGATGCCTGGACCGCAACCTTTCGAATTCCAAACTGGAACGAAAACATTGCTACCCCTTACAGACTGCTGTATCGGGAACACAAACGAGATGGAACCGAGGAGGAGTCAGTCTGGAGTGGAACGATCAAGCCGAATCCAACAGGAAGACCGCTTAGAATCGGTGCTTTGACTTGTCAAAACCACTACGGATTCCCCTATCAACCGGTAGCCGACAATATTGTCCAGCTTGACCCGGATCTGATTTATTTCTCGGGTGATCAACTGTACGAAAGCCATGGTGGCTATGGCCTGATTCGCAATCCAGCTGAACCGGCGATTCTGAACTACCTGCGAAAATTCTACATGTTCGGATGGTCATTTCGTGATGCCATGCGAGACCGGCCGACCATCTGCATTGCTGACGACCATGACGTATTCCAAGGAAACATCTGGGGAGAAGGAGGAGCCCCGATGGATGTGGAAACTAGTGGTGCATCATCCAACGGTGGTTACAGGGAACCAGCCCGAATGATCAACGTTGTCCACCGAACGAACACATCGCATCACCCTGACTACGACGACCCGACACCGGTCCAGCAGGGAATCAGTGTCTACTACGGTGACATGGTGTATGGCAACGTAGGTTTCGCAATTCTTGGTGATCGTCAATTCAAGAGTGGACCTCAACGCGTCGACACCGGAAGCGGCCGCGCTGATCATGTCAAGGACAAGAACTTTCAAACGTCAGCACTGGACAAACCGGGCTTGCAATTGCTCGGTTCAAGACAGGAATCGTTTCTGCAGAAATGGGGGCAGGATTGGCGTGGACACGAGATGAAAATTCTTTTAAGTCAAACTGTCTTCGCCGGCGTTGCAACACACCATGGAAAATACGACAGCTACTTGAAAGCTGATCTTGATTCGGGTGGTTGGCCACAAACGCCGCGTGATCACGCAATCGAGATTCTGCGGGAAGCGAAACCATTGCACATCAATGGAGATCAACACCTGACATCACTGGCTCAATATGGAGTTGACGAGCAACGGGATAGCATGTGGTCGTTCTGCACCCCGGCGATTGCGGCAGGCTATCCGCGTTGGTGGCGTCCCGACGAAGTCGGGATGCCGCATCAATCGCGACCAAAACACGGGCTGGCAAACACCGGAGAGTATCTGGATGGTTTTGGAAACAAGATTTACGTATATGCCGTCGGAAATCCTGAAGTTGGAACCAAGAAAAATCGATACGAAAAAGCACACCAGAAAGGCAGTGGCTTTGGTTTGGTCACGGTGGATACCGAAGAAAAGACTTACCAAATCGATTGTTTTCGCTTTCTGATTGACGCCACTGACGGAAACCCGGGCAATCAATTTCCTGGCTGGCCCGTCACCATCCACCAACAAGAAAATGCTGGGGAAAACATCATTGGATGAACGGAACCTTCAAAACACACTCGGGCAAAGTCCATCATGACCGCATCGCAATATCTGACCATCACATTAGAATGACTCCATGACATTTACGAGTCATGTAATCGTTCTCTTGGCAAAACTGTTTAGTGGGTTCACGGTGCGCTGGGTTGATTGCCAACCTGACACCTGTCAACGCATTTATTTTGCCAACCACACCAGCCACCTCGACGCCGTCGTGCTGTGGTCGGCTTTGCCGCGCGAATTGCGCCGAGTTACGCGTCCTGTAGCTGCCAAGGATTACTGGTCCAAAGGATGGCTCAAGCCACATATGGCCAAAAGCTTCAACGCCTTGCTCGTCGACCGCAAGGAAATCAAGGTCCACAAAAGCCCAATCGACATCATGCTGCAGCAAATGGGGGACGTTTACTCTCTGATCATGTTTCCCGAGGGTGGCAGGTCATCCAGCGATGATCAGATGGGAAATTTCAAGAGCGGCCTGTTCTACATGGCAAAGAAACGCCCAGACCTGGAATTGGTTCCGGTTTACATCGACAATGTCAATCGGATTCTGCCGCGTGGCGAAGTTTTGCCAGTGCCATTGCTAAGTTGTATCACAATCGGATCACCGATCTTTTTAGAAACCGGTGAACCAAAAAATCGCTTTCTCGCACGAGCACGCCAGGCAGTGCAGCAACTGAAAGAACGGTAGTTAAACCAACAGGGGCTGTTCCGTATAGATTTCCAACACCTGGCTTTGAACCTTCACTGCACGCAAAAGCACCCACAACTGTTCCTCAGTGCAGTCCACTGGGCCATCAGCACTCAGACGCTCCAGTTCAGTTGGCAACAGCGGCGTGCTGGTCTGAGGCGGCCTCAAGACGAAATGAAGCGTTGTGCAACGCAGCGGACAATCCTTTGTCATCGCTGAAAACGCGTTCATCGTCGCATTGGGCCAAGATCATCAACGTCAGTCGGGCAACGTCGATTGGGGAAAGCTCCGGTCGCAAACCGGTAATTCGCTCAGCAAGATAGTGACAATTCATAGTTATTGAAGCTGTGGGCTGCCTGCAACTACGTGCATCGGATGAAATTGAATTCGCTCCCGATACGACTTTGTGGAAATACTGCCTGTCAGATCTGTCATGCCCACAAGTGCGACGAACATCGCACACAGAAACTCAACAAGCTAAAGAACTCTAGGTTAAGAAAAACCCGAAGGCAAAATAACCAGTCCCAATCCAAAGCACCGTGACGGAGAAGCATGAAGGCTGTTGTGACGACGGTCCCGGAACGCGGTCAACGTGAATCGTGACAACGGGAACAACCTGACCTACTCGACCTCGTTGTCAGCTCTCTGGCCCGATTTCAAACTCGCAAGGTAAGCCACAATGTCCCGCAGTTCCCTTTTGGTCATGAATTTAGTGAGATCAGCAGGCATCGAAGAGTTACCCTTCCGCCGGGCAACGATCTCATCGGTCAAAATACGTACCTGCCCACCATCATTCTGGATCAGTTCGATGAACTCATCATTCTCCGCTTTGACGATGCCGGTGAAAACCTGACCGAGATCGTTGGCAATCACCGCTGTCTCGAAGTCCTTTGCGATCTGCACATTGGGCAAACAAACCGCTTCCAGCAAATATCGCCGATCTTTCTCACTACCAATGCTCGTGAGTTTCGGTCCAACTTCCCCGCCCGCCCGGTCAATTTTATGACAGCGGAGGCAAGACAGCTTTGCATTCTCGAAAAAGATCTGCTTGCCCTTGGTCGCATCACCACCGTCCAAAGCATCCAGCCAAGGTGCTAAAGGGTCCGTGTCAGTCGCCGCCTTGACATGTTCCTCGAGCGACTCCTGTATATCCTCACTTAGCTTCCCTCCCGCTGCTTCCAGTACATTCAAGTGCACATCTGTGGAAAGGCTCGCATCAAGATAGGACTGAATGCCTTTCTCAATCGCTGCCAACGCATCCGGGTCCGTGCTGTAGGCCAGAATATCCCAGGCGAGCTGCCGCACCTTCAAACTACGACTGTCGGTCCCTTCAATAAACAGAGGCAAGGACTCACTCGCATCGTGTTGTGCAAGCACTCTCAATGCCTCGGGAAGTAATTCCGTGACTGGCTTCATTTTAACTTGCTTTGCCAACGCGACCGCGTTGCTCGGGTCGAGACGATTCAAAGCCGCCAACGAAACCGCACGCGTCGCAGGTGATAAATCCGCGTCCCTGACTCGCTTGATCAGGGACGGAGCAATGCTCGCTATTCCGAGCCTTGAAGCTACGTCGATCGCTTTCTCACGAACCAACTCAGGTGCGGTTATCAACGAATCAACATGTGGAACCAGTGCCTCTTTCGCAGCTGACTCATCTCGTACAGATAGCGGGCGGTGCGCGTTTAGCACGCGATCACGTGGGTCCTGATTCGCCCACTGCCCCAGCATTTCCAATGCCTCGACACGAAGGTCGGGCAAAGCAGATCCACTCGTGGCATAAGCCGCCAACTTCGTTGCAGAATCGACAGTACCCAACCGATAATTGGCATTCAATATACGACGATGCAGTTCCTTGGGACCCTCTGGGTTGCTAATCAAGGCAGCCAAGGCATTCATAGCAGCAGGAATGGGCAAATCGTGAATTGCTCTGGCCGCTTCCATCACCACCAAACTGCTGCTGTCATTGAGAAAGACCGAGATATCTTTCGTCTTCATGCGCCGGAGTGCCACTACAGCAGTACGCCGAACCGCCTCACTCTGATGCGTGCTCAACAAAGAAATCTTCGCAACGTCACCCAAACTTTCCATGTACATGACAGCGGCATGGCGAATCGCTGGATCCTGGTTATCCACCGCGTCGACGAGTTCCACAACTTGATCGAATACGCCGGCATCCTTCAACTTTGCCAACGACAACAATGCAAAATATCGCACACGAGAGGATGGATCATCCAGCAGTTCCTGCAAATTCACCACCGCCGCTGAGTCTGACTGCTCGCCAGCCACTTTCGCCGCCGCCGCACGCAAACTGTCATCCGGGTCCAGTAACAGTTTCCGAAGTGATTTCAGTGAAGAGTCGCGTTCGCTGGGATCCAGTCTCGTGATCTGATCAGCACCCCAAACTGCATGCAAACGGCCTTGGGGATCAAATCCGCGGTCCGTTGCAACCGCAAGCAACGTGTCCAGTTCGCGACGTCGCGCAAGTTCCCATTGTGCTTCGAAGCGAACACGACGATCCGGGTGTGCGAGGTAATCAGTCAAAGCTTCAATCGTTTGCCGAGACCAGTCGGCACCCAACAAACGCCGCACTTCAGCAACGACGGGACTGTCACGATGCTTGGGATCCGTCAGACGGTAGATCCGCCCTTTCCCGAGCCCATCCCAGCCGTCGACCCAGTCGCTGATATACAAGGCGCCGTCCGGTCCAAATGCAACATCCGTTGCCAGCACCGTCCAGATAGGATCGCTATGGTCCGCAAGACGATAGAACGCGCCGTCGAGTTGCAGTTCAAACGCCCGAATCCCGCTGTTAGCCGCTCCGCCACCGAAGTCACAGATCAAAAACTTATCTTTCAGTGCGTCGCCAAACCCTGTCCCCGGGTAGAAAGCCAAACCACTGGGGCCATCTGTCAAATTTGCGATAGGGGGGACAATGTAGGCAGGTTGTTCGTGATGAAGCGGTTCCCAAATCCGGTCGCGATTGAAAGGACCGCGATCGGGCAGGTACTGATAGTGCATGCGCCATCCTGAATCGCCACCCTCTAAAAGATGAACCACGCGAGCTTTGTCTCCGCTGTCACTGTTGTTGTCGACTGAAAACAGATCGCCAACATCGTTGAATGCGAGTTCCTGTGGGTTTCTCAATCCACTGGCAAAGACTTCGAGTCCGGAACCGTCCAACTCACAGCGAAACACAGCGCCCGATTCAGGGTTGGCAAGAACGCGTCCATCATCCGTTGTGACATGGTACCCGCGATCACCAATACTGAAGTACAAACGCCCATCCGGTCCCAGCACCAATCCATGCATGTCGTGTCCACGGAATGCGACCCGAACACCGTAACCGTCGGAAAGCACAACTCGTTCATCTGCGATACCGTTGTCATCCTTGTCGATCAATTTCCAGAGTTTTGGAATGCACGAGTAATAAATATCCGAACCCCGGACGAGAATACCCGCCCCAGTTCCTTCCTCCAGCCGATTGAAACCATTGGCAAGGACGTAACTTCGATCTGCTCTACCGTCCCCATCAGAATCCTCAAGCCGACGTATTCTGTCGTCATGCTGCGCGTAGGTGACAGCCGCATCACCAAGCAGTCTTTTGTGATAGTCAATTCGATCCTGAACCGTCTGAGCGGCAAGATCCGCCATCAACCACTCATCATCATGGGCTCGATTGTCTGTCACTCCACGGTTCTGGCGAAAGGACTCGCAGACATAGACCCGCCCTCGATTGTCAATATCAAAGGCCACCACGTTAGCGATGTCAGGTTCGGCTGCGTACAGTTGGATCTCCCACCCAGCCGGAATTCGAATCCCCGCCATCGCTTCCGACCCTTCCTGGGAAGCCTCAGCGATCTCTGGCTCTAAAGGCTTGGGCTGTTTAAATTCATCAGCCGTTAGCATTGCCCGACCACACAAAACCAAGACCACATTCAAAATCAGAAAAAGACGTCCTGTTGTTTTCATGGGCGTTGGAGCACTAATTTAGGTTGCAGAATTACGTTTTTTGATCAGTCAATCGGCATATCTTGTTCCGAGGGACTCGGATCCGTCACCCGGAAACCGGACGACAAAAGGAACAAATCACCGCTGCAATAGCAGATTCAGCGACGCGATCGATTAAATGGGACAGTGGTTCATGCGGTGGTTCATGCGCGGGCATATCTAAAATTGTCATAAGATTAAACGATATGACCTCTTCAGAATAATCTGTGAGGCCGTAACATGGCAATGATGAATCTGGTAAGGATGCGTTACTGCAGCGTTTGACCTGACCTTAGCATACACCTCTTCTGCCCGAAAATTTCTATTTGACTCGTAGGCTTCGAATTCACCGATGGAACACACTCCGTACCGGAACCTTGGCGAAAGTAATCAACAACCATCTACGGCCGAGACAGAGGACAATCCCTTGGTATCCGGTGCAGACGAGCCAGTCCCCACACCACCTACCAACGGGGCAATCATGGCGACAGTGGTGGATGAACCACCCGTCCGCTTAGATTCACCCTTCGCCGCAAATACGGCCACTGTGATTAAACAGCGGCACCCCGCCGTCGATTTACAGGACGTTGGTTCTTTTCACTACGCAGCCATGGGCGGGGTTGTGGCAGGCATCATGCTATTAGGATTTGCCATCGGTGGACTCGTTTGGTTTCCCGCCGGAGGTTGTGTGATTGCGGCGTTGGGGTGTGCAGTCGCTACGCTTGGATTGCATTCTGGATATAAACGCAGTGCTACTGGAATTTTAGTTCTTCATGTCAGCTTATTTGTTGCTTGCTTCGGTATTGTATTCTGATGAAATTAAACTGCAGTAGAACCAAATTTTCGCCCATTTACGTGTATGCCATTCTGCTTGGCTCATTGGCAACACACTGTTTCGGTGAAACCGGCAACAGCACGATTCGGGTACTCAGCTACAACATTCACCATGGCGCCGGAACCGACGGTAAGCTGGATCTACAACGGATAGCCCGTGTTATTGGTTCAGCGAATCCAGACATTGTGGCGTTACAGGAGGTCGACCAGCGCGTGACGCGCAGCGGAACCATCGACCAACCTGCTGAGTTGGCCAAATTAACGGGCATGCAGGTTCTTTTTGCTGGAAACATCGCACTTCAAGGTGGCTTGTACGGAAACGCAGTCCTGACGAGGTTCGCAGTGAACGAGCAAGAGCATATTCTGCTTCCGAATCACGACAAAGGTGAACAGCGCGGTTTGATTCGTGCGAAATTAGAATTGGGTGAGCTTGGCCATTTAGCAGCAAAAATTAACTTCACAGCCACTCATTTCGATCACCGGTCAAACGAGACGGAACGCATCGCATCAGCCCACAAAATCAACAAGATCGCCGCAGGCGCACCTGACTCACTGAGTCTGCTGGCGGGGGACATCAACGACGTCCGAGGAAGCGAGACGCTGAAGGTCCTGCAAAGTCACTGGAAGATCGCTGGTCCAACATTGGCAACCATTCCCTCTGCCAAACCCACGCGGCAAATTGATTTCATTTTCTTCCGCCCAGAAGATCGTTGGACGGTGACAAAGACCCAAGTGCTCGGTGAAGCGGTGGCTTCGGACCATCGTGCCATCCTGTCCGTCCTGAAATTCAGCGGTCAAGTGGTTGAGCATCAGGAGGTTAAAAGTCCGTCGATCGAGCGTTCAAGACCTGATCGCAAGAGCCTGCTACTTGCTCCCACACCCGACGGACAGCAGCGAGTCGCCAGAAATGTCCAACAATGGCAGCCCCGAAAAAAAGCGATCCTCGCCGCCATGCAATCGGTGATGGGACAACTTCCCGAAGCACCACCAAACAGCATTCCTGAAATTGAACTGATCGAAGAGATCGACTGCGGCGAATACGTACGACGAAAGATCCTCTATCAGTCTCAACCGGGAAACAAGACTCCAGCCTATTTGTGCATTCCCAAACAAGCCCTCCGACCAAATGCCAAACCACTGCCAGCAGTTCTTTGTCTTCACCCAACCGACAACACCGTTGGGAATGGCGTGGTCGTGGGTTTGGGTGGTAAACCGAATCGGCAGTATGCCAGCGAACTGTCTGTCCGAGGCTACGTCACGCTTGCTCCCGCGTATCCGCTGCTTGCCGATTACCAACCCAATTTGAAAGACTTGGGCTGGGAGAGCGGTACCTTACTGGCCGTCTGGGACAACATGCGTGCCATCGACCTGCTTGGTTCCCTGCCCTTTGTGGACTCACGTGCAATCGGGGCGATCGGTCACTCACTGGGTGGACACAACGCGATATATACGGCAGCCTTTGACGAACGCATCGTTGCCATCGTTTCTAGTTGCGGCTTCGACTCATACCAGGATTACTATGGCGGTGACCCGAGAAATTGGATTGCAGGCAAGGGTTGGACGCAACTGCGATACATGCCGAAATTATCTGACTATGCAAGGCGGCTCAACGAAATTCCCTTTGACTTCGATCAGATTTTGGGTACCCTTGCACCTCGCCCAGTCATGGTCGTTTCGCCTTTGCATGATTCCAATTTTCAAGCAGATAGCGTCGACTGGGTAACCCAAAATGCGGCGGCGGTCTATGAACTGCACGGTCAGGCCAAGCACCTGACAGTGCTTCACCCCGACTGCAAACACGACTTCCCCGAGCCGATGCGTATGAGAGCCTATCAGATGTTTGACGAATTTCTAAAAAGCCAATGACTGCATCGAGTCCTCTACTTTCAAGTAGAATGGCGTCCCGAAATTTTGCCATTTCACTCCAGACAACATCCCCTTGTCGACCAAACGGTAATCGAGAAATTTGCTCACTTCTGCGACACAGAACTCTTATTACACACCCTCAACAGCGATAATGAACTCGCTTGATTGAATTATTTCCGAACGTACATCTATAAGTTTATCAATCCCATGAGCGTACTCAATCGGCGTAATTTTTTGGCAACCTCCGTTGCCACCGGACTCACAACCACCTTGCCTGCCAAGCGTTCACGAGCGGCAAATGCAAACGATGAAATCAATCTCGGCTTCATCAGTTGTGGAGGTCGTGCTGGTGGCCTGATGGGACAGTTCAGCAAAGTGGATGGCATTAACATTGCCGGATTGTGTGACGTCGACGAGCAGCGTCTCGGGCTGGCGAAGCAGAAATTCCCCAAAGCGCAGGGCTGGACCGATCTTCGGGACTTGATTGCATCAGATTCAATTGATGTGGTGGTCGTCGCAACTTGCAATCACTGGCATTGCCTGGCAGCCATTTGGGCAATGCAAGCCGGAAAGGATGTCTACGTCGAAAAACCGCTGTCTCATAGCCAATGGGAAGGACGCCAAACGGTAGCTGCTGCTCGCAAGTACAACCGTATTTGCCAAATTGGTACCCAGCAACGTTCCGATCCGATGCAATCAGAGATAAAGAAGTTTCTGCATCAGGAAAAAGGGCTCGGTGAAATTCTCGCTGCTCGCGTGAATCGCTATGGTGTGCGACCCTCCATCGGAAAACGTGACACACCTCTCACAATTGACAAGAACGTAGCGTACGACCTGTGGTTGGGCCCCGCTCAGGATCAACCCATTTTCCGCGAGAAACTTCACTACGATTGGCACTGGGATTGGAACACAGGTTCCGGCGAAATGGGCAACTGGGGCGTCCATGTGCTGGACGATGTCCGTAATAACGTCTTTCAGGATACGGTCGCCCTCCCCAAGCGTGTTATTGGTGGTGGTGGACGAGTCGCTCTGAATGATGCTGGCCAAACGCCAAATGTTCACTTTGCATTCTTTGACACGGGTTCGATCCCAGTGGTCATCGGACTTTCAAATCTGCCGGCCAAACCCCGTGGAAAGAAAAGCCCGTCACACCCTGGCCCAAGCAGCGGCTACATCGTCTACTGCGAAGGCGGCCGATACGAAGGCCAACGAGGTCGCGGCGCTGCATACGACTCGAACGGAAAGAAAATCAAGGAATTCAGTGGTCGAGGAGATGTCCTTCACCAGGCCAATTTCATTGATGCTGTTCGCCAGCGGGATGCCTCCATTCTGAATGCCGAAATCGAAGTTGGCAACGATAGCACCGGGTGGTGCAATCTGGCAAATGTTGCCTTCCGCGCAGGCGGGAAGTTGGACCGTGAAGCTACGGAAGCGATTGATCTTGAGCAATGGCGCACCCTGATGGGTGAAATGGATGACCACTTGGCATCACACGATCTGTCACTCGACAACGAGGGCATCCGAATGAGTCCAATGCTGGAACTGGACCCCAAGACCGAACAGTTTGTCGGCCCCGGTTCCAAAACCGCGAACCAGTACCTGAATCGCGAATACCGAAAAGGCTACGAGGTTCCCGAACTAACGTGAGCAGCCAAGGGTCTCAACACAAAAGGGTCTCAACACGAGGAGGGGGGGAGGAATCCTGAACCTGCCAGGCGGAAGCCCTCTTCGACACAAAGTTGATCACTCACTCAAACTTCTTACGGGCGACAGTAACGAACAGTGCTTCCCCCGTAAATCGATTTAAAAAGTCTTCATCACTCCACGTGCTTTTCCCAAATGCCGGGTCACCGATCATCGGCATCTGGTGATGCGACACAAACCTTGTGAAATACGCTGTTCGAATACTGCTGTACTCCACAATACAACCCAATGGATTCAGTCCTTGATCGCTGGTCAAACATGCTCGTACGAGATTCCGTTTTTCGGCGACGATTCCGGACCGCCTTAACAAAGTTACCGCTGCGCAGGTGGATGAATCACTCTGCAGACAAACGCCATCACCCCACCGAGTTTCGCCACTCAACGTTACGGGTGCCAGCGCCGGGCGGAAACAACGTCCCATCCCCGGCGTGCACGATGCCAAATCAGCAGTAAAACGAAGTACCGGGGCAACAAAACTGGTCCAGAACAAGACATCGGGAATCGGCAGGATATCAACCCGTTGGAGTTTCCCAGCGAAACTCAAAGTAAACATCACAGCAAGACATCGAATGGCAACAAACCAATTTGGACTGGGACGACTCTGCTGCACACGCTTTCTATTGGGCCGAAAATCGATGCACGGTCACCTCATGCATCCGTTCACCGGGTGCCAACAAGGTTGATGGAAATGATTCGCGATTCGGCGCATTTGGATAGTGCTGAGTTTCGAGACAGAAGGCTTCGTGCCCGCCGTACCCATTGGAACGCTCGTTGCCTGGCAGATGATTGGCTGTGTACAACTGCATGCCTGGCTGCGTCGTTTCGATCTCGAGGACTCGCCCCGACTTTGGATCAACAACCCGGGCTGCCGACCGCAATTCACCGACAGCGCCGCGGACCACGTAACAATGATCATAACCCTTGGTGGACACAAGCTGATCAACTCGTTCCCCGAGTGGCGTGGCATCGCGAAAATCCAGCACTGTTCCGGCAACCGAGTTCAGTTTACCCGTAGGAATCAAATCATCGTCTACATCGAGAAATTGATCTGCCTCGATGGTAGCAATGTGATCCATGGCAGAACCGCTGCCAGCACCCGCAAGATTCCAGTAACTGTGATTAGTCAAATTCACATGTGTCGGTGAATCAGTGGTTGCGGAAAAGGCAATCCGCAACTCGTTCTTGTCATTCCACGAGTATTCCACAGTCGCTTGGACCGTCCCCGGATATCCCTCTTGGCCATCAGGGCTCGTGAGTTGGAAACGAACCCCAACCGCATCCTCAGTTTCGAACGACTCAGCTGACCAATTCTGGTAAGTAAAATTAACTTTTCCGCCATGGATGTGATGCTTACCTGCATTGGTGGTCACCTGGTAGGGCAGACCATCAATAGTAAATTTTCCCTCGGCAATCCGGTTGCAAAACCGGCCTACGGTGCTGCCGAAATAAGGGTGTCCGTCCAAATAAGGTTCGAGTTGATCAAAAGCGAGATTGACATTGGCTCGATTTCCATTCCGGTCAGGGACCTTAACATCCAAAAGAGTCGCCCCCCAAGTCATGACCGAGACGCTGTGGCCATGGGAATTGGTCAGAGTGAACCGCGTGACATCTTGACCCTCTTGGGTAACACCAAATACGTTGGATAGGATCTTCATGTTAGGATCGGCTGCGAGCGAGTTGGCAAAAATGATAGCAATCGCGACAATGGTGGTCGCGTTGGCAAACAAGCGTAGCATCATGACGTTTTTCTTAGCGTTCGTGTACCAGACGTCTGTCCAGCTTACGTTAACCGACATCGCCGGCAATTTCACCGTGTCCTTTCACTGATTTCAAAAAACTGCATTTTGTTCCTGTGTCCACTGCATCTTCCCTCGCACCGTTGACCATTGGCAATGTTGCGATCGGTTTCCCGATCGTGCAAGCAGCGTTGTCAGGCTATAGCGACCTGCCGATGCGAGTGATCGCTCGGCGGCATGGTGCCAGCTATACAATCTGCGAGGTGATGCTGGATCAGTTCCTGCTTGCACTTAGCAAGCGACAAAAAACCAAGCACTTTCTCGACATCCACCCCACAGAACATCCCGTCGGCGGACAATTGATGGGTGCCGAGCCAGAACAATTTGCTCTGGGTGCCATGAAATTAGTAGAAGCGGGTTTTGACATCATCGACGTGAATTTTGGTTGTCCCGTCAAGAAAGTTCTGGGTCGATGCAGGGGTGGATTCCACCTGTCCCAACCTGAAGTTGCCATCAATATTCTTCGGCGAACTCGCGATACCGTGCCCGCAGAGATACCCGTGACGGTGAAGATGCGACGCGGCATAGACGATTCCGATGAATCCCGCGACAAGTTTTTTCAGATTCTTGATGGTGCCATCGATTCTGGACTGGCCGGCGTGACCGTGCACGGCCGGACCGTACAGCAAAGGTACATTGGCCCTAGCCGCTGGTCGTTTCTCTCGGAGGTCAAGCAGCACGTTGGAAATCACATCAAAGTACTCGGCAGCGGTGATTTGTTCTGTGCTGAGGATTGCCTGCAGATGATCCAGAAAACGGGGATCGATGGCGTCACCGTAGCCCGCGGCGCAATCGGTAACCCCTGGATCTTTCAGCAAGCCAAGGCCCTTTCCGAGGGTCGTCCCATGCCCTTACCACCGACGCTGGCTGAACAGGCAGACGTGATGAGAGAACACTTCACGCTGTGTCAACAGACTTACAACGAGCAGCGGGCCCCGCTGTTGATGCGAAAGTTCTGCATCAAGTATTCGCAAAACCATCCACAACACGAAGTGGTCCGGCTCGACGCGACTCAAATCCGCTCGCGAAAAGACTTTGACCAGATGCTGCTCAATCACTATTCAGATGATTCTGCAGGACGTTATGTGCCACGAGAGGTCTATGGTTCCCAAGAAGAATGCTGAAATGGCAATCCTCTATTCTTCCTCATCCTTCTTGTAGTGGTCGAGTCGACGATAGAGTGTCCGGGCGCCGATCTGCAAAATTTTCGCCGCCTCATCTCGGTTGTCATTGGTGAGCTTGAGAGTTTCCTCAATCGCCCATCGCTCAATGACAGAGAGGGACTGACCAATCAGATTTGAATCGCCCTGAATGGGCAATTGTGCATCCGCCAAATCCTCAAAGGCATCATCTGCCAACTCGGGTGGCAAGTCATCCAGATCGAGTTTTCCATCCGTATCGAGAACAACCATGGTTTCGACAAAATTGCGCAACTCTCTTACATTGCCAGGCCAGTCATAGGAAAAGAACCGTTTGGTCACAGCGGGCGTGAAATGGGCTGCAGGCTTATCGTGACGGCGCAGAAAAAATTTGCGGAAGTAGTCCATCAATGGAACAACATCCTCCAGTCGATCACGCAAGGGTGGTAGTTCAACAGTCACCACTTTAAGGCGATGGTAAAGATCCTTGCGGAAAGTACCCGCGTCGATCATGTCCTGCAATGGCCGATTCGTCGCTGAAATCAATCGGACATTAACCTTGATCGTCTTGTTATCACCGACACGGGTAATCTGATGTTCTTCCAAGACACGCAATAGTTTAATCTGTGTATTGGCAGGCATGTCGCCCACCTCATCAAGAAACAACGTGCCGCCATTGGCGTATTGAAATGCTCCTTCGCGGTCAGAGACGGCGTCGGTGAACGAACCCTTCACATGCCCGAACAGCTCACTTTCGACAAGATTCTCGGCTATCGCTCCGGTGTTGATTGCAACCATACGCTTGCTGCGTCTTGGGCTGTTCTGATGGATAGCCTGCGCAATGATTTCCTTGCCAGTGCCATTTTCACCGGTAATCAAAACGGTCGCATCAGTCACAGCAATCCGACGCAAACGGTCAATGACCATTTGCATCTTTTTACTTACGTAAATGATACCCTCGAACCCGAACCGCTCATCGAGTCGCTGCAGAAGTTCAGTGTTCCTGCGTTTGAGCGATACCGCCTCAGCTGCTTTTTCGACAATTGCGCGAAGTCGATTGGGTGTGATCGGTTTTTCAAGAAAGTTGAAGGCGCCTTTCTGCATTGCCTCCACAGCCACCGGAACTGTTGCATGTCCAGTTACCATCACCACCTCGCAGACTGGCAATCGCTCCCGTGCAAGCTTGAGAAGTTTCATGCCGTCAACGTCGTTCATCACCATATCGGTGATGATGATATCGTAGGTTTCCAGCTCCACCAGATTGGCGGCTTCAGGTCCACTGGTTGCGACTTCGCAGCGGTAACCAACCTTCTCGAGACTTTCTGACATTGCCCGCGCATGAGCTGCCTCGTTATCGACCACCAGCAATTTCAGGCTGGATGGATCGAATGCCGCCAAATGGGTGGGCTCGTCCCCACCTCTTGAGGAATCGGACCGTTCTTCACTTGCCATCTTATACGCTCAGACCAAGTACCGAATTAATGGATAAAAACTGATTTGCGAACACTCTCGGGATTTCACTGCCCAATTTTAGAAGATGTTGGCGTTCTCCGGTCAGGAAAAGTCGAAACAGATTAGGTGAAGCGCGGAGTACTTACTCCAGCAATGCCCGTCGTTTCATCCGATCGGAAAGATACTGCCCCATCTTTCCGTCACGTTAAGTTCCTACGGGTTGCTGCCCCACCCGTAGGAGCTTTTCTTTTTCACCAGCGATTCTTCTCCAGTTGGCTCAAAGTGATTTTGCATAGCGACTTTGCAGAGACTCAACCTCCAACTCGACCTCTCTCGTTGCTCGCATGGCCCTCACCGCCACCTCGGCTGCAGCAAGCGTGGTGATGCAAGGTACTCCATGCTGAACGGCGGCAGCCCGAATCCGTCCCTCATCCGTTCGTGCTCCCTTGCCGCTGGGCGTATTAAGAATCAGCTGAACATCATCATTTTTAAGGTAATCGATGAGGTTAGGGTGGCCCTCTGCCAGTTTCTTGACCCGCGTCACCTCGACGCCTCCTTCCTCAAGCTTCGCCGCAGTCCCGGACGTTGCCAGAATCTCGAAGCCCAAGTCCAGCAGTTCAAGGCCGATGGCCTTCGCTGCTTCTTTGTGGCGGGAACTTAAACTGATGAAGATTTTGCCGGTTTCTGGTAACAGGCTACCGGCTGCGATTTGGCTTTTCGCAAAGGCGAGGGAAAACTTGTCGCTAACCCCCATGACCTCTCCGGTACTTCGCATTTCCGGTCCCAACACGATGTCGACGCCGGCGAACTTGCGGAATGGGAAGACACTTTCCTTGATGGAAACGTGACGCGGAATTGGCTCTTTGGTGACATTCTGCTCGGCAAGCGAGATGCCCGCCATGACCTTGGTGGCAATGTTAGCGACAGGAACTCCAGTTGCCTTTGCCACAAACGGTGCCGTCCGCGATGCGCGAGGATTGACCTCCAATACATAGAGAGTAGGACATTGGTCTTCTGACTTGATCGCAAACTGGATATTCATCAGTCCAATCACGTTCAGGCGTTTCGCAAGTTTGTTGGTTGCGGCGCGAATTTCATGAAGTATCGGCTGCGTCAAGCTGAACGGCGGAATCGCACAAGCGGAGTCCCCCGAATGGACACCTGCCTCTTCAATGTGTTCCATGATCCCCATGATCACACAGTCGGTTCCGTCGGCGATCGCATCAACGTCAACTTCGGTGGCGTCTTCGAGAAAACGATCAATCAGCACGGGCTGACCATCCGCGACAACAAACGCCTCGGCCACATAGCGGTCAAATTGCGTCTGGTCATAACAGATCTCCATCGCCCTGCCGCCAAGAACAAAGCTGGGCCGCACAAGCATCGGGAAGCCGATGATCTTGGCCGCCACACGAGCTTCGGCCATGTTTCTTGCGATTCCGCTGGGCGGTTGTCTTAAACCCAACTCATCGATGAGTTGCTGAAACTGTTCTCGATCCTCTGCTGCTTCAATGGTATCGACACTGGTGCCGATGACCGGCACACCCGCCTCCGACAAACCCCGCGCCAGATTCAGTGGTGTTTGGCCACCAAACTGAACAATCACACCATCCGGTTGGATGGCATCACAGACATTCAGAACATCTTCGATTGTCAGTGGCTCAAAGAAGAGCATGTCCGAAGTGTCATAATCGGTACTCACCGTCTCGGGATTACTGTTGATCATCACGCTCTCGCAACCGATTTCCCGGAGCGCGAAACTGGCGTGGCAACAGCAGTAATCGAATTCAATTCCCTGCCCGATGCGATTGGGTCCACCACCCAGAATAACCACCCGCTTCTTGTCACTCTTGGGAGGCAGTTCATCCTCGATTTCATACGTGCTGTAATAGTAAGGCGTGTAAGCCTCGAATTCGGCAGCACAGGTATCCACGCTCTTGAAGACCGGTCGCACACCGAGTTCCAACCGCCTGGCACGGACTTTCGTTTCAGTCGTTGATGTGATCTTGGCAATCTGGCGATCGGAGAATCCGTTCCTTTTCGCCTCCCACATCTCGTCCCGTGTAAAACTCTCGAGAGTGCCGATCTCAATCAAGTGGTTTTCATGCTCGATGATTTGGGAGAGATGATCCAGGAACCAGACATCAATATTCGTCAGGCTGGACACTTCGTCGATTGTCATGTCAGCCTTGAGTGCGTAACGGATGTAGAAAATCCGCTCCGCCCCGGGCGTGCTCAGCTTCGCTCGAATTTCGTCGAGATCAGGCTGTAGTTCCGTCCCCCACGCATCTCGATTGTCGCTACCCAGACCGAAAGCACCAACTTCCAGTCCACGCATCGCTTTTTGCATCGACTCACGGAACGTCCGTCCGATCGCCATCGTCTCACCGACGCTTTTCATCTGTGTCGTTAGTGTTGCGTCAGCCTCAGGAAACTTCTCAAAAGCAAATCGGGGCATCTTCGTGACAACGTAATCAATCGTTGGCTCGAAACACGCCTTGGTCTGCTTCGTAATATCGTTCGGCAGTTCCCATAACAAATAACCCACGGCAAGCTTGGCTGCAATCTTTGCGATGGGAAAACCTGTAGCCTTGCTCGCCAGCGCACTGGACCGACTAACGCGAGGATTCATTTCGATCACGATCATTCGCCCAGTATTAGGTTCGATCGCAAACTGAATGTTACTGCCGCCCGTTTCCACACCGATTTCCCGGATTACTGCCAGCGAAGCATCACGCATCCGCTGATATTCCTTATCAGTCAATGTCTGCGCTGGTGCCACGGTGATAGAGTCACCAGTGTGCACTCCCATGGCATCAAAGTTCTCGATGCTGCAGATAATGACAACATTATCATCCTTGTCACGCACCACCTCCATCTCGTACTCTTTCCAGCCAATGATTGATTCTTCAATCAACACCTCTGTGACTGGTGACTGATCAAGACCATTTTGCACCAGCGCGTCAAAGTCATCCTTGTTGTAAGCAATGGCTGAACCGCTGCCCCCCATGGTGAAACTGGGTCGCACAACAGCAGGCAATCCCACGTCATGCAAAGCTTCGCGGGCTTTCTCAAGGGTCTTGACCGTGTTTCCATTACAGGTTTCCAAACCGATTTTTTGCATGGCAGCCTTGAACTGCTCACGTTCCTCCGCCTTGGCAATGACCGCCGCGTTCGCACCGATCATTTCAACTCCGTACTTTTCCAGAACCCCGTTGGCTTCCAAATCCATGGCGCAATTCAGACCAGTCTGACCACCCAAGGTCGGGAGCAGGGCATCTGGACGTTCCTTCGCAATGACCTTCTCGATCATCTGCCAGGTCAGAGGCTCGATATAAGTTGCATCTGCGGTTCCGGGATCTGTCATGATGGTCGCAGGGTTGCTGTTAACCAACACGACCTCGTAGCCCTCCTCTCGAAGAGCCTTGCAAGCCTGAGTTCCTGAGTAGTCAAATTCGCAAGCTTGTCCAATCACAATTGGACCGCTGCCAATGATCAGAATTTTCTTAATATCGTCGCGACGGGGCACGTTTGTAGTTCCAGCGGCGTAGATTGACGAAGGATGAATCACAGAACTTGCAAGAAGCCAACCTCGTGTTCCGACCCGGAGGGTCCGTCACTGGGAAACTCGGCACTCTCAGTGACTGGTAGAAACATCGACAGAGTAAGGTTGACACCTGCAAATTGAGGCAGAGGATAGCAGAAAACGCGTGAGTCGTAGAGGACGCACCTAAACGCCAAAGTAAACGGGGCCCGTGGTCTCGTCCAAGGGACTTGGAACAGAACCATCATTGCCCCTCACCGGCACTTTTTTGGCATCCGATGGAACTATTATCGGCTGAGCAGCAAATCAGTCTTCCTGCGAAAAAGGTCCTGCAGACGGACTGGGAGCCTGCTGATCAAGATCACTGGGAATCGACTGGCTCATGTTGGATCGACGGACCATGCCGTAACGCCAAATAAATCCCACCGCGATCAGGGCTGCCCCTACCAAAGTCCACCACCGGGGCAACTGGTAACTCGGGTAGCTTCTCCAAGCGATGAACGTCCAAATCGGTACCGCAACCGGCTCCAACAACGTAAGCAAAGAGGCCTCGTTACTTTCAACCTCACGAACCGCCCACGCAAAGATCATGTACGGTATCGCCAACTGTACCGCCCCCAGACAGAACAGCGCGATCCACTGTCCCCCGTGCGGCAACGGAACCTTGCCAATGACCAGCGGTGCCAAACACACGACACTGACCAAATGGTTCACCAGCCCAAGCCAAGCCACATCCACACCGCGAAGCCTGCGCAGCGACAGCATTACTACCGCATACATTAAACCTGAAAACAGCGCCAAACCGACCGGGCCAGTAACCAGGGACTCATGAGCCACGCGCGCCTCCATCCCAATGATGAAGGCAATGCCGACGAGCGACAGACCTACCATCACCCAGTCACTTCGGTGTGGGCGATCACCGATTCCGAGCAACCCAGCCACAGCCACCCAAGCGGGGCCAACATACTGCAACCAAATCGTGGTCGTCTCCGAACCATTCACCATGGCAACCAGAAATGAATATGTC
>Ga0315334_10000289_pt1 | contig 31012 bp, 29 predicted proteins | sample M150034915metaG_FD_205555 | JGI IMG/M metagenome (GOLD analysis project Ga0315334, IMG submission 205555) | Ammonia-oxidizing marine archaeal communities from Monterey Bay, California, United States - M1 500m 34915 | ecosystem: Environmental > Aquatic > Marine > Intertidal zone | place: USA... | reverse complement strand
GGTTCATTGATTGGGAACTTAATTCGACCATTTCCGTTACTCATCACCTTACTCATCAAAGCAGAGTATTCTGTGTGAATTTGTGTGTCATCGAATGACAGAAAATTTTCAAATCCCATAACATCTTCGTACCATTTTACCCAAATGTCCATTTCGTTCCAGCCAACATTTCCAACCATGTGGTCAATGAACTTTAGCCCAACAGACTTTGGATTATAGTCAGATTCCCATTTGTCAAATCCTGGTAAAAAATGACCTTTATAGTTTTTACGCTCAACGAACATATGTACGGTTTCACCATACGTATGGATTCCAGCGCGAATAACTTCACCGAATTCATCTGTTTCAACGGTAGGCTCCATGAATGATTTAGCACCACGACTTGTAGTCTCTTCATAAGCGCTACGCGCATCGTCTACCCAAAGTGCAATAACCTTTACTCCGTCACCATGCTTTACAATATGATCGTTAATCGAAGAAGCCGAATTCAATGGAGTTGTCACTATCAATCTAATCTTATCCTGTTTAAGAACATATGATACTGAGTCTTTGGAACCAGTTTCCAGCCCTCGATAAGCGTATGATTGAAAACCAAAGGCTGTTTTGTAAAAGTGTGCAGCTTGTTTCGCATTGCCTACGTATAATTCTACATAATCCGTTCCTAGTAAGGGAAGGAAGTCTTGAGCTCCTGCGAATATTTTCTCTAATCCATAATCTACGTTTTGTATATCTTTTGACATGTTATTTTTGTTTAATGATGCCATGATTTATAATAATCAGCAACTTCCATTTCCATAGCTTGTTTCGTTAATTGTAATGGCTTGAATGTGTCCACCATGACCGCAAGTTCTTGCGTTTCTGTTTTCCCAATACTTCTTTCATATGCTCCAGGGTGAGGTCCATGAGGGATTCCAGCAGGGTGAAGTGTTATTTGTCCTTTCTCAATGTTATTTCTACTCATGAAGTCACCATCTACGTAATACAAAACTTCATCAGAATCGATATTGCTGTGATTGTATGGAGATGGAATAGAGTCTGGATGATAGTCATACAAACGAGGAACAAATGAACAGATGACAAAAGCATCGGTTTCAAATGTTTGATGTATTGGAGGTGGTAAATGAATTCTACCCGTTATAGGTTCAAAATCATGAATAGAAAAGGCATAAGGGAAGTTATATCCATCCCAACCAACCACATCAAATGGATGCGAGGCGTAAGTATATGAATATAGAATGCCCTGCTTTTTGATTTTAACTAAAAACTCACCTTTTTCTGCATGTGTTTCTAACTTTGAAGGCGCTCTGAAATCTCTTTCGCAATACGGCGAGTGTTCCAATAATTGTCCAAACCAATTTCGATACCGCTTAGGTGTATAAATTGGCTTGAATGATTCAACAATAAATAATCTGTTATCCTCAGTATCAAAGTCCACCTGATAAATTATACCTCTAGGTATAACTAAATAGTCACCGTATTTAAATTCGATATTTCCCAATTGAGTCCTTAAAGTTCCGGTTCCTTCATGAATAAAGATGACTTCATCGCAATCTGCATTTTTATAAAAGTAGTCTCGCAAAGAATTTTTTGGAGATGAAAGAACAATATGGCAATCGCTATTCACCAATATTGGTACTCTACTCTCAAGAAAGTCATCTTTAGGCTCTACTTTATACCCCATGAAGCTCCTCATTTGCAATTGCTTATCAACGGCTATTTCTGGGGTCAAATCTACTTGTCCAACAAAATTAGTTACGATTGTTGGTGGCTCTAAATGATAGAGTAGAGAGGACATTCCATCGAAGCCAATTGTTCCGAATAGTTGCTCATGATGTAATTCACCATTTTCTTTCCGATAAACGGTATGTCTTTTATGTGGGATCTCCCCCAAAGTATGATAAAAAGGCATATTCTACTTTTTTTTAAACGCCATATTTTGTTTCATTGAAACTTCTTGGTTAATAATGGCTTAATTAATATGCTAACCTAGATCTCTTAGATATACCCGCAGGCGAGTAGACTAAAGTTAATGAATTTGGTAAAAGTACAGGACGTTATCCGTTTAAAAAATGACATTTGTCATTAAATCGCATTTATTTTAATTTTTTTTGATTCATCATTTTAGGAAATTCATGAAATATTAATTCTCTTTGCATGTTACGTCTTAATTATGAAGAAGATTTTAGTTATTGGTTCTTGTGGACAGATAGGAACGGACCTGGTTCTTGCTTTAAGGTCCAAATATGGAGCGCAGAATATTATTGCAGCAGACTTATACGATAATTGTCCAGAAAAATTGTCCGGAGGGCCATACACTAGAATGGATATATTGGAGCGCGAAAAGGTTCGAGAATTCATTATTTCCGAAGGCGTATCGGAAGTTTATTTACTCGCAGCTTTATTAAGTGCCACGGCCGAAAAAAAACCGCTTTTTGCATGGGAATTGAACATGGATGGTTTATTTACGATTCTGGAACTTGCAAGAGAAGGCTATTTGAGTAAAATTTTCTGGCCAAGCTCAATTGCCGTGTTTGGCCCGACAACGCCTAAGAAAAACGCACCTCAGACCACAATTATGGAGCCTTCAACGGTTTACGGGATATCCAAACAGGCTGGTGAACGATGGTGTGAATACTATAACAGCAACTACGGAGTTGATGTTAGAAGCATTCGATATCCGGGTCTGATTTCATATAGTAGTCTTCCGGGAGGAGGAACAACTGATTATGCCGTTGATATATTTTATCGGGCGAAATTAGAAAAAAAGTATTCGTGTTTTTTGGACGAAAACACGGTATTGCCAATGATGTATATGGAAGACGCCATACGTGCAACCATTGAATTAATGGAAGCACCGGAAGAGAATATTACAATTCGTTCTTCGTATAATTTGTCGGGGCTCAGCTGTAGTCCATCCGAAATTTCGCATGAGATTCAAAAGTACATTCCAGAATTTAAAACGCATTATGCGCCTGATTTCAGACAGCAAATAGCAGATAGCTGGCCAGACTCTATTAATGATGACGCAGCCAGAAAAGATTGGAGTTGGCAAGCAAGGTTTAACTTGGAGCTATTGGTTAAAACAATGTTGAAAAACGTTGATCCGCATTTATTTGTTATTGACTAATTATTGATAGTCAGACCTTTAAATTCTGATTTTACGGTGTGGTTTTTGTCGACAGAATCAGAGGATTGGGCGAAAAAGGAACCAATTATTTTGATAGGCAACCACAGATTAGTATATTCGTTATATAGTTGAGGTACTCTTTGTTACTTAAAAAGTATAAATAAATAACATAAAATGTTATCTAAAGCAGTCTTATTTTTAACGTTTTTAGGGTTAATTGGCATGCCTGTATTTAGTGCCTCTGAATGTCAGGGGAATTCCGAAGATCAGGGTGGAGAGATTAATCAAAGAGGGCCTAATGGTCTGAAACAAGGGAAATGGGTTTATTTTGGTAAAGATCGTCCTGAATCAGGATATCCATTAGAAGGAAAGATTGAAGAAGGTCCTTATTTGAATGATAGAAAGGAAGGAACCTGGATAAAATATCATAACGATGGTGTCACTCCTAAACTCAAGGGTGAGTACAGGAATAATCGTCCTAGTGGAAAGTACACGAAGTTGTATCCTAATGGCTCTGTTAGAGAGCATGGAACGTTTAATCGAAATAAATATCTTGATTCTTTAAGTCGTTACCATGAAAATGGCGTTGTTGAATACAATGCAAATTTTAATGAATCCGGTCAGGAACATGGTGTTGTGGAGTATTTTTATTCAAATGGCCAATTGGAATTTGAGTATGACTCCAGGGATGGCATACCGACAGGCAGGGCTACCCGTTTCTATGAAAATGGCGATATTAAAGAAATAATATTTTATGGTGCAGACGGCTCTGTTGAGACAAGCGAATTGAAGGAAATGGAGAATCCTGAAGTAAGTGTTGTTGATCCAGGTTTATCTCAGGTTGAAGCGCCTATAATCCCGAATCCACGCACGAAAGGAGCTAGATTCCAAGTAAACGGATACAATAAGGTGTATAATGAGAATGATGAAATTTGGCAAGATGGCAATTTCCGAAACGGTCGACTTTGGGAAGGAAAGGTATACGAGTATGATTCTGATGGAATTCTACTTAAAGTAAAAGTATTCAAGAAAGGAATTTATCATTCGGATGGACAACTTTAATTAAACTAAATAAAGAAAGAAAAGCCCCACATATGGGGCTTTTTTTTTGAACGAAGTTTAGTGTTATCTTTGTGTTCGACTCGAATATACAATTGATTTCTAATGGAGACTAAAAATGGAGCTGTAAAGCTTGATAAAATAAAGCCAATGAAAAGTAAAGCTGGTGTACGCAAATTTAAGATACCAGACTTCACGCTATCTCCAAGAGTGGATAAGGTAGGCGTTGAAGAACGAGTGGCCAGGTTTCAAAAAAGAAGCATCAAGACAACGTCAAAAATTCAAGGTCTTAGGATTGCTCTGAGCATGATTGATTTAACTACTCTGGAAGGAAAAGATACGCCGGGAAAAGTAAAACAAATGTGCTATAAAGCGAAACATTTGCACGATGTTCACCCTGGGTTACCTACAGTTGCGGCAGTTTGTGTTTACCCTACTATGGTTGGTATTGCTAAAAAAGAAGTTGGAGACTCAGGTGTTAAGGTTGCCTCTGTTTCCACAGCATTCCCAAGTGGCCAAGCTCCGCTGAGCGTCAAAATATCGGACACAAAATTTGCAGTTAATCAAGGAGCTGATGAGATTGATATGGTAATATCTCGTGGTAAATTTTTATCGGGCGAATACAACTATGTATTTGATGAAATTGCTGCAATTAAAGAAGTTTGTGGAACTGCACGGCTCAAGGTTATTTTGGAAACAGGAGAACTTGTAACGCTCGATAATGTTCGCAGAGCAAGTGATCTTGCTATGTATGCCGGAGCTGATTTCATTAAAACATCAACAGGTAAAATTCAACCGGCTGCTACAATGCAGGTTACATATACAATGTTAGAAGCAATCAGAGATTTTATGGATAAAACAGGGATTCAGGTTGGGATGAAGCCTGCTGGTGGTATTTCCAATTCAAAACTAGCGCTTCATAATTTAGTTATGGTAAAGGAGGTGCTTGGTCCGAATTGGCTGAGCAATGAGTGGTTTCGTTTTGGTGCTAGTAGCCTGGCAAACGATGTTTTGATGCAAATAATTAAGTACGAAACAGGGGTATACCAATCTTCAAATTATTTTTCAATAGACTAAATATGGCTAGAACGAATAATATAAAGAATTCAAAAGTGGAATGGGAGTATTCTGCTGCCCTAGAAAAAACGACACATGTTACTATCAAAAAGAAATACGGGCTCTTTATTGATGGAAAGTTTGTCAAGCCTTCTTCGGGGAAGTATTTCACCACATACAACCCTGCCAATGAAGATAAACTTGCAGAAATTGCTTATGCGGATGCCAAAGATGTGGATAAAGCTGTGAAAGCAGCTCGCAGAGCATATACCAATGTGTGGTCGAAAATAACACCTTCAGAACGATCTAAGTACATATTCAGAATTGCACGTTTAATGCAGGAACGTGCGCGCGAATTCGCTGTTATCGAAACATTGGATGCTGGGAAGGTAATTCGTGAATCTCGTGATGTTGATATTCCCTTAGCATGCAATCATTTTTTTTATAATGCAGGATGGGCAGATAAACTCAACTATGCATTTCCGAATAGAAAAGTTGAATCTCTAGGAGTTGTAGGGCAAATAACACCGTGGAATTTCCCTTTACTCATGGCCGCATGGAAAATTGCTCCTGCTTTGGCTGCGGGTAATACAGTTGTTTTAAAACCTGCCGAAACGACACCGTTAACGGCATTAAAACTTGCAGAGCTTATACAAGATGCAGGATTGCCACCAGGCGTTGTTAATATCGTTACAGGGTACGGTGATACGGGAGCCGCGATTGTGAATCATAAAGATGTCAATAAAATTGCGTTTACAGGATCAACAGCTGTGGGAAAGCTTATCCAAAAGTCAATAGCCGGAACCAAAAAGAAGGCCACTTTGGAATTAGGAGGTAAGTCGGCTAATATAATTATGGATGATGCACCTTTAGATCAGGCGGTTGAAGGAATAGTTAATGGTATCTTCTTTAATCAAGGTCATGTTTGCTGTGCAGGTTCACGACTTTATGTTCAGGAGGGGGTTCTTGATGTTGTAGTTAAGAAATTGAAGCGAAGAATGAATTCACTAATACTTGGAAATCCATTGGATAAAAATACGGACGTCGGTGCAATTAATTCTAAAGAACAATTGTCCATAATCGATAAGTACTTAAAAATTGGTATTGAAGAGGGGGCAACAATGTATCAGGCGAAATGTAAAATACCTAAAAAGGGGTATTATTGCCCACCGACAATATTTACAGATGTAGCGCAATCCAGCACTATTGTGCAGGAAGAGATATTTGGGCCTGTATTAACGATTCAATCGTTCAGAACGGTTGATGAGGTCATTCAAAAGGCAAATAATTCACCTTATGGTCTGGCTGCTGGTATATGGTCGGATAAAGGGTCAAGAATTTTTAATTTGACGTCAAAACTAAACGCGGGAGTTGTTTGGGCAAACACGTATAATAAATTTGATCCGACATCCCCGTTTGGAGGCTATAAAGAAAGTGGCTTTGGACGTGAAGGAGGATTACACGGTCTTGCAGGATACGTTAATTTAATTTAATTATGGAAAGAATAGAAGTTCTTAAGACATACAAGATATATATTGGGGGTAAATTTCCAAGAACGGAGTCGGGTAGATATTATATACCTACAAATGAGCAAGGGGAACAGTTAGGAAATGTTTGCCTTTCCTCCAGAAAGGATATTCGAAATGCTGTTGTAGCTGCACGAAAATCTTTTGGAGATTGGTCTGGTCGATCGGCATTCAACCGCAGTCAAATACTGTATCGAATTGCCGAAATGCTCGAGGGAAGAAAAGAACAATTTATCGAAGAATTACGCTTTCAGGGGGCCTCAAAAAGTATGGCTGAGAAGGAAGTATTGCTTACGATTGACCGACTGATCTATTATTCGGGTTGGTGCGATAAATACCAACAAATTTTAGGGTCAGTAAACCCAGTGGCATCGTCCCATTTTAATTTTTCTACACCTGAACCAACTGGGGTGGTTGGTATTATTCCGGATAATAATACGTCATTGATAGGTTTGGTGTCGTTGATTGCACCTGCTATTGCCGGAGGTAATACTTGCGTTGTTCTCGCGTCCGAGACATTACCATTGTGTTCTGTCACTTTTGCTGAAGTTCTTAATTCTTCAGATGTTCCTGGGGGGGTTGTTAATATCTTAACTGGAAAGCACGAAGAAATGATTGCACCATTAACAACGCACATGGATGTTAATGCCATGATGTATAGTGGTCAAAACATGGAATTACTAAAAGAATTGCGCGAAAGTGCTTCGTTGAATTTAAAACGAGTGTTCCATTATGAGCTGGATTGGATGAAACCTCAGTCTCAGGATCTATATTTGATTGAGAACTGTCAGGAAATTAAAACAACCTGGCACCCAATTGAAAATATTGGAGGTGCAACGTCTTCGTATTGATTTAATTCAATGTGAAATTAATAGGCAGCCTACAACGTGTTCTTGCTTTTTTCCCAGCCGCTTCTCCGGCAATCCATTTCGGCATGCTGCGTAAAAGCCTTTTTGCTTCTTTGTCCAAATCATCGCTAACCCCGCGTTCCACTTTAATGTTCGATATTGTTCCATTTTTTTCAACAACGAATGAAAGGTATACGCGACCTTGCTCATTGAGCTCAATGGCTGTTTGTGGATAATGCACATTGTTCATGATCCATTTTTGCATTTCAACCGTTCCACCTAAAAAGGATGCTTCAACATCGGGAAATTCTATTATCGTGGTAACTATTTTTGTTACGCTGTCTCCGGTCTTTATATCTGGAGGATCGGGAAGCACAACTTTGGATTTTGGGATTTCTTGAGTATTACTGTCTATGATAATATCAACATCTGGTGGTAAAATTACATCCGTCTGTGTTATTGGTTCTGGTACATCAGGATCAGTTACTTCCTGTAAGAATTCAATTTCTGCGAAATTCTCTCCGTTCTTCTTGTCGGTATCCCTTTTCAGGCCTATACTGAATGAAAATAGTGCCAACACGATACTTCCTGTAAAGAACAGTCCCAAAAATTTCAAAGGAGTTCGGAGTCTTTCGGTATTGGCGTTTTTGTTTTTCTTTGCTTCCATAATTATTGTGTATTCTTTAAATAAAGGGTGTTCTGAACATAGAGAACCAAATTACATGCCAAAATGGTGTTGGGACTATACTTATGCAGCAAGAGATGATGGGAAATAAAAAAACCGCTGCGAATTCGCAGCGGTTTTAAAATGGGTATTAATAGTGTTTAATTAAGTGTGAAATTAATAGGCAATCTGCAACGTGTTCGCGCTTTTCTACCAGCTGCTTCACCTGCGATCCATTTAGGCATTTTACGCATAAGTCTTTTGGCTTCCCTGTCCAGGTCCTGACTAACACCTCTTTCAATAGCTATATTAGTTATTGAACCATTCGGTTCAACCACAAATGAAAGGTAAACACGCCCTTGCTCATTCATTTCTATCGACGTTTGTGGATACTGGACATTTTCTCCAATCCATTTTTGCATTGCTGCTGCCCCACCTGGGAAAGTTGCCTCAACATCTGGGAAATCAATTATTTCCTGTTCAACAACAACTTCTTCAACTGCTATCTCAACCGGAGGAGGTACTTCAACAACAGGTGTTGGTTCAATTTCCGTATTTTCTTCTTCAATAATCTCTTCGGTCACAGGAGGTGGCACATCCACTTGGGGTGGTGGAGGAGGTGGTGTGTCTTCCTGGGTGTTTTCTTCGATGAATTGAACATCCGCAACATTTTCTTCGGATCCATCCCTTAAATCCTTTTGTACGCCTTCCGTATACGAAAATGAAGCCAGAACGATACTTCCAACAAACAAAAGTCCCAATAGAGTTACGGGCAATCGCAATTGTTCAATATTTGCCTCGTTACTTTTCTTTAATTCCATACTAAATATTATTCTGATGTAAATATATGAATTTCTATTAACAAAAGATGTACCAAAAAATCAATAGCAATTTGCGTACAGCACGCGAAAAGACAACAGACCTAACACAGATCCAAACAGATCAAATGCTATATTACATAGGATATGGCCAGGTGGGGTTTCTGTAATTAGATAAACCAATAATTCTAATATCGCTATTAAGATCAATGCACTAAAAAAAACGAGTTTAAATGCATTTTTTCTAATGATATCATATTTCCCTTGCTTTTTGCACGCGCTCATCCAAATATGTACGAATCCCCAGAAAAGGACCCCATGAACAATGGACAATGCAGGAATCACCTTGAAATAAACTGTTTGAGCACTTTCTGGCGTGAAAAACAACAAAACCATTGCTGCAAACCAAATTATACCGGGAAGAAAGAACCGAATACTCAAACCCTTTAATTATTACCCGACTATGGAGGAGTATGCGGTAGCATCCAGCAAATCATCTAATTCACTTGTGTCGGAAATTTTTATTTTAACCATCCACCCCTTACCGTAAGGATCAGAGTTTACTAACGCAGGATTTGCTTCCAATTCCTCGTTAAATTCAACAAGCTCACCAGAAATGGGCATGAACAAGTCAGAAACTGTTTTTACAGCTTCAACGGACCCGAATATTTCTTCCTTTGAAAGTTCTTCACCCTCCGTTTCTATTTCTACATAAACGATATCTCCAAGTTCACCTTGTGCGAATTCAGTAATGCCAACAGTGACTGTGTCCCCATTAATACTGATCCATTCATGGTCTTTTGTGTATTTAAGATTTTCTGGTATGCTCATTTTAAAGTTACATTTAAAAGCAAATGTAAAATTTTTAAGGTTTAGATTGAGTTCTTTTACGTATTTGTTCTAAACATTTTTTTCATCTTTTTAATTAAGTTTGTCCCACATGATAAATCAAGATCAGCTAAAAGAAATGCGCAAACGCGTTAATGGTATTGAAGAATATTTAAAAATCAAGGAAAAGCGTGCTCAAGTCACCGAGCAGGAATTGAAAACGCAAGACCCTGATTTTTGGACGGATTCTAAATCTGCTGAAGCCTTATTGAAGCTGATCCGGAAATTAAAATACTGGATAGAATCGTATGAAGAGTTAGAAAGAGATTTGGGTGATGTTGAGGTTTTGTTTGAATTTGCCAAAGATGGGGAGGGTGATGAAAAAGATATCGAGATACAATTCGAAGAGTTAAAAAGAAAGGTAAAGGAACTTGAATTAAAAAACATGCTTTCGGGTAAAGAAGATGGTTTACATGCAGTGGTTCAAATTACGGCAGGAGCTGGAGGTACTGAAAGTTGTGACTGGGCTTCGATGCTCATGAGAATGTATACGATGTGGGGGCAAAAAAACGGTTATACTATTAAGGAGCTAAACTGTCAGGATGGCGATGTCGCAGGATATAAATCGGTCACTCTGGAATTTACAGGTGACTTTGCATTCGGGTATTTAAAAGGAGAAAATGGAGTGCATCGTTTGGTACGCATTTCTCCCTTTGATTCTAATGCTAAGAGGCATACATCTTTTGCTTCGGTTTATGTGTATCCTTTAGTAGACGATTCGATAGAAATTAATGTGAATCCTGCTGATATTACCTGGGAAACATATAGATCAGGAGGTGCTGGAGGTCAAAATGTGAACAAAGTGGAAACTGCAGTACGTCTTCGACATGCACCGAGTGGAATTGTAGTTGAAAACTCGGAATCGAGATCCCAGCTCGGGAACAAGGAAAAAGCAATGCAATTGCTCAAATCTCAATTGTACGAACTGGAATACAGAGCTCGAATGGAAGCTCGGGAAGAGATTGAGGCAAGTAAAAAGAAAATTGAATGGGGGTCACAAATTCGAAATTACGTTTTGCACCCCTATAAATTGGTGAAGGATGTACGCACTGGATTTGAAACGGGAAATGTTGATGCGGTAATGGACGGAGATTTAAATGAATTTTTGACATCGTATTTAATGACACACGGAAATTAGTATATGGAACACGAAATCATAGTTTATCACAATCCGCGTTGTTCAAAAAGCAGACAAGCGTTGTCATTTCTCGATCAGAAAGGCTTGGACTATAAGATTATTGAGTATTTAAAAAACCCAGTGTCAGAGCAAGAATTGAAATTGATCTTAAAGAAATTGAGAATAAATGCTGCATCACTTATCCGTAAAGGCGAAGACGATTTTAAGCAGAATTTCAAGGGTAAAAACTTAACCGAACAAGAATGGGTTTTAGCAATGGTAAATTTCCCGAAATTAATGGAAAGACCTATCGTAATAAAAGGAAATAAGGCTGTAATTGCAAGACCATACGATCGAATTGAAACACTACTTTAATTTTATGTTGAATTATGCCTTTGGTTTGTTTAGAAGGGTTATATTTGCGGTCGCCAAATAATTGGTCGTAACAATTATATCGAATGAAATTAGACACCATTTATGTTAAGCCGAATTCGGTATTTTCAAGTTATGTAGCTGATTGGGCGGCAAATTTGGATGTCACAATTTCCGATTACGATATACGATCAGAAGAGCATAGTGCTGAGGGTTTATTATTAATCAACGAAAACCATGATTTAACAAGGGATATGGATGATCTTCATTCTTTGTTCGATCAGCGTCATGTTCCGACACAAAAGATAGATATTAATGGCACACTTCAGGTTGCAATATCGAGTTTTGAAATGTGGCTAAAGAATTTCAAGTGTAAAAAAATACTTGTATTAGGATCTGAAGACTTAGTAAAAAACGAGAACTTAGATCGCTTTTTCATGAAGGTTAATACTGAAATTAAATTTTAACCGGCATTCGAGATAGTTGTTCTATCTGAAATATTCGTGGTTGCCTTCTCGTCCTTTAATTCTGCAATTTCAACTTCATTTTGATATAGATCTTCGAAGATTTCGCGTTTGCGTATTAAATGCGTTTTGCTATTGTGAATTAGAACTTCAGCAGGTCGCAGTCGAGAATTGTATTGGTTGCTCATCGAAAATCCATAAGCACCGGCATTGGATATCGACAGTATGTCCCCTTCGCGAACTTCGTTCAACATTCTGTCGTGACCAAAAGTGTCACTTTCACAAATATATCCCACAACAGAATATAACTTCAATTCACCGTTCGGATTCGATATATTTTCGATTTGATGGTAAGCATTATACATCATGGGACGCAACAAATGATTTTGGCCACTATTAACCCCAACAAAAACTGTTGAGGTAGTCTGTTTCACAACATTTGTTTTTACGATGAATTTACCACTTTCGCTAACAATAAATTTTCCAGGTTCGAACCATAGCTCTAGTTTCCGCCCGTAACTCTGGCAGAAATCCGTGAAAGAGTCTCTGATCTTTTGCCCTATTTGATCAACAGCGGTATACATGTCGCCTTCTTTATATGGAACCTTAAAGCCACTGCCAAAATCCATGAATTTAATATTTGGAAAATTTTCAGCCGCCTGATATAAAAGATTTGCACCGCGCAAAAAGACATCTGCATCAAGAATATCGCTGCCTGTATGCATATGAAGCCCGATAACATTGATATTATAATTTTCGACTACTCGCGTTATGTGTCTAAGCTGGTGGATCGAAATCCCAAATTTTGAATCAATATGCCCTACCGAAATATTTGAATTTCCTCCGGCCATTATATGAGGGTTGATTCGGATACAACAGTCAACAGTATTTCCGTATCGATGGCCAAATTTTTCGAGCATCGTTATATTATCGAGATTAATATGGACCCCGAATTCAACTGCCTGCTGAATTTCATCAAATGAAACACAATTTGGTGTATACATTATTTTTTTTGCCTCAAATCCCGCTCTTAAACCCAGTTTTATCTCGTTTATCGATACTGCATCTAGACCAGCACCTTCCCTTTTTAATATGCGCAGTATGTTCACGTTGCTAAGCGCTTTTACGGCATAATGTAATTTCACATCTAGAGGTTGGAACGAATTATATAATTTCTGATATTGCTCTATTACTTTGTCAGAGTCATAGACATAAGTTGGCGTACCATAATTGGCTGCAATCGAGAGTAACTCTGTATTTTTCATATTAAAAATATTCTGTGGTTTTTTGTGATTGCAAATCTATGGAAACAAGATATAATTACAAAGCGTTAATAATAAAATAAAACGTTAAAAATATAACTTATGGGGTATTATTTTTCCTCTGAGGTGATTCCACGATATTATTTGGAGGTGTATAAAAATAATAGCTCGATTCTTTTTCCAAACAATTTTCTTGGTACTTTTGCGTTCTACGCTCAGAATAATGAAAAACATAATAAGCATATTAATGCTCTTAATTGCCCTGAATTCGTTCGGGCAATTTCACACAAAGATGTCTCGGTCGGAGCTTGGGCTGCTTGTTGGTGCATCTTGTTATTTGGGAGATTTAAACCCAATAATGCCATACCGAAATCCACATTTGGCTGGTGGGTTGATTTATCGCTATAATGTTCATTCGCGCTTATCATTGCGCATGAATTTTACGTATGCTAAGGTTAGCGCTGATGATGCTAATTCAAATGAATTGGTGCTGCAAGATAGAAATTTGAATTTTTCATCTACTATTTATGAACTTGCTGCAGGTGTCGAATTCAATTATTTCCCTTTTCAACTAGGTCATGATCGATACAAGGGCACAGCTTATATTCTGGCCGAAATAGGAGTATTCAGAATGAATCCAAAAACAAATTATAATGGTGCTGAAGTTGAGTTGCGACAATTGGGCACAGAAGGTCAGGGTACGTCATTAAATAAGAAAGGATATTACAGCTTAACGCAGCTATGCATACCAATAGGAGTAGGCGCTAAACTATCTCTGGGCGATAGATTTGGGCTCAATTTTGAAATCGGTATTCGTAAAACATTTACCGATTACCTGGATGATGTTGGTTCGAATTCGTACGTTGATGCTGATGCACTGGCGGCGGAGAGCGGACCACTTTCTGCTGAATTATCGAACAAATCGGCTGCTGCATTTGGTAGACGGGGAGATGCATCAACCAAAGATTGGTACTTGTTTTCAGGCATTATGATCACTTTTCGCCTTGGTAAACCTACAAATTGCTGGTAAAAAAACCCACTTTGCAGTAAGTTTAACTTAAACACTTAGTTTTTAATGATTGTGTCCGTCGTGTTCGTCGTGATTGTGTCCATCATGTTGCTCAGTATCGTTCTCACTCGGTGCGGTGACATTCATTATTTCAATATCAAATACCAAATCGGAATACGGAGGAATAGCTCCAGGACGTCCTTGTGCTCCATAGGCTGAATAATAAGGGATGATCAGCTTTGCTTTTCCTCCCTTGGCCACCATTCCAATTCCTTCTTCAAATCCTGGGATCATTGGTTGTACCAGGTATTTAAATTCCATTGGCTGATTGCGATCGTAAGATGCATCAAATTGTTCTCCGCTCTTTCTGAAAGTTCCCCTGTAATGAACCGACAAGTTCGATCCTTTTTCGGGTTTTGCACCAGTGCCTTCATTTTCGATTAAAAATACCAAACCGGATCCGCTGTCAGAACGTTTCGCATCTGGGAATTCTTTTTGTACTTCAGCCAACATGTAATCGCTGTATTCTTCCTGACTCATTGCAGCAATTTTCGCATTCGCGGCTGCCTTTTTTTCTTCCTCTGCCTTTATCTTATCCGAAACAATTGCATATTGAACAGAAGCTTTCCACTTTTTTGCAACTCTTCCTTTACGGATAATTCTGACTTTAGTCAATTCATCTCCTTGTTCAATTGCATTCACAACATCTTGTCCTGCAATTACATGTCCAAAAATAGAATGCTTGCCATCCAACCAGGGTGTTGCTTTGTGCGTTATAAAAAACTGACTGCCATTCGTGCCTGGGCCGGAGTTAGCCATCGATAAAATACCTGGACCGGAATGTTTTAGCGATGCATCAAATTCATCAGCAAACCTGTGCTTTGGCCCTCCACTGCCGTTTCCATCAGGGTCTCCACCCTGTATCATGAAATCTGCGATTACACGATGAAATATAAGTCCATCGTAATACGGCTTATCGTAAACGATAGTATCATCTATTGTAAGATTGCCCTCGACCAATCCAACGAAATTAGCTACGGTCATGGGTGTTTTTTCATATTCTAACTGCAGCATTATCACCCCTTTAGTTGTTGTAAATTCAGCATAAATTCCAGGTTCTAACTTGGTTTTCTTTGGTTTCTGCAGATTGTCATTTGTAGTTGCGTACGTTCCTCCAACTAGTGTGAGAGATAATAGTATTAATAATATCCTAGTCATAATTTATTTTTTTGGTTTACAAATATAGATTTATTGTCACACGTGACAATCAAAAGTCTTGCCGCTCTGTTATGTTTATACTGCTAATTTCTTTTGTCAATACCCCAAAGCATTTTATTGCGGATGGTATCTAGGAAATTATTTTCTTCAAATTTAACTACATTGATCATGTAATCTGCTTTACGAATCACTAATTCTTCGTTTTGACGAATACTCATCGAATGTCCATCCAAACTGATCAAATAACTTCTGCTTCTTCCTTCTATACTTAATTTAATTGGCATATGGTCGGGAACAACTAATGGTCGAACATTTAAATTATGAGGAGCAATAGGCGTTAATATATGCACCTGACAACCCGGTGTTACAATAGGTCCGCCACAGCTTAGATTATATGCAGTAGATCCGGAAGGTGTTGCAACAATAACACCATCTGCCCAATAAGAATTAAGGTATTTATCTTCAAGTGATGCATGTACTGTAATCATTGAGGCGGAATCCTTTTTTTGAAGTGTGACTTCGTTAAAAGCAACATTATCATTTCCAAAATGATTGGATTCAGTTTCAACTTGTATGAGCGATCTGCTCTGGAGAACAAATTTCTTTTGGTGGACCATGTCCATAGCCTCGTGAATATCATCCTTGGATATATTTGCCAGGAAACCCAATCGCCCTAGATTAATTCCAAGTACCGGTATTCCTGAATCTCTGATGTACTTAACATTTTGAATAAAAGTTCCATCACCCCCAATGCTCAGACTTAAATCAATTCCTGATTTTAAATCTTGGTGCGTACTGAACGATTCGGTATTTGAAGATAATCCAACCTTTTTTACAAGTAATTCTTTCAGATCTTTCTCGATGAGGATATTCCATCCAAAATCCTTTAAAATTTTAATGATCTCAGTGTAATACGGAGCATTTTGTTTGGTAACCTTTCGACCAAATACGGAAACATTCATTATTTACAGATTCAAATAGTTCATGAGGGCATCGTAGCGATAAATCAAATCTTCCTGATAGACACTTTTCTGGAAGGATGCCTTAATGATGTAATCATACCTTTCAAAGGTGCGAATTATAGCATCCAATTCTATTTTATTGATTTTTAAAGTAACTTCTATGTTTGTTGAATCCGGAGAGCTCATAATATAAGAGCTTAAAATTTTTGCGTCATTGCTTTCAACTATCTGCCCAATTTGAGCCATAGAATAATCACTGTGTGACATCTCCAGCACTAAGATCCCTCCGTTTTCTTTTATGCTACCTGTATTTGCGATTAGTGACATTAAGTGCTGGACAGTTGTACAGCCAATGTATTTTTCGTTATCATCAAGGATTGGAATAACGCTTAGCTTCAATTCCGATATTCGAGACAAGATCTGATATATGTGGTCGGAAGAAATTACATAAGGCCTTGGCAAGTGCTGAAATAATTCGTCCAGAGTTTTTTCAAGATCCATTTTATCCAGGATGTCAGACTCTGAGATCACACCAACAAAATTGCCAAATTTTAGTACAGGTAAATGCGAGACTTTAAACTCTTCCATCCAGCTTAATGCCTTTTCCCCGGTATCTGAATGAGTCAGAGGAGGGATATCTTCTGTAATAACGTCTATCGCTCTCATTGTAGGCACTAAAGTAGTATAATAGTCAGTAAGTTCTTACTTTTAGAATCATAAAATTAAAGCCGGTGATCACAAAACTGAGTGTTAATGTAAATAAAATTGCTACCCTCCGAAATGCGAGGGGTGAAAGCATTCCAAATGTGGTTCAGGTAGCTCTTGATTGCGAACGATTTGGAGCTGATGGAATTACTGTTCACCCGCGTCCGGATGAGCGTCATATTACACGGCAGGATGTTCTTGATTTGGCTTTGGTAGTAAAAACGGAATTCAATGTTGAAGGCTATCCAAATGACAGGTACATGCAATTGGTAAGTGAAGTGCTTCCCGCCCAGGCTACATTGGTGCCAGATTCAGCCGATGTTTTAACGTCAAATCAGGGTTGGAATACACGAAAAAATCAAGCATTTCTCACCGAATTGACGCAGGAGCTTCGGCAAAAAGGAATTCGATCTTCTATTTTTGTAGATACGGATTTGGAGAACATTGAGTACGCTGCAAAATGTGGAGTCGACCGTGTCGAGTTATACACTGGGCCATTTGCCCAACTCTATCCACGTGATCAAGTAAATGCAATTTCTTCATTTACGGAAGCGGCAAAATTAGCATCAGAGCTAGGGCTCGGTTTGAACGCAGGACATGACCTGAATCTGTATAATTTGAAGTATTTCAAACAAAATGTAGCTAATTTACTGGAAGTATCTATCGGTCATGCAATAGTTTCCGATGCACTATATTTTGGGCTGGAAAACACAGTGCGAATGTACAAGCGGTTGCTTTAAATTTTAATGGCAATTACAGATTATCTTATTACAATTCTACCTAAATTTTCCGAAATTGTTTTTTTGACCTGTTCTAATGCGACCTGCTCCGATAATAAATTATTTAGCTGCTGATCTTCAAGATCACTGCCTCGATCTGTCAGCACAGTTTGAATATCCCTGATTCTTTTTTCCACTTTCGATGATTTGAACGAATAAATTGAACCCATAACAGCATGTTGTAATTTGTCTTTTTCCGTATTCGTGAAAATTTTATGTTTGGAAATCCAATTATTGCTTAACTCATGTTTGTTCAATTCAATTTCGGCAACGAATTGAACTATTTCCTGATCTTCCTGACGCTTGAAATAACTTGTTTTTAGCAGAATATTCTCTGCCAGAGAATCAGCGATTAATTGATGCATTTTATTGAATACTGGTCTATCGAAAACCAATTCGTCGATGTTCAATTCATGACATATTAAGTCGGTAACATGCGTTTCCACTTTTTCCTGTACTCCATTCTCATTTATCTGTTCGGTTACAATTGGTAATGAACCATACAAAACCAAAATTCGCATCAGGTCATATTCGTTGTGGTCAATAGTATCCTTTTGTTGAGTCGCTCTAGTTTCTAAAGATGTAGTTTGCTTTACTGTATTTTTGGGAACATTTTGATATTGACTCTCCCTTCGTTCTGCAGATTTTAATTGTTTGTTTCGGATATCTGTTCGTAACCTAATTAACTCACTGGACAACACTTGTTCGTTCATTTCGAATCGCTCTGCAATGGTTTGCATGTAGACGTTACGGGTAATTTGATCTGGGATTAAAGAAACTGAATGAATGATTTCTTTGATCAGTGCAGCATGTTTAATTGGATCCTTCTCTCCAGACTCAACTAAAGTATCGGCTTTAAAGGAAATAAAATCTTGCATACTTTCCTTTATATAAGCCTCGAACTCCAATTTACTAACCGATTTGGCATAAGAATCAGGGTCTTCACCTTCTGGGAAAAGCACAACTTTAACGTTCATTCCTTCTTCTAAGATCAGATCAATGCCTCTAAATGATGCTTTTATTCCGGCAGCATCTCCATCATAAAGAATAGTGATGTTCTTTGTGTATCTTTTTACTAAACGTATTTGTTCCTTGGTTAACGAAGTTCCCGAAGAGGAAACTACATTTTGAATGCCACATTGGTACATGCTTATAACATCCGTGTATCCCTCGCACAGAAAGCAATTATCGTATTTAATGATATCCCCTTTGGCAAAATACAGTCCGTATAGGATTTCACTTTTATTATATATTATGCTCTCAGGGGAGTTAAAGTACTTGGCGATCTTCTTTTCAGTAAATAATGTTCGTCCCCCAAACCCAAGAATACGTCCGGAAATACTATGAATTGGAAATATCACTCTTCCCCTGAAAAAATCAAAATGTTTATCGTTTTTGGATTTAGATAGACCTACCTTTTCCAAATATTCTGTTTTATACCCTTTAGCAAGTGCTGTCGTTGTGAATTCGTCAGACTTGTTAATGCAATATCCTAGTTGGAATTTTTCAATTATATCGGCTTGGAAGCCTCGTTCTGTAAAGTAGGTTTTCCCAATCTTAATACCTTCTTCATTTTTATGCAAATTTTCACAGAAATGATCTCGTGCAAATTCATTTATGATATGGAGGCTCTCCCGTTCCGAAATTGCAGCCAATTCTTCTGGAGTAGCCGGTTTGTCTTCGGGTATCGGAATTCCATATTTGTCCGCAAGCCAGCGGAGTGATTCAGGATAAGAGTAATGTTCTTTTTCCATTAAGAACGATACAACAGTACCCCCTTTACCGGAAGAAAAACACTTGAAAATTTGTTTTGCCGGAGAGACAACGAACGATGGCGTTTTTTCATCTGTAAATGGGCTCAATCCTTTTAAGTTGGATCCCGAACGCTTCAATTGCACAAATTCGCCTATTACTTCCTCAATACGGGAAGTCTGCATAATATCATCTACAATATGTTGCGGGATTATTGCCATTAATTATCTGGATCTTCAAATTTTTTCACTTCGTGTAACTTGCCTTCAATCGTATATGTTTTCCATTCTCCAACTTGCTTGTTTTCGCGGTACTCACCTATATAATGAATACCCCCATTTGGGTATTTTACAATGGAGTGTCCGTGTCTTTTCCCGTTTTTATACATTGTCATTGATAATTCATCTCCATTTTCTGAAAAATACAGCCACTTACCATGTCGCTCACCCATTTCATCTTGTGGTCCCTGAAATTTCAAATCTCTTTTCCCGGGATAATACTCACTATACATGTTGCCCTCAATTTCGATCAATTCTGATTTATCCACAGTCATTTGATCGATAGCTTCGATGGTATCATTATTTGATACTTCGTTGTCAATTTTAGTTTTTGACTCGGAATCTTCAATTGAGCAAGACATGAGCACCAAATAAATTGTGAAATAGAATATATTTTTCATTATTATTTTTTTCGTGTAGTCGTATATTCGACCAATCCAACAAGAGCTTTTTTAGCTTCTGATTCGGGTTCTTCTGCAATCAGGTTTAGTGCCTTTTCTTTATAGTCCAGCATCTTTTTGTATGTATATTCAATACCACCATTTTCGATCACCAGATCAATCGCCCGTTTTACTTTTTTTGTGTTTTCATTGTGATTTTTCACGATATTGAATATTTCTTTTCGCACTTGTTTCGAGCTGTTGTTCAGAACATAAATAAGTGGAAGTGTCATTTTTCTTTCACGAATATCATGCCCTGTTGGTTTACCAATATTCCCGGGAGTCCCGTAATCGAAAATGTCATCTTTTAATTGGAATGCAATTCCTACATATTCCCCAAACAAACGCATTTTTTCAGTAAGGTCTTTTCTATTTACACTTAACGCCCCCCCCTCACAACAGGTAGAAATCAATGAAGCAGTTTTTTGCCTTATTACGTTAAAATAAACCTCTTCTGTGATGTCCAGATTTCTGGCTTTTTCAATTTGTAAAAGTTCACCTTCCGACATTTCTCTTACAGACCGTGCGACAATTTCTAAAAGCTCTGAATTATTGTTTTCAATAGAAAGTAGTAGAATTTTTGAAAGCATATAATCTCCCACCAGAACTGCAATTTTATTTTTCCATAATGCATTGACAGAAAAAAAACCTCTTCGCTCATTTGCATCATCAACAACGTCATCGTGCACAAGAGTAGCAGTGTGTAACAATTCTACAAGAGTAGCGGTGTCGTATGTTTTGTCATTTACAGTACCAAGCATTTTAGCCGTCAGGAAAATGAACATAGGGCGCATTTGCTTTCCTTTTCGTCTAATAATATAATGAGTGACCTTGTCGAGCATTGGCACTTTTGACTTCATACTGGAGCGAAAACGGAATTCAAATTCCTTCATTTCCTCTGTAATCGGGGCCATAATTTCTTTCACTGCCATCATAAGTGCAAATATAACAGTTAACCCGGCTAAAATTTTATATTAATCGAAGGAAAATTTCAAATAGTCAACCTATATTGTTTAAGGCTATATCTAATGCGCAAACAGGCAAATAAAAGATGTTAACACAGTGAAACGACTTGATCAATATCAAATAAAAAAAAGTGTTCAATTTCACTGTTATTGTGAAGAGAACACTTTATATTTTATGTAAGAAAATTATTTTATCTAATCTCTGGCCAAATGCAAGAATCCGTGCCCGTCAATAGTTTCAGCTCCATTAATTGAAGTGATCACATACTGATAAAAATAAACACCTTCTTCTGCAATATTACCCCCCGGACTTATTCCGTTCCAGGCAGGATCCAAACCTGTACCGTAATACATCAGATTACCCCATCTGTTCGTAATGGTTAATTCGATATTGGAAGCATTCGTTACTTCGAGCTCGTATACGTCATTGTCCCCATCATTATTTGGCGTAAAGACGTTAGGTGTGATAACAGTAGGAGTTGGATAGAAACAATTTCCATCATCCGAAACAGCTAATGGATTATAATTGGTTGCCAATGGGTCCATACAACCGCAAATTATCACACTGATATCTACTGTCATACTGTTGGTACATCCTGCGTCATCACTGGCAGTGAGTATAACCATTGAAGATTCACTGAAGGAACCACTTTGGTTGCCTAAACTATTGGTTGTTATTGTGTCGTTTCCAATGATCCATACATACGATGTTGAATTCGCACTGTTATTAGAGAGTGTAACATTTACAGGGTCACAACCCGAGGTAGTGGAGGCTGAGAAATCTGCAATGGGAGGATCTAAAAGGTTTACGTAGATGCTATCGTTAGTAGTACAAACGTCATCCGTTACTTCGAAATAGTACCATCCCGACCCCAGATTAGGCCAAACGGTGGCATTTATAAAGTTTGGGTTACTTGCACCAGGACCGTTCCAATAGTAAACAGGTTGACCTAAAACACTTGTAATACCCGAGACAGTGGCTGTAACCATACCATTGTTTACACAGCTCGCTGCATCTACAGAATCCAGATCATCTATGGTTAAAAGTTGATTGACGACCAGATTAACGGTATCGTAATAAGTATAATTACACGCGTCGGTTATTGTGACCGTATATTCAATTGTATCGTGAGGTGTGCCACTTGCCGGTAATATTTCTGGATTACCAATATTACCCGTTGACCATTCAATAGTTATAGGAGGTACTCCATTTAGTATATTAGTAACTTCTACAAGAGTTGTTGCATCCGGACAATAAGCATAAACAGTATCGTCTAAATTATACGTTAAGTTATTGGTTGGAATATTGATAAAGACTGTGTCTGATATACATTGAAAATTTCCTGCAGTATCGTAAACAGATGCAATAAAAAATGTATCAGCGTAAGGAACAACATAAAAAGAGGTTGTATCCATTAGGCCATTGCTCCAGTTAACAACCGCAGTAGCTCCACAAGGAGGCCCGGTAGCATTTATAACGATGTTGTCAAGCCCCCAGTTATCGCAGCATGTTCCAGATGTACTCCATTGGAACCAGCGGAACATTGTTGATGTTGTAACCCCACCAGGAGGTATCGGAACAGTATAATTTTCCCAGGTCGTGTATATGGTAGGCCCGCTTATTCCTGTTCCAGTTGCAGCCGATTGCGAAGCCTGAACGGTTCCATTGGGGTTATAGTAAATAATCGGTATCCAGGTAAGCCCGTTATCGGTACTGTATTGAAGCTCCACACCTTCTCCAATTAAATCTGGACCTTCGCACGGAGTAGCTCCGCCCTGAATCGCATAAACCATATCAAAAATGATAAAACCACCGCAAGAAACATCAAAAGCTGCTGTGGAAATATTCGGATTTGAAGTAGTTGTAGATGCCCAGAAATAGGGTGTTCCTGTGGGATTATTTCCACAAGGTGTGCTATAAGCTGTACCTCCTGAAGTTCCCCAGCCTGGAGGAAGAAGACCGGTATTAAAGTCGAAGGTTTGACCCGCGCCTAGTAATGCGGCATAAGCATTGATCTGTACCGTATCACCTGGACAAACCGTTGTGTCCATAGGAGTTATTGTAATATAGCATTGAGACGTTCCAATAAAGGGAAACGCAATTAGAAAAAATGCCAAACGTAAAATAGAATTCATAGTAAGTGATTTAGTGTTTTATTAGTCTATTGTTAAATAATTGATTGCAACATTTTCGAAATGCCAACCAGCCACTGGGTTGTTCAAATTTCGAACAATTCGTCCTAAATAATTAGGTTTAGAGCAACTACCTTCAATCGAGCTGTTCGCTGGGATTAATACCCGTTGCGCAAACTCAGAGTTTTCGGTACAACCACTGCATGTTTCTGTATATTGAAGTCCGAAGTTAAAATGCAACATTTTTTCTGCATCGTTCGTATTTTCAATTTTCAAAAAAGCGTAAATTGTAGGTTTCATTCCCGCATATGGACATTCCACGGTTCGGTAATAAATCTTAACGCCATCATTTTCACTCAATAATGACCATGATGGTTTGCTGTCATGATTAATTTCTGTCTCCTGTGCAAAAGCACCAAAGCTTAGTAAAAAAGATAAGATAAATAAAAGTCGATAGTTCATTGTAGTATTATTTAATTATAAAAATCGTTGTTGCGGACAAGACGTCGGTTCATTCAAATTCGTTGCACGGCATTTAATTTATTAGGGCACAAATTTACGAAATGCATCCTTAGTACAATAATTAAAAGAACATTCATTAAACAATTAATGAGGTAAGAGTCATTTTTTTAACACATTTTGAGCAGTTTGTTGAACATTGCTAATAAAGGGGACAAAGAAACATAAGTAATATGGTTAATTTTATGTTGATTTAATTTGTGAATGATGAAAACAAAAAGGCTGTATCGAAATCAATTTTACTACTCTATACTCACGTTTGTTTTATGCATAACGAGCTTGTATTCTGCGAATTCACAGGAATTTGTTTCCCCGACATTTAACAGTGAATTAACGGTGTCTATTTTAAATTACAAACAGATGGAACCCGCCTTGAAGTATGAAAAGCTCGAGCTGGGTGTTATACTCCCAAAATCACTAATGGATAAAGTAAATCGATTCGTATCCAATAAGGCTGGAATTAAAATTAATCCTTACCTGGAATGGGAGCTTAAAGTCGAGGCTGAATTCAAGCATGAATCTAGTTCGGAATTAATTCGGATTGATGGATTTTATTTTCAGCCATTTGTTGGTAAAATGAAACGCAATCTCCCAATGCCCAAAAATGGCCATTGCTATAGTGATGAAGAATATGCTTCATTAGGACATTATGAACCACAAAGAAATGATTTTCCGTTTCGAATTCGGTTTTCTCCACCGGAAATTGGTGAATGGAAATGCAAGGTAATTGTTACGGTTGAGGATGAAAACATCAGTTCTGATGAATTTTCATTTTCGGTTATAGAGAGCTCAAGCAAAGGATATATTAGTGTTGGGGCAAATCAAAGATATTTACAACGTGACTCAAATACCTTTGTTCCAATTGGCTGTAATATGGCATGGCCCTTCACGGCAATGGAATTTGATCCCCAATTTGCCATTAATAATATTGTCGGAGAAAATAAAACTGTTTTATCCGAACAATACAGACCGAAATTCGTATTGCCCAGAGTCCAAAGGGTGTATCGAAAAATTATTGATCAGTTTGCCGATAATGGTGCCAATAGCTTTCGAATGATAATGTATCCTTCCGCAACAGATATTGAATGGGAAGAACTGGGAAACTACACCAATAGGTTGCAGATGGCTTTAGAATTGGATAGTATCCTCATGAAGGCAGAGGAACGGGATATGTATATTCAATGGGTGATGCAAACACATTATTCTTTTCAACACAGTAATCATGCGTATTATACACGCTGGTGCTGGGATTCAAAAGTTAACGGGATCAAATTCTGTTATTCAACCATACCCGGAATTGAGAAAGATGTTGATTTTTTTACTAATGAAATTGCAATAAAATATTACAAACAAAGAGTGAGGTATATCCTGGCTCGCTGGGGTTATTCAACCAACATAAGTGTTTTTGAGATTTTTAGTGAGATAAACAATGTGGGAACCACACAGGCTGACGCCAGTGCATTTTATGATGCGAATGAAAACTGGCGACTCTCGCGAGACTGGCAATGGGAAATGGCTGAATTTATTAAATCTAAATACCAAGGAAAAATGCACTTATTGACAGCAAGCTATACAGGTCCTGTCAATGCTGAAGATGATGTCTACAGCTCAGAACATTTTGATCTTATGGGCTCGAACCTTTATGATTACGGAGCACCCTCTTTTTCCCATAAATATTGGAATCATAATGTTGCGGAAAGGTATTTGAATGAAACCTGCGAATCAACAGAAGCTTATGCATTTGATTGTGAGAACGGCAGACCAAATCAGTACACTAAACCTTTTATGTACGGAGAATACGGAGTAGATCCGGAAGGGGATTGTCCCAATAATTATATCGAAACGAATCGATTGTTCTGGCAATCCCTTTTTTCAGGACTGGCAGGGGCATATTCGTGGCACGCCTGGTATTATAATGATAATTATGAAATATTGGGTCGGATGAATGAATTTATCTCGAAGTATGACCTTGATCGAGAAGACTGGCATCCCGGGGCTTCTGAGTTGATGAAATACGATAATATTAAAAGTTGGGAATACCGCAAAAAATACACGAAAGGTATGGACGCACGATTTATACCTGGGGTGTTTAAATCCTGGACGAAAAGGGAGAGAAAGTCAGATAATACTTATTTAAGGTCAGGAGATAAAAAGTCCGCAATTGGTGTGCTGTCCAATAAAACCTACAATGTGGGAAATACCGATACATGTTTCGTTTGGAAAGAATTGAAGGGTACACCAATTGAATTTCAGGAAAAAGTTGATTGCTCGGATGAAAAAATGAAGATATATGGTATGGAGTTCGGAAGATACGACATTGAATATTTTCTTCCTTCTGATTTATTGAATCCAATAGCTGCATCAAGCGACATGGGGCCCAGAGTGAAATTGAAATATACCTTAGATGCATCAGAAAAAGGTTATATAGTATTGTTTGTAGTGAAGAAGAGGAAAAAATAGTTCCTGGGATTAATTTTTAAGCACCCGTTCTTCCTTTCGGATAGCTTTGTTCTTGTTAGCCAGCTGACCACAGGCCGCGTCAATATCTTTACCACGACTCCGACGGATGTTGACTATCAAGTTTTTACCCTCCAGATAATCGGCAAATGCATTTACTTTATCACGCTCGGCTTGCTGAAAAATACCGCCCTCGATAGGATTGTATTCAATAATATTGATTTTACAGGGGACACATTTTGCAAATTCAGCCAGGTCATGTGCATCTTTGATGGCGTCATTGAAATCTTTGAAAATAATATACTCAAAAGTGATTCGAGAACCTGTTTTTTGATGGAAATAAACAAGGGCCTCGGAAAGAGCACTGAGGTTATTCGAGTCGTTGATCTCCATAATTTGACTTCGTTTGTTATCATCGGCCGCATGCAGCGAAAGTGCTAAATTAAATTTCACAGCATCATCGCCTAGTCGTTTTATCATTTTGGCAATACCAGCAGTAGAAACTGTAATTCTTTTTGGAGACATTGCCAGACCATCAGAAGAAGTGATCAGCTCAGTTGATCGCAACATATTAGCGTAATTTAAAAGAGGTTCCCCCATTCCCATATACACTATATTCGTTAAAGGTTTACCGTGTCTTAATTCTGCTTCATTTTTAAGATGGACTACCTGATCAACTATTTCTCCTGGACTTAAATTTCTCATTAATTTGAGTTTGCCTGTTGCACAGAATTTACAAGCAAGACTACAACCAACCTGCGATGAAATACATGCAGTAGTTCGCGATGTAGTGGGAATTAGCACTCCTTCAATAATTTGTCCTTCGTCAATGCTAAATGCACATTTAATGGTTTTGTCAGAGCTTATTTGCTGGTCTTTTAGATTAATATGGTCTATATAATACCCGATTTCAAGCTTGTCCCTTAATGGTTTGGGTATATTAGACATTTCGCTGAAATTTGAACAGTTTTTTTGCCATAACCATTCAAAGATCTGTTTCGCTCTGTACGGCTTTTCTCCCATTTCAATGAGAGCTTGCCTTATTTCATCAAGCGACATGCTCCTTATGTTTTCTTTTTTTTCCATTTCAAGCTGGGTACAAAAATAGGGTATTTCTCTTATTCTGGCTACTAAAAGAAGGCAAGGTCTTCAAACCTCACTAAGTGTTCTTGACCAGAATTAGCCGTAACAACCATATATTCTGTAGAATCAGGTTGTGAAATGCTCAATTGTGTTCCTTCATTAAGAACTGTTTTAGCTTTTTTCTCCTTTTCTATAAATGTGGGAATACTTTTTCTGATGACCATAGCATAATGTGTTCCTTCACTGTATTGCTTGACTTTTTTGGCGAGTGTTATACTCGTCAACATACAACAAACACCGATAATACCCGACACGATCATAAGACGCTTCAGAGGTATTGCTTTGCACATTCTAAAAACAACAATAGAGGCAAATAATACAAGGCTAAATGCAATTGCAAGAATCGACCATACGTTTGAAGACCAGCTATAAAGGCCAGATTTCAAGCTGTTTAAATGCGGTTTCCAATAATCTGGTCTGTTAAGCTCGGAGTAACATTGTTCAATTTTTTCTTTAACCTGGCTGTCATTTGGAGATAGCTTCAATACATTTTCAAATGCCCAAATGGCCTCTCCAAACTTAGCTTGCTGCATTTGTACTACTCCAAGATTATAATATGCTGAACTATTATTAGGCTCATTACCAATAACATTCAAGAACATTTCCGAAGAAATTTTGTAGTCCTTTGCAATGAAGGCATCCAACCCTTCTTCAAATTCCTTTGCCCCCAGACTCAAAGAACACATCAAGGATACAATACAAGAAAGAGCAATATGTGTAAATGACACCTTCACTTTTTTAGTTTATTTATTATTGAACTGAGCTCATCTAATAATTTTGTTCTTGATTCACTGGTTGCCGGTAAACCGAAACGGTATTGGTCGCATTTTGAAAAGAGAGCTCTAACCCTGTCCGAAAGCTCTTTTTTGCCAGTATCATTCAGGTAGGAATATATTTGTTGTTTATCAAGAACTTTATCTTCACCGATCTTCATGAATACTTCAAATGCTCTTTTTAGCGTTGTTTCAATACCGGTATAAAATTCATTTTTGTTAGATTCAAGTACTAAGATTTTGAGATTAAAAAGACCGGAGTTCAGCTCTTTTTCTTTTCTTTTCATTTCTTTTTTGGCAGAAATTTCTTGGACAGATTTCTCCCGACGCTTAATGAATAAAAGAATGATTAATGCAGTCAAAACAGGGGAGGATACGCCAATCCAAAACAACGGAGTGCCATAAATTGAAGACGACATGTTCTTTACAATTGAGCTGCGTAATTTTGGTGTCTCGGTCAATTCGAGTAATTCGTTATCGTTTGAATTACGCTCATCTGAAACTACAAAATTCTTATCTGGAGCGACGTATATTGTATCCACAGCCGTAGTGATACTAACGTATTTCTCCAATGAAAGATCGAAATAAGAGATACTGGTCGGTGGGAATAGTACATCTCCGGTTTTACTCACCTGAATGTTATATTCATACTCAATTTCCCCTTCAGCTCCTCTAGATCCATAAGAGATTGTTTCTGTAATTTTTGCATCGCCATAAATGACAAGTCCCTTTGGTAACTTGTGTTTGGGTTCGAGCGAATTCTGGAGATTCCCGACCCCTGAGACCACAACTTTCATTTTTAATACATCCCCTTGCTTTAAATTTTCGCCATCAATAGAACGGTGAACATCAAAATTGCCTACGGCACCTATGAAATCATTAGGAGGATTTGCAGGTAAGGGTTGAATATCGATTATTGCATGACTTGATTTTATTGGGAATGACTTATATCCTTTATGCAGATTCATCGAAAAAGGTTGGATTTTGAATTTTCCTGTGCCCGTTGGGAATATTAAATTTTTATCGTATTCGAATGCATAATATTCTATGTTTCTAAATTGTTCCATTTCCACAATTATTCTATTCGAATTCAAAATGGCGTGCTTGTCTATGGATCCCTTCAGCTCATATTGGAGATATCCATCTAAATGGGTAGGTTCAAACTTGGAGTAAACCTTAGCGGTGACCAGGACCGGCTCCCCTTCATATATGTTAGATTTCTTTGTTTGAATTATACCAAATGCCGGGTCGTTTAGTTGCTGTTTTGTTACATCACCACTGCTCATAGGTGTTTTATTACCAACAGAAATGGTAATCTTGTTCGATTTATATGTTTTGCTTCCCTTTTTAATATAGGCAGGCCCAATAGTAAATTTTCCGGATTTGCTTATTGCTCCGGTTTGTGACAGAAAATAATAGGTGATCACATTCCCCGTGTTGTAATCCATTTCCTGTTCCATACCGTTCATAACGTCATATCCATATACGAACGAGCTGGGAAGATTATCAATCTCAACTTCACCCTGAACACTTGATTTAACAGAAAGTGTGAATGCCTCCCCAACTTCTACGGAAAGCGGATCAACGGATAGAATTACTTCTGCATTTTGTCCCAAAGCGTTGAGGACGAATAAAGTGCTTAATATGGCGACTATTTTTTGTACCATTGTTTACCAGTCTTTTCCAGATCGAGATTGATTACTTTCTCCGTTTGAACCGGTGACTTTTCGTTTTGTCTCCGCTTCTTGTTTCATTAATTTATCCAGCATTCTATCAACGGTTTTATTCTGTAGTTGACCGTCAGAATTTTGACCTTGATTGTTTTGTTCCCTATTCTCGTTTTCATTCTGGTTGTTTTGCGTACTCTCTTGGTCTTGTTGGTTTTTCTGGTCGTTTTTTTGTTGATCCTTCAATTGACGCATTGCTTCTGATAAATTATACCTTGTGTTGTCATCATTTGGATTCAGGCGTAAAGATTCTTTGTACGAATCGATCGCACCTTGATACTCTTTTTGTTTCATTTTTGAATTGCCAAGATTGTGATAATTTTCGGCTTTTTCAATATCGGAGGTTTTATTTGCGCTGTTTTGCTGATAGACTTTTTCCGCCTTTTCAAATTCGCGTGCTTTATAAGCAGATTGTGCTATTTCGTCTGATAGATTAATGCTTTCCGGAGCTTTCTTTTGTGCAGATTCATAATATTTCATGGCCTTGGTATAATCTTTACTTTTGTACGCTGCGCGTGCAACATCTAACGAATCATGCCATTCTTGACTTAAGCTTGTCAAGCAAAAGAAAACAAATACGATATGTATGATAAATCTCATTTCGTTTTAATAAATCTATCCAAAATCCCAATATATTGCCGTGACCAAAGTAAGTACGCTAACCAGAAAATAAGTGAGAGAAATAATGGAATTTGAAATCGTTCTTGCTTCACATCAAACTCCATGGAGCTTATTTTTGCTCGTTTCATTTTCTTTATTTGCACTAATAATGTGTTAAGGTTGGGGAATTCACTAGAACTAATTGAGGCTTTTCCCCCACCTTTTTGTGCAATTTGCTGAAGGAAAGATTTGTTGAGTTTTGAAACAATGGTTTTGCCAACAGCATTTGTTTTGTATCCTAATTCCGGTCGATCGGGTTGTTTTGGTATCAAACCTCCCTTCATTGTTCCG
>Ga0315334_10000288_pt1 | contig 31152 bp, 26 predicted proteins | sample M150034915metaG_FD_205555 | JGI IMG/M metagenome (GOLD analysis project Ga0315334, IMG submission 205555) | Ammonia-oxidizing marine archaeal communities from Monterey Bay, California, United States - M1 500m 34915 | ecosystem: Environmental > Aquatic > Marine > Intertidal zone | place: USA... | reverse complement strand
CCAGGTCGATGCCGATCACGGTATTCTGATGCATGGTCTCCTCCTTAACTCGTTGGATAGTGTCAGCAACATCTATCCTGGCGCATTGCGACGCCGATTTGGAGTGGGGAGGAGACCATCCCATCTCGAAAGAACACGAAAGAAAGAAACTGATTGGCCACGGACACTCACTGACCCTCACGGACAAAAATGCTTTTGGCAGTTGTCCGTGTAATTCCGTGAGTGTCCGTGGCAAAAAAATAATCTTTTTCTTTTGAGTTTCTTTCGTGTCCTTTCGTGGATTTCGTGGCAAACCAATCCCTCCTTTATTGTCCTTGCATATCTCAGCTAGACTGCCGTTATCCCTGAAACGGAGTTCGTCATGCTGAACCTCTACCCCGATATTGAACCCTACGCCCGTCATCGCCTTGCGGTGGATGAACCCCATGAGTTGTATCTGGAAGAATCCGGCAATCCGGATGGCATTCCTGTGCTTGTGGTTCACGGTGGCCCGGGTGGTGGGTGTGAGGATTACCATCGGCGATTCTTCGATGCCGAGCGCTTCCGGATTATCCTGATGGACCAGCGCGGCGCTGGCCGTTCCACGCCGCTGGCGGAGTTGGAAGGCAACAGCACCGACACCCTCGTGCAGGACATGGAAACCATTCGCCAGTTTCTGGGTATTGACCGCTGGTTGCTGTTTGGTGGCAGTTGGGGCTCCACGCTCAGCCTGGTGTATGCCGAAACCTATCCGGAGCGGGTTCTCGGGCTGGTGTTGCGGGGTATCTTTCTGTGCCGGCCGCGAGATATTCAGTGGTTCTACCAGGAAGGCGCGAGCCGGGTGTTTCCGGATTACTGGCAGGATTTCCTGGCCCCGATTCCCGAAGCGGAACGCGGTGATATGGTGACGGCCTACTATCGCCGGCTCACCAGCACCAATGAACTGGAGCAGATACAGGCGGCCAAGGCCTGGTCGATCTGGGAAGGCCGTTGCGCCACCCTGCATCCGAACCCCAAGGTGGTGGAGCATTTCGGGCACCCCCATGTCGCCATCGCCCTGGCACGTATTGAGTGCCATTACTTCATGAACAACGCCTTTCTGGAACCGGATCAGATTGTGCGGGACGCGGGCCGGTTGGCGGATATCCCTGGTGTGATCGTGCATGGCCGTTACGACATGGTGTGCCCGCTGGATAATGCCCTGGCCCTGCACCGGGCCTGGCCGGAAGCCGAGCTGCATATTATCCGGGATGCCGGCCACTCGGCGTCCGAGCCGGCTATTGTAGATGCGCTGTTGCGGGGCGTAGAAGAGGTAGTGGCGAAAAGCCTGCCAAGCGCCGGTTGAGCATAGACTTATTATTGGCCTTCAAGGGCTTGCGGCCCCGCCGAGGGCCCTATACACTCTTGCGCGTTGCTGATTTTTAACCCTGTGCTCATCTTGCCAAGGGATGGAATGAAAGGACTGATCCAGCGCGTTTCCGAAGCCAGTGTAACGGTGAATGGCGAAAAAATTTCCGCCATTGGGCCGGGGCTTCTGTTATTGCTGGGTGTAGAAAAGGACGACGCACAGAATGAGGCCAGGGACTTGTGCCGAAAGATCCTCTCTTACCGGGTATTCCCCGACGAGCAGGGCCGGATGAACGTTAATGTTCAGGACGCCGGCGGATCCCTGCTGATTGTTCCCCAGTTCACACTTGCCGCCGATACCGGCTCCGGTACCCGCCCGGGGTTCTCGCTGGCGGCTGCGCCGGATATGGCCAATTCCCTGTATCAGAATTTTGTGGCCCGGGCCCGTGCTGAGCTTGGGGAGAGTCGTGTTGGGGAAGGGCGGTTCGGTGCAGACATGAAAGTGGCCCTGGTAAATGACGGCCCTGTCACGTTCATGCTGGAAACCGGCAAAAAGGGTTAGTGCACAGAAATGTGACAGAGTTGTATCTGGCGCCTCACAAAAGGGCGGTAGATAAGGAAATGTTTGAGCCGGCTTGTGGTTTTGCTAGCTCGTTTCCGTCCATAAACGGCCTGTTTTCAAGGCTACTCGCCCGGCCGGGTCGGTCAAATTGTTTCTCTTGACCCACTTTATCCCGGTCACATCACAACCTGTGGTCTTCCGTCGCCATTTTGACCGCGAATTGACATTTTTCAGGCACAGGAAAGCCTCGGCCAGAGTGCCGATAAGGCTTTTTGTGAGTGCTCTTTCTCTCTTGAGTGGCTCGGGCTGAAGCGCTATCTGGCGAGCAGTCGCGAGAACACGGCCAGGTTGTGGGCGACCACAGCCGACCACACGTACGACTTAAAGTGCTCCAGCCCCTTCCAGGTGCAGCGCGACAAACCGTAGGACCGCTTCAGGCAGGAGATGCCCGCTTCGATCCCGGCCCGGAGTTGCGCAGCTTGCGATAAACCCAGTCGCTCTTCGCCATCTGCTCGACCTTCAGGCCCTTCTTTTTGTGGAAGGCCACATCCTTCACGCCTTTGTCTTTGGCTTGCTGCACGTTGTCTTTGCTGGCGTGCCCCCCCGTCCGCTGCTATTTGCCGGGGTGCAAAGGCCTGAAAGGAATGGGAGTCCTCCAGATGAAAGGCCAGTGCCTCGTAGCTGAGCTGACGATGCTGTTTAAGAATGGCGCTACGCACGATCGACTCGACTGACAACCCTTCACGCCCAGTCTCTTTGATTTCAGCCCGGCACAGCTCTGGTGCAATCCAGTCCAGAATCTCGGGATGCTTATCCAACCAATCGGACATGGCCTTCAGTTCGCGTCCGATCTCGTGCTCTGCGTAAAGATCAAATATACTGCCCTGGACGGTGCGTTTTTGACGCATTGTCACCTCCGCGGATTTTTGGTTGTTCTTTTGTTTCAATGGCTTGCGACAAAGAATACCATTTTCCGCTGGAGGTTTCCCTCTCGGTTACTGAATTTTTCTGTTTAATATCAGCTTTTTATGTTTATGGATGGAAACTAATCTAGTAGTTATAAAGCCGGTGACTCTGTCACCGGCTTTTCTGTTTTGGCAGGAAAAGAAATCATCAGGAGCACTCCAGTGGCCACGGAACTTGAAGTAAAGCTGACCCTATCGGAATCCGCACAGTCCCGGGCCTTCGAGTGGCTCAAAGGTCAACCGGGTGCAAGCGAAGGTCCGGTTAAAACACTGGTCAATCGTTACTATGACACCCCGAATGCTGCGTTGAATCAGGCCCGTGCCGCGTTGCGAGTCCGTCAGGCCGGTGGTCGCTACATCCAGACCTTGAAAACCCAGGGCGAGTTCGTAAACGGAGCCCATCGCCGCCAGGAGTGGGAGTGGGATCTGCCGGGGCCGGATCTGGATCTTGAGCTTCTGGAACAGACTCCGTTGAGATCTGAGGTCGACCTTGGCGAACTGGAACTGGTTTTCGAGACCAACTTCCAGAGGCGCATTATCATGCTGGAGCAAGCAGAGTCCGTCATTGAGGTCGCTCTGGACTCAGGCGAAGTGGTAGGCGGAAAGCAGGCAAGGCCCCTGTATGAAGTGGAATTTGAGCTGAAAGCGGGCGAGCCGGCAGCGCTGCTTGAAAATGCCCGCGCGCTCGCACAAGCCGTTCCGGTATTTCTTAACCTTGTGAGCAAAGCCGAGCAGGGCTACTACCTTGCCGGAATCTACCGCCCGTCCCTGGCATTGCCAGCTTCAGGGTTCAGCTCGCTATCCTTTCTGCATTACCTGAGTCTGGCCTGGTTAACCGGTGATACGATGCGTCTGTCCGCCAGCACGCTTGCGGAGATTGAGCGGCAGGCGGAAGCGGTCGGGCTAGTGCCGGTGTGGAGGCCGGTAGCCAGGGCACTGGAAGACGGTATTGCCGTGGCGAGCCTGGTTGAGCAGTTTCCTGAGTTCGGCCAGTTGCAGTTAGCGCTCGCTGCCGCCGGCTGAAGGATTTTCTTCAGGCTTCTCGGTGGCGGCTTTCTGGTTTTGCTCATGCATGGCGCGCCACTGCTTGAGAAACTCCCGATACCGGTCAAGCGCTTCCTCTACCACTGACACCTCCGGCGTCTCGCTGGAGCGAACCAGAACAATCAGCCCCTTGCCCTCAACTTCGGCGTTGGTATCCGGGTGGCAGATTACCTCGTTGTCGTGATCAATGTAGGCCAGAGCAGTTCCTATTCCGTGGCGAACCAGAGCGCTGACAATATCCGCCCAGGTAAGATCATCCAGTTCCAGGTCGTAGCGGTGGGGGTGGTCACGCTCGTAGTTGAACATGTCTTCCAGCACTTTCTCTGAACCTGGCGCCACCACGGCGCGCACCATGATTTCCGGATAGGTTCGAACCGGCCGTATGATGGTTCTCACCCCCAGGGCCTTGAAGCGATCCCGGTTGGCATCACTCACGCATTCCACGGTGGTTTTGCCGCCCAGGTTGGACTCTGCCAGCCGGTGGGCGATATCGAAGGTCAGGCTATCGGAGAAAGGGTCGGACTCGTCGGCCGCGAGCACAATCACGTGCCGGGCACTGCCAGCGTGGACGGATTTCAGCGCTTCCGGATCATTGCCTGCACCGTGGAAGTGCACCATGCCGGAATCCCGAAGCTCTGCCGGCAGGCCGCCGGGAAACTGTCGGGTCAGCAGCATGATCGGTACCGTGTGGTACTCCGGTATTGACCGAATCTGGGTGGCGAAGCGCATGAAGTATTGTTCGCCACCGGTGCGTGGGGTGTTGATGATTACGATGTGGTCTTTCATGTTGTAAATCCAGCGTCCGGAGAGGATTCGTTCACGGCGGTAGAACCGGTATTCAATATAGTCGCTGACAATCAGCGTGAGCAGGGTGATGGCGGCTATAAACATAAGCGCCACAGTGCTGATGCGCCCGATGGCGGTTACCGGCGCGTAGTCACCATAGCCTACGGTGACCAGTGTGGTCATTGTGAGCCACACGGCTTCGAAAAAGCTCAAAGGCTCCGCAGCCCAGAGAATCAATATCTGCGCGGAAACCAGTGCGCCAAGGGCGAGGAAAAGGCGCTTGATCCGTTTCCGGATCAGGCCACCCATTGGGAGGTGTGGCTGCGAGTGTTCCGGGTTCAGCGGGCGACGATTGCGCATCATGGAGTGGGGCTGCCTGTTCAGTCCGTGGCAAGTTCGTTATACAGTACCGGAAATATATCAGAGAGACAGGGGTTTGCGTTATGTCTGAGCCTATGGGTTCGTTACCAGCGGAGCTGTCGCCGGCGGATGTTGCCGAGGCCTGCGCCCGCAGTGTGTTTCTGGCCCAGACGCTGGAACGTTATCCGGAGCAGGTTCAGGCTGCCGTTAAGGCCCGCCCGCTGACCGAGCCCACCACGGAAGCGTGGCTGAAACAGCGCTGGGGCGATTTCCTGGCAACCGTTGATTCCGAGCCGTCGCTGCACGCAGCCCTTCGCCAATACCGCCGGGAAATCCAGTTCCGTATTATCTGGCGAGACCTGATGAACTGGGCAGACCTGAACGAAACCATGCTGGCCACCAGCGCCTTTGCCGACGTGGCCATTGATGGCGCTCTCAGCTGGCTTTATGAAAAGGTCTGTGATGAATTCGGCACACCCATGGGTCGTGACCCGCTGACCGGTGCCCACGTGCCCCAGAAAATGGTGGTGCTGGGCATGGGCAAGCTGGGCGGACGGGAGCTGAATGTTTCCTCGGATATCGACCTGATCTTTGCCTTTCCCTCCAAGGGGGAAACCGAAGGTGGCCGCCGGGCGCTGGATAACCAGCAGTTCTTCATCCGCCTTGGCCAGCGACTGATTCAGGCGCTGGACCAGATCACGGCGGATGGTTTTGTATTCCGGGTAGACATGCGCCTGCGCCCCTACGGCCAGAGCGGTGCCCTGGCGTTGAGTTTTGCAGCACTGGAAACCTATTACCAGGATCAGGGGCGCGATTGGGAACGTTACGCCATGGTCAAGGCCCGCGTTGTGGCTGGCGACCGGCGTGCCGGTGAGGTGCTGATGGCGAGCCTCAAGCCCTTTGTTTACCGCAAATACATTGATTTCAGTGCGTTCGAGTCACTTCGTAGCATGAAAGAAATGATCAGCCGGGAAGTTCGCCGCAAGGGGCTGGAGAACAATATCAAACTGGGCAGTGGCGGTATCCGCGAGATCGAATTCGTGGTGCAGGCTTTCCAGCTGATCCGCGGCGGCCGAGACCGGGAGCTGCAACAGCGGGAATTGCTGAACATCCTCAGAGAACTGCAAGAGCTGGAGCTGCTGCCATCCGCCGTTGTGAAGGAGCTGCGTGAAGCCTACGTGTTTCTGCGCAACCTGGAGCATGCCTTGCAGGGTATGGAAGACAAGCAGACCCAGGTTCTGCCGGACGATGAGCTGTCGCAGGCCCGGGTTGCGCGCATTATGGAGTTTGATGACTGGGCCGCCTTCCAGCATGCGCTGGATGAACACCGCAACCGCGTGGCCCGGCACTTCGCCAACATCATTGCGACCGAGGACGAGGAAGGCGATTCCGAAAACGGCGTCGATGACGGCTGTTACGAGCTCTGGCTGGCAGAAATGGAAGAGCCCGCCGCTATAGAGTGGCTGGCGGAAAAGGGTTTCGAAAACCCGGAGGACAGTTACAAGCGCCTGGCGAGCCTGCGGGACAGCCGAACCGTGCAGACCCTGCAAACCCAAGGCCGCAAACGCCTCAACCAGTTCATGCCGTTATTGCTGAACGCGTTGATGGATGTTGAGAATGCGTCGGAAACCCTCGACCGGGTATTGCAGCTGGTAGAGGCCATTTTGCGCCGCACCGCCTACATGGTGCTGCTGGTGGAAAACCCCGGCGCGCTTACGCAGCTGGTGCGCCTGTGTAGCGACAGCCCCTGGATTGCCCGCCTGCTGGCAGAAACCCCGCTGCTGCTGGACGAACTGCTGAATGCCGAGAGCCTGTACAGCCCGCCTGCCAAGGAAGAGCTGCAGGACGACCTGCGCCAGCAGATGCTGCGCATTCCTTATGAAGACCTGGAAGAGCAGATGGAGGCCTTGCGTTACTTCAAGAAGGCCCATGTGCTGCGGGTGGCCGCGTCTGAGCTTAAGGGTACCTTGCCGCTGATGAAGGTGAGTGATTACCTGACCTGGATTGCCGAGGTGGTGCTGGACCATGTGGTGGATGTGGCCTTCTCCAACCTCGTCAGCCGCCATGGTTATCCGCGCCGGGCCGATGGTTCGGCGTGTGACACAGACTTCGCCATCATCGGTTACGGCAAGCTCGGCGGTATCGAACTCGGTTACACCTCGGACCTCGACTTGGTGTTTGTGCATCAGGCCGATCCGCAACTGGCCACCGATGGTGACAAGCCCATCGACAACGCGGTGTTCTACACCCGCCTGGGCCAGCGCATTGTGCACATTCTCAGCACCCAGACGCCCTCAGGCCAGCTTTATGAAGTGGATATGCGGTTGCGCCCGTCCGGTAACTCCGGCTTGCTGGTGAGTACCCTGCAGGCCTTTGAGAAATACCAGCAGAACGATGCCTGGACCTGGGAGCACCAGGCCCTGGCCCGGGCCCGTGGCGTGGCCGGCTGCCCGGACACCCTTCAAGCCTTTGAGGATATTCGTCACCAGATTCTGTGCGCATCAAGGGATAAAGCCGCCCTGCGCCAGGAGGTGGTGGAGATGCGGGAGAAAATGCGCAGCAGCCTCGGTACCCCGGAAATCCGGCGGAATGAGGTGTTTCACATCAAACACGACGCCGGCGGTATTGTGGATATCGAATTCATGATGCAGTACCTGATGCTGGCCTGGAGTGCCGAACACCCGGAGCTGACCCAGTGGAGCGACAATATTCGCCAGATGGAAGAGCTGGGCCGTGCGGGTGTATTGCCGGTGGAGGACACAGAGAAGTTGCGGGAGGTATACATTACCCTGCGTTCGACCATTCACCGCCGGGCGCTACAAAACCTGAACAGCCAGGTGGAGGGTAGTGCCTTTCAGGAAGAGCGTGACTACATCCAAAGTGTGTGGAAAAAAGTGATGCTTGAGTAGCAAGCTAAATTTATTTCTGTCCGGCTTTCCTGCTAGAATGCTGGATCCCCGAAAACTGCTTATTCAGGAGCACTGTAGAAATGTCGATGGCTGATCGCGATGGCCTTATCTGGCTGGATGGTGAAATGGTTCCCTGGCGAGAAGCCAAAACCCATGTACTCACTCACACCCTGCATTACGGCCTTGGCTGCTTTGAAGGCGTGCGGGCGTACAACACCGCGAATGGCCCGGCAATTTTCCGGCTGAAAGAACACACCGACCGGTTGTTCAACTCCGCCCACATCCTGAACATGAAAATGCCGTTCAGCAAAGACGTGATCAACGAAGCCCAGCGCGCTGCGGTTCGTGAGAACAATCTGGACGAAGCCTACCTGCGCCCCATGGTATTCCTGGGTTCCGAAGGCATGGGCCTGCGCGCCGACAACCTGCAGGTGCACGTAATGGTTGCCGCCTGGAGCTGGCCGTCTTACATGTCGCCAGAAGCTAAGGAGCTGGGCATCAAGGTGCGCACCTCCTCTTACACCCGCCACCACGTGAACATCACCATGTGCAAGGCGAAGGCCAACGGCAACTACATCAACTCCATGCTGGCCCTGAACGAAGCCATCTCCGGCGGCGCTGAAGAAGCCCTGCTGCTGGACAACGAAGGCTACGTGGCGGAAGGCTCCGGCGAGAACATCTTCATCGTTCGCAACGGTGAGCTGCACACCCCGGAACTGACCTCCTGCCTGGCCGGCATCACCCGCGCCACCATCATCGACTTCGCCAAAGACCTGGGCCTGGTGGTGAAAGAGCGCCGCATCACTCGCGACGAAGTGTACATTGCTGAAGAAGCCTTCTTCACCGGCACCGCCGCTGAAGTGCTGCCAATCCGTGAACTGGACGGACGCCAGATTGGTGAAGGCAAGCGTGGCCCGATTACCGAGAAGCTGCAGAGTATGTACTTTGATGCGGTGAAGGGTAAGCTGGCTCAGCATTCAGAGTGGTTGACGTCGGTTCGGTAACGCTTCCCATGGGGCAAGGTTACGTAAAAAACGTTGGGGCCACCGGAGTGAATCTGGTGGCCCGTTCGTTTTTGCCTCAGTTTACTGAAGCGTGGTTTGATCCATTGTTTTGGGGTGACCGCGCCCAGCCCGTAACCAAGGGCGGGCGCGGATCCGCTTGGTTTGTCAGGGCGGACGGGGGCGATCTGGTGCTAAGGCATTTCGCCCGAGGAGGTCTGCCGGGGCGCTTTATCGGTAGGGAGTACGTGTTCGTCCGGGAAGATGCCGTGCGCTCTTTTGCAGAATTCCGGCTCCTCGACGAACTGTTTGGCAAGGGCTTCCCGGTTCCCGAACCAGTGGCTGCGGGCTACCAGCGCCGTGCCGGGGTGCTCTATCACGCAGCGCTTATCATCCGCCGTATTCCGGGGGCTGTTCCTCTCGCTGAGTTCAAAGCTGCTGATTGCCTGCAAACATGGCAGGCGGCTGGCCGGTGCGTCCGCCGTTTCCATGACGCCGGGGTTTATCACGCCGATCTGAACTGTATGAATATCCTGGTGGCCGAGAGTAAGGTGTATTTGATTGATTTTGATCGGGGGAAAATCGTGCCCCGGGGGCGAAGTGACCGCTGGAAGTCTTCAAATATAGACCGGTTGCAACGCTCGGTCAGCAAGTGCCTGAGCGAGATAGAGGGCCCGGCAAGAGCACGGCTGTGGCAGGCGTTTCTGGAAGGCTACGCCAGGGCGCGTTAGTAGACCGGTTTTTCTCCCGGTGCTGTCCTACGAAACCGCTTGTATTCCCACTGGTACTGGGTGGGTACATCGGCAATACACTTTTCAACCGAGAGGTTGAGGGCGGTCAGTGATTCGGACATGTCCTTTGACGCCATACCCGGCTCAGCTTCCCGGATTACCATTTTGAAGCCCCTGGCATCAGGCAGGCGTTGTGCATAGGTTATCAAGGGCTTTGCCCCGGTTTTGTGAATCAGCTTGGACGCCAGTGTCATTGTGATGGTCGGAATGCCAAAGAAGGGCGCGAAGTCGCCACCCTCTTTGCGTGGTGTCTGATCTGGTAGAATGCCCACCACGCCGTTCTCGCGAAGAATGCTGAACAGGCGCATGATGCCACGCCGGTCGGTAGCGACGAGTTCGGATCCGCTGCGGCTGCGGACCGCTTTCATGTATGCCTCGAAGCCCGCCTGATTTGGGGGGCTGTAAAGGGCTGCCATCTTGTATCGCGAAGCGAAGAATAGGCCGGTTAGCTCCCAGTTACCGAGGTGGGGGGCTAGTAACAGCAGTCCTTGTTTGCCGGCGGTGTAATCGCTCAGGAGTTCTTCACCTTCGATTTCCCGGATCAATCCCAGGCACTTTTCAACGGGCCATTCCCACATAATAGGTAGCTCCAGCGCGGTAGCGCCGGTTTCGCGCAGGCTCTGGCGTCCCATGGTTTCGATTTCGTCCTCGCGCAGCTCGGGGTAGCAGGCGCGGAGATTCTTGCGAGTCGTTTCTACCGAGCGCCCATTGAGTTTCCATGCAATACTGCCGAGCAGGCGGCCCAGGCGCTGAGCGTTGCCGAGGCTAAGCATCGACAGCAGGCGGAAAACCACTTTGATGAGCTTGCCGGTCACGAAATCCTTCCATCCAAGGTAGAAACAGGGCCGAAAAAGTACCATTGTCACAAACCCTGCACAAGGTGATTGACGCTTTGTAACAGCATGGCTGTCGGCTTTTCAATCGCCGCCGTGATAGAATTCGCGGGTTTTTTCCAAGACGTTGCCCGGGCCCAAACTATGTGGAACCTGATAAAACTTGCCTTTTTCCGGTTTGCGGCCGGAGGCTGGATTCCTGCGGGGTGGTTCGAGCCTGACCTGCCGCCAAAGGATGCGCGTGCTGCGCGCACCGGACACCTGAAACTGGAAGTAGTCAGCCATTGCTGGAACTATTCTCATTTTCTGGTTTACCAGCTGAGCTCGCTGGTGCTGTTCCCGCCAAAAGAGCTGGATGTCACCATGACGGTTTTCTACAGTCCGGAAGACAAGAAAACTGCCGAACTCCTTGCCTTTTTTGGTGGCCAAGTGGCTCCCGGTATTACTTGGAACTGGCAGCCAATCGCGAAACAGGAACTATTCCGTCGCGGCATTGGCCGAAACCGGGCAGCACTGGCTACGACCGCCGACTGGGTGTGGTTTACTGATTGTGATCTCATGTTTCGCGATGGCTGTTTAGATGCTCTCGCTGCGGCACTTCAGGGACGCCAAGACGCCTTGTTGTTTCCCGAACAAGAGCACACAACCGACTTGTTGGCCGAAGATAACCCCATGTTGCAAGCGGGTACCACGGGGCCGCAAATCCTCGATATCGATACCGGTTCCTTCACCACCAGAACTATCACCAAAGCCACCGGCCCGCTTCAGATTGCCCATGGTGATGTGTGCCGAGCCGTGGGTTATTGCCGAAACATCGGATTGTATCAACAGCCGGTAGAAAGTTTCGCCAAATGCCATGAAGATCGAGCCTTCCGGTGGTTACTGCAGAGTCAGGGAGTGCCTATTCAGATTCCCGGAGTTTACAGGATCCGCCATGTTGCCAAAGGCCGATATTCCGGCAATGAAGCCCGGAGTAAGCTCAGGACCAGGCTACGGGTATGGCAGTCTCGGTGGCGGGATCGGAAGCAGGGCAGCCCCTCATGAGCCGCCGTCAGAAAACGGTTCTGATTACACCGACTTGGGCTGGTGATTTCGAGCATTTCCGATTGATGCGAGCTTCGCTTGAGCATTCCGGTTTGAACCACCTGCCACACTATGTGGTGGTTCAGCATGAGGATCTCGAACTGTTCGGAGGGTTTGCCGACACACCCGGTTTGCACCTTCTGTCGACGCGAGACGTTTTGCCTCCCGAGGTGGAAGCAATCCGCGTGAGGGCTCGAAACCTTTCGGCGAGGCTTGGGCGGGATCTTACTAAGATATGCGGGAGTCTGAAACGCCTTATTTCGTGGCCAATGTGGCCCTCTTATACCGGCTGGCATACCCAGCAGCTATGCAAGCTGAAGCTGGCGAGTGAGCTTGATTGTGATCTGGCCGTGATCATTGATTCGGATGTGTACATTACGCCGGCGGCACAAGTCGATGATTTTGTATCGACTGCAAAGGCTGTGTGCTTTGCCGACTGGAGATCGCGAACTGATTTGAAGGGAAAGGTGGCTAACTGGGTGGCGGTTTCAGAGGCAATGGCGGGGGGCGTCAACGCCGACCGTAAGGTTAATGTCTATTTTGACACGCCTTTTGTTTTTGATCAGAGGCTTTTGCGTGCGGCCCTGAATTTTCTGGAGAGGGGTAGCAGAAAACGTTGGTGGCAGGTGCTTCTGGATCAACCTCCCAGAAGGTGGTCCGAATTCGGCTACTACAAAGCGTTTCTGGCGTGTCAGTGCGACGCCAGTGAGGTCGAATGGCGTAACCCAGTATCAAGTCGTTACATATTTGATACCAGCGATCCTGAAAAGGTTATTCACACGGTGACCTCGATGCGTGGGGATCCAAGCGTGCACTACATTACGATTCATTCGCAGGCTAGTGGGCGAGAGAGTTGGGCGCCCAGTGCTTATATAGATCCTTTGATTCGTCAATTGCAGGCGGGCTGACGACCTATGCAGGGTGTTGTAGACATGGGACAGGTTTCCAGTGACCGTGAAATGACGGCTGTATGGTTTGGTCGATTGGGGTTTCTGTTCGGTATCTGGCTTTTCTTAAGCGTATCTGCGCCTGAGGTGGTATTCAGAACCTTTTTTCACGCTTTGATCTTACCTCTCACCGCATACCTGGCTTTGCAGAGGCGGGATCTGGTTGATCTGAAAGAGCCGTTTATCGCTGTTTTCGTCCTTTTCTGTGCCTATATGTCTGTTTCTACATGGTTTGTGGGGAGTGGTCCTGTTAAGGATGACTGGCAGGCGTCACGGTGGGGCGTTGAAGCGGCCTTTGGCATGCTCGCATTTCGCCTGTGGATGTCCAGTATCGTTCGTTACAGAAAGGTATGGGGATATGTATTTTTGTGTGCGGCACTGCTCGGTTCTCTGGCAGGCCTGGCAACTGTTCCGTTGCCTGAGTTTGGGGGCTTGCGGACGGGTGGTTTGGGTATGTTGGAGCATCCTATTCAAGGCGCGTCGATAGCGATTGTGCTCATGGCAATTGGCTTGTTTATCTTGTTGCATAGAAATGAGCCAATACAGCCCGCCGAAGTGTTTTTCGCTGTTCTGGTGATCGTTGCTACCTGCGTCTTTGTGATAATGACCAAAAGTCGGGCTCCCATTCTGACAATGTGCGCCTATTTGACGTTTTTTGTTTTTGTTCTCGGGGCCAGATTCCGCCCGCACCTGACCGCATTTTGTGTTGTCTTTGCGGGAGCCCTAATCGTAGTAAGTGTTCAGTCACTCGTGGGATTTGAACCCTTGGTTGAACAACTATTCAAGAGAGGCGATGCACATCGCTTTGATATTTGGGAGGCTTACGCATCCTACCCGCCCGAGTCTCTCTGGTTTGGCAACGGTGCGGGAATGGACTTCAAGTTGATGGATGCCTCGCGTCAGTTTCTTGAACCTTTGGGGCTTGATATATCCCATCCGCACAATATCTGGCTTGGGGTTTGGGCTGAAACGGGTGTCATTGGCGTTGCATTTCAGCTCGCTTTACTGGGATTGCCGGCGCTTTGGGCTATTAAGGCGCCAACCAATCCCCTGGTAAAACTGCATTTGTTGGCGCTTCTTGCACTCTTTGTGATGCTCACCTTCACGGATGAATACACCTTGCTGATTTCGATGCACCCAGTCTGGTTGATTGGTTGGCTTCCTTTGATATTTGTGTGGTCATGGGCCTGTTCCGCTCGTGCAGCGGTGAGGAAACATAACAGGGCTGGGGAGGCTTATGTCCAATAACCGAATAGCCGTGTGTATCTTTTCGTTCAATCGAGGGAAATTTCTCCGAAATTGTGTTGAGTCGATTCTACGATGCATCCCGGACGCAGACATTGCCATTTTTGATGACAACAGCACTGACTCCGAAACCTGCGAGTATCTGAACACTATTTCGGACACCTGTGAGGTAATCAAACCGGAGAAAGAGGGCAGCATTAAGCATGGCGGTCTCTATCATAATATGAACTCGGCGCTTACACGGTTTCAGAGTCGTCGCCTTGTTTGTTTTCTTCAGGATGATACGCAAGTTGTTCGACCTATATCGCCAGAAGAATTGACCGCTCTGGATAAGCTGTTTGACGATACGGAAGGTCTTGGGTTTATTCATCCTTGCTTCATTCGAGGTGTCGACCTGACGAAACGGCCGATAACACCATTACAGGGACCATCAGCCGAATTTTTCTTCAGGAAGGACACGGGGCAGAGTGCAGGTATCCACTACTCTGATCTGGTTGTTTTTCGTCCGGAGAGACTTATCGAGGCAGGCTGGCAATTCAAGCAGTCCGAACCTGCCAATGACCAACAGGCAAAGTCGCTTTTCGGGATGATGGCGTACATGTGGCTGCCTTTCGCAATGTGGCTGCCTGAAGTTCCTGCATATCGGGGAAAGAATAAAACCTTGGGACTGAAGCTCGCAGAGCGTAAGAAAGGTGTGGGTTTCTATCCTTTTCGGATTTGGTCTGAGGGGCGGGCAAAAGAAATCAGATCTGTACCCGACCAAAAGTTGCCCGTGGCCGAGGAATTTCTTGAGTGTACTCCCAAAGATCCACCTAAGCCCTGGACCTATAATCCATTAACGGGATTGCGGTTTTATAAGCAGCTCAACAATCTTGAAGTTGCTCTCAGGCGATGGTTCAAGCACTAGTTTTTGGCGCGGGTTAGTTTCTCTTTAGGAATAGTATGATGAATGATCAGCCTGAAATAATTGTCATCAGCCTTCTCAGGGCGGTTGAGCGCCGAGAAGCGATTAAGGCACAGTTTTCGCACCTGGGCGTAGACTTTCACTTCTTCGATGCTGTGGATGGCAAGAAAGGACATGAGCTGTTTTCAAGGTTCGATGCACGGAAGGCGAAGCGTATTGGAGAAATTCCGCTTACTGCAGGACATTTGGGCTGTTATGCCAGTCACTACCTGGTGTGGCAGCGCTGCTCTGAGTCCAACAAGCCGCTCATTGTTCTGGAGGATGACGCACAAATTTTTGAGGAATCATTTTTGCGGTTCCTCAGTGTTTGCCCAGATCTTCCAGAGACTATTGAGTGTGTCAGGCTGTTTGACAGCAGATCCAGGAACACGGAAAGGTTAAGAGTCTTTGATCAAAGCGGCGTAACGGTTTGCAAGTTTCTCAGGGGGCATAAAAGTGCCACCGGATACTTTTTAAGGCCTTCTGCAGCAAGAAAATTTTTACAGTACGCGGACACCTGGGCCGAGCCAGTTGATATTGAAATGGATCAGTTTTGGGACAACGGTGTCGAGTGCTTTGGTGTTGAGCAAGCGTGCGTGACCAACAACCCGGAATTTGAGTCTGCTATCGACACCGGCTTTAATACCAAAGACTTGAGAAAAGGTTTGATGCGGCTTCGCTGGCGTTGGTATTTGATCAAGGGGAAAATTCGTAGGGAGATTCATAATTTCAAATTCAGGAAATCGCTGAACATGGGGAAGAAGACCATTTAAACCCAGGCCTTAAGTTACAGGGTGAATGGAATGGCCCAAGATAAGTGGGGCACAATACATGATCACCATGGCGCGGGAGCGCTTGAGGCATCAACCGGACTTTTTCAGAATTCGCTGAATTAAAGCTTCCAGTTTTGCCAGTTTACGGAGAAGTCGATACCGCCTTAAGGGATCATAAATCCATGGTGATTTAAGGCCTTTTACTTTCACTGTCAGGAAGTCTTCCGCGATTGGAACCTGATCTGTTGGCCTGCTACGCAACCTTTGTATTGCTGACTCATCCATTATGTTGAAGGGATAAAAACCCGCCTTATTGACGATTTCAGCAAGCCGGAATGTGAAGCTTTTTTTCTTGTTTCGGTAAGCAGGCGGATTGGGTAGCCACATGGCAAACGGTGCAAAAAGGTAACCCATTTCCAGAAAATTCTGTTTTGCCTGCTGTTCGTTCTCAAACTCTCCCGGTACGAACTTCCAGTCGGCTGAACGCAAGCGGTCGCTCCTGGTTACGGAGATGTCGGAGTAATAAACGCCTGCCACCTGTTTATTGCTACGGTGCTCGCAGACGTAAACTTCACGATCATCGCGATATATAAATCGATCCAGCGTCCGCTGACGAGTAATTCGCTTCTGAAAGACGGGTGCTAGAAACCCTGCATTCGGGAATTGATTGAACTGGTTGTTCAGAAATTCCAGATCCTGATCATCAATAGGTCGTATTAGCTGCGTATCATCCTGGAGAAAGCATATCAGCGTGACTTCTTCCAAGGAATCAATCGCCCTCTGCATGTTCGTATAGAGAGCTCCGTGCTGGTCGCCGGATTTTTTATCATCTCTGGTGCGCACTTCGTGCTTTTTCGCGATCTCGCCCAGAATCTGAATAGTCTCAGGATCATTACTGGCGTCGTCATAGATGATGATGCGATGTTTCGGGGCGCAGATTTCAATCGATTCGACACAGTTTCGGAGATGAGGCCCGCGATTGTAGGAGAAAACGAAAAATATCAAGAGATCGCTCCTTTTCGGGGCTCGCCGATGTGTAAATTGATACCATGTGGCGTTTGGGTGATGCCTTGGTTTTCAATCCGGATTCTGTGTTCCTTGTTTGCCTTGACAGTATCGGGATCAACATATCCTCTCGCATGATCGAGATGAACAACTATCGCGTTATACCTGACATGTTTCGGTTTGATGCCCAGATTAACCAACCGAACTCCAAACTCTCTGTCTTCACCACCATAGGCCATGGTTTCATCAAAGCCGTTAACTGCAAGCACATCTTTTTTCCACGCTGATCCATTGGAGCCTTTGAAGCGGCAGCGTGTTGGGGTTAGGGTGTTGAACAATCGGGCTTTCCAGCCACGAGCAGTGAGCTTGCTGTTCTTGTACGTGGAACCAAGGCCATGCGCTTTGAGCCATTCGAGTTCGAAACACCGCCCGGCCAGAATATCTTCACGAGTTATCGCTTTGCTCGTCTCCATGGGCAGCTTGTGATAGCCGCCTGACAGGTAATAGCCAGGCTCTGCTTCGGTTGCATGTACCTCAAGAAAGTCTTTGCGAGGAATACAGTCGCCATCGGTGAATATCAGATATTCTGCCTGAGCTTTGAGTACCGCTTTATTCAGGATTCGGCACTTCTGAAAACCGTCATCCTCCTGCCATACATGGGTTATCGTGAGACCGGTCTCATCTCTCATGCGATCAATAAGCTGACGTGTTTCATCTTTTGAACCATCATCTGCAATGATGATCTCAAAATCCTTGTGGGTTTGTGCGCTGTATCCCCACAGGACTTTTTCCAGCCACTCAGGTGAGTTGTAGGTGCTGATGATCACAGAAAGCTTCATAAGTAGTATTCGCGTACCTTGATATGACAGTTATTCATAAAACCGAGATATTTCCTCCAGAACCCGAATGGCTATAGAGGGCTTAAGCTCATAATTCCGGACCGGCTCCAAACTCCGGCTTACGACATCAACATTACCAGAAGCATGGGTAACGACGGCCAGCTCTTCCGTCAAAAGCGCATAGTCCATATAACTATGGGCTATGCTCCATGGGCGTTCTTGAGGTTCGAACAAGCCATTTCCGGTAGCGTAATGGCTTGGGTCTGAGCTCTGACAACCCAGCAAGCCACCCATAAGCGTTGGAGCTATATCAAAATTCTCGGTTCTGTAATCAATTCGTTGTGCCGGTTTGTCGGGCCAGTGTACCACCATTGGCACCCTAAGCTGATAGTCGCCGAAGTTGCTGCCATGTCCCCAGTAGTTTTTCCCATAGTCGTTAAACTCCTGGCCGTGGTCGCCGGTAATCATAACGACGGTTTGATCAAGCAAGTCTCGGCCCATAAGGTCGTCAAGAACGCTGCCGATCAAATTGTCCACGAAGTGCAGGGTGGATTTGTAGTTATTTTTGATGAGCTCGGGGTCGAAGTCTGCATTGAGTTGCAGCTTGTTGACGGACTCCCAGTAGGGCTGGAATTTCACAGGGTAATCGTCCGGCACCATATGGTTGTGGGGGGTGTCATAAAACAGAAAGCCGAAGAACGGGTTGGCTGGGTCAAGTTCATGCTCGGTGAATTCCAGCCAATCTTCGGTGATCCGGCGGTCCCTGTCCCATGGGTGGTTACCAGGTGTTTTGAGGCGAAGGTTTTTTATGGATGAGAATACGTTCTGGTCAAATGCTGGGCTTACCAGCGTGGCAGAACCCAGTACTTTGGTTTGATAGCCCAGCTCCTGCATTCTGCTGATCGTAACCGGCGGTTTTTTGCTCGCGGTGAAGGCGTCCCAATAACTGGCGGGCAACGAATAGAACAGGGTGAAAATGCCGGGCTTAGTGGCGTTTCCGTTGCTGTAATGCTGCTCGAACGTCAGGTTATTCTGAGCGAATTCATAAATGTTGGGCATCCAGCGCGGGTCGAGCATGTCCCATCGAGCCCCGTCTATGACGATCATCAGAACATTCAGTTTGCGGGCAGGTTCCGAGCATTGCAGTGGCTGAGTCGGGTAGTTGAGCGGCCCTGTATGATTGGAAGGGGCCAGCCCTTGGGCGGACTGATTATCTCGGGCTTTTTGCTGGTCAACCCATCCGTGTTTATTCATGAACCGCTTGGCGGTGGCGCCATAATAAAGCGGAACGTGTCGGGTGATGCCGGTCACTCGGGAGTCGTAGTTTGCGTCGGCCCATGCATGCCAGGCATGAGCGCCAACCTGCAGCCCGATCATGATTGCAAAGCTGGCTGCTAACCACAGACCGCGAGGGCGTCTGCGCCACAGCAGGACGGCTATGATGGTTTCAATAATGACAATGCCGCAAACAATGCCCAGGGTGGACGCCCAGAACTGCCAGGAGAACGCAAAGATTTCACTGCCACCACGAAGCGCCAGCTCCAAAACAAAGGACGAAAGGTGAAAACGATAGAGAGAGTAGACCGCGGTGTCGGTTGCCAGAAGCGCGATGCCAGCACTGGCGTAAATGATCGAAAACACGGTCAGTGCACGTTTGGCGGGTAATATAAGGGCCAGAACTAAGAGCGGGAGCCCGCTTAGCCACGCCAGTAATGCAAACTGGCCGGGGAGAAGAAGCCCAACATAGGCTGCGGTGCTGGTATCGGGGATGTTCATCCAGGGTAAATAACGCAACCCGATCAGAAGTGCGATAACCCCGTTAGCAAAGATAAACCAGGATGCCCAGGCAGTTCTTTGCGCGGAGAGATTGTGACGGCGCATGACGTTTCGAACTCCGGTAATTTAGGGGTGCGGGAACCCCAAAAAGTCCGATATTACCGTTTTTTTGTTAGGTAGCTAAGTCAGTGCTTTCCGCTAACGGGCGCTCTTCCATTGGCAAACAATGTATGTACAAAGTGGCTAGCCTCTGCCGTAAACATCTTCGAGTCGTACAATATCATCTTCACCGAGGTAGGAGCCGGACTGCACTTCGATCAATTCAAGATCTATCACACCAGGATTTTCCAGTGAGTGTATCTGACCCACAGGAATGTAGGTGGACTGGTTTTCGGTCACCAGGTAGGTTTTTTCCCCATTGATTACTTTGGCCGTGCCGCTGACCACAATCCAGTGTTCAGCCCGGTGGTGATGCATCTGTACTGAAAGCTTGGCGCCGGGTTTAACGGTGATGCGTTTTACCTGATAGCGCTTGCCGTTGTCGATGGAGTCGTAAACGCCCCAGGGGCGATACACTTCCCGGTGGTTCATGTGCTCGTGCCGGCCATCGTTCTTGATCGCTTCTACGATCTTCTTAACGTCCTGAACCTTGTCCTTGTGCGCAACCAGCAGGACGTCCTTGGTTTCGATGATCACCAGGTCTTTCACGCCCACGGTCGCCACCAGGCGGTTGTCTGCTCGCGCCAGAGTGCTTTCAGTGTTGTGGGCGATCACGTCGCCGGAGAAACAGTTGCCATTGGCGTCTTTCTCACTCACTTCCCACAGGGCAGACCAGGAGCCGATATCGCTCCAGCCCGCGTCCAGGGATACCACAGCGGCGTTGTCGGTTTTTTCCATTACGGCGTAGTCGATGGAGTCTTCCGGGCATTCGGCGAAGACACTCTCGTTCACACGGGTGAAGTGCAGGTCTTCACTGGCATCGTCCAGCGCGGCCTGGCAGATGGCCAGGATTTCCGGGCGGTGTTTTTGCAATTCCTTCAGGTAGGTGCGGGCACCGAACAGGAACATACCGCTGTTCCACAGATAGTCGCCGGAGGCCAGGTAGCCTTCGGCAGTTTTCTGGTCAGGTTTTTCCGCAAACCGACTCACACTGAAGCTGTCTTCGGCCAGCTCCGGCCCTTGCTGAATATAGCCATAACCCGTTTCCGCATGGCCCGGCACAATACCGAAGGTCACCAGTTTGCCCTGCTGGGCCAGGGGAATAGCCTTCTGGATGCCATTCTGGAAAGCTGCGGTGTCTTTGATCAGGTGGTCGGCAGCCAAAACCAGCATCAGTGGGTCTTGGCCTTCGTCGATGTTCTTCACCAGCTGCAGGGCGGCTAAGGCAATGGCCGGGGCGGTGTTGCGGCCGCAGGGTTCCAGGATAATGCGGGCATCTTTGTAGCCGGACTGGCGCATTTGTTCGGCCGCCAGAAAACGGTGATCTTCGTTGCAGATCAGCAGAGGATCGGCTGATTCCATGCCGTCCAGCCGGGCCACTGTGAGTTGCAGCATGGACAGGCGCTCGTCCGTCAGTTTCAGGAACTGTTTCGGGTTCAGTTGCCTGGACAGCGGCCAAAGGCGTGAGCCGGTGCCTCCGGCCATAATGACGGGATGAATCATGTGATTGCTCCGAGAGTGGCTTTCGGTCAGCATTGGCGTTGTTGATTTGCAGAACCTTACCACAGGAGGTTCTTCTCTGTAGCGTCTCACCGGAGCGGAACCCTCGTCATGGACATAGTTGATGACAATACCTCTATCTGTTTACTACATCACGCTTAACGAAGAAGAGCGGCTCCCGGAGTCCCTTGAGAGGGTTAAGAGTTGGGCGGATGAAATTGTTGTTGTTGATTCGGGTAGTACTGACCGCACCTGCAAAATCGCTGAAGCCGCGGGTGCTCGAGTGGTTCATAGGGACTGGGAAGGGTTCGCCAGCCAAAAGGCCTTTGCTGCCAGTCTGTGCACTAATAACTGGGTGCTCGACCTTGATGCCGATGAAGTTCTCTCAGATGGGTTGGTGAGGAACATCAGGGAGCTATTTTCGAGCTCGATTCCGGAGGATGTGGCGGGGTTTCGTATGCGTTGGGTGCTGTCTCCACCGGATCCGGGTCACCCTTTCCGCCATGACAAGACCAAGAAAATCCTGCGGTTGTACAACCGGAGTCGGGCTGCGATTCACCCTGAAGCGAACAGCAATGATGATCGTCCAAAAGTCCAACAGGGCAGGGTGCTTGATTTAAACGGCGATGTTTTGCACCGAACGCTTATTTCCCTGGAGCAAATGGAGAAAAAGTACTGCCAGCTGTCGTCGGAGCAGGCCCGATTTCTGGTGCAGAAGGGCAGAAACATTTCTACGCCGCGCCTGATCGTCGAGTTCCCTTTGAAGTTTTTGAAGTATTATTTCGTGCATCGCCAGATATTGAATGGCTGGTTTGGCTTCAGTGTTGCGATCACGGCAGCCAATCGCAATTTCATGCGACTGGCGAAGGCCAGGGAACTGCAGATGCTCGAACGTATGGATGCGAGAGTTCAGCGTTCTAAACAGGCACGATAGATGGTGATCGTATTTTGTGTCATTGCCTCTAAGGTCAACTCGGCTCGTGCTCGTTTCCGCGCGGCCGTTTGAGCGACGTAGGCGCTTTCAAGATTAATGTTGAGGTGGCGCGCAAATTCCTCACGGGAGGCACCCGCTGGGATGATGTAATCTTCTGGGAGAAATTCGTTTGCTATGGGGACGTCAGTGGCAACAACCGGCTTGTTGGCGAGCAGTGCTTCAGCAAAGGCGTAGGAAAAACCCTCTCGCCGTGAGGCAATGATAACCGCATCTGTGGATTTCATTAGTTCGGGGATGTCATCAATATGCCCGAGCAGTCTGACCCTCTGGTCTAGGTTCAAGTGGCGTATTTGCTGGTTCAGTTCGTTGAACTCGGGGCCGGAACCTGCAATAAGCAAGCTGCCTTTAACGTACTGGAAAGCCTCGATGAGGTTGTCAAAGCCTTTCGCCGGGACCAGCCTTCCAACCGAAAGCCAAGTAGGTGAATGTGCAAAAACAGTGGCTGGTGCTGTCGTTGGATGTGTTTCGAGGCCGTTATAGACAACAGATACATTTGAATAGCCGATATCCTGGGCAAGCGCTTTGCTCACGGCGATCAAGCGGTCGAAGCGTTGTGGTTTTGGATATCGGTTTTTGAAGTTATGGATGGTAGTCACGAATGCCGTTTTTCTGAACAGCGGAGTAATTCGCTGGATTATTTGAGCAGCTTTGCTGCCCTGCGCATGCACCACATTAAAGCGATGCGCCCTCAGTATGCGAAAAATTTGAAAGTAAGTTTTTGGCGAGTTGCGAGAGGAACGGGGGTGGAGCGGAAGTTGGGTGATGGAGGCATCCAGGCGCTGGAGGTGCTCGGGCGCTGCCATACAGAATACGTCGATGCCACAACGGGCAAGTCCGTTCGCCAGTTCTGAAAAGTGTTTCTCCATCCCGCCTTTTGCATTCCCGGGCGACGCCATAAATAACAAAACATTCATGGTGCTCTGTCCTTGTGACTTATCACCTGCTCATAAACGTGGAGCGTGCTTTGTGTCTGCGCCCGCAACAAAAACCGCTCCGGCAATTCTATCTCCGGCCGGGGCTTATCCAGCAGGCCTAGCACCGCACTGGCGAAGGCCCCGGTATCATCCGGCGTAACCAGTCCCTCGCGGAAACAGGCCTGCAGGGTTTCGGCCGCACCGCCCCGGTTGTAAGCCACCACCGGTGTGCCGGACGCCAGGGCTTCGGTTACTGTCCGCCCGAAGGGTTCAGGCTTGGTGGACATATGGCAAACCACGTCGGCCAGCAGGTAAAGATTAGTCATGTCGTTGCGCTGCCCCAGGAAGGTGACCTTGTCGGTCAGGCCCAGGCGGCTGCGTTCTTTTTCCAGCTCTTGCAGAAATCTTTCCTTACCGGGCTCTGCGCCGCCAACGATGATGCCGTGACAGTCCGGCCGTTGGTGTACGATTCTGGCCATGGCTTCCATGAAATGCAGCTGGCCTTTCCAGCGGGAAATCCGGCCGGGCATCATGATGATCTTCTTGCCAGCCAGTTGTGGAAACCGCGATAGCAGGATATCAAGCCACTGGTCGTTGATGGCGCGGTTGCGGAAGGCGTCAATATCTACGCCGCGCTGGATTACTGTCAGTTTGTTTTCCGGAACAGGAAAGTTTTCCAGTACGTAGTCCCGGACACAATTGGAAACCGCTATCACCTGGTCTGCCCTGGCCATGATGGCGCTGTAGGGGTTTACGGAATACATACCGTGAAAGGTGGAGACAATGGCTGGGCGCTCATGTTGCGGTAGTGTTTTCAGGGCCAGGTGGACAATCCATGCGGGCATCCTTGAGCGCACGTGCACGATATCTGGCTTGAGCTCTTGCAGCAGTTTGCGCATTGGTAAAACCTGCCCGAACGAGGCGGGTGTTTTACGGTGAATTGGCATGTGGATATGGGTCGAGCCCTGGCCGCGAACTTGTTCGGCCATTGGGCCACCGTTGGAGACTACGAATGACTGGTGGCCGCGTTTAACCAGTTCTGCCGCAAACTCTACGGTGCCACGTTCCACGCCGCCGCTGTACAAGGCGGGTAAGGCCTGCAGTATTTTCACGGTCGTTGCTCCTTGTTTTGTCCGGACTGGAGAAGGCGGGGAAAGCGCTCGATGATCCAGCGCGCTGCCTTGTCGGCCTCCCATAGCCTCGGGTGTTGTGGCCGGTGTTCTGCCATTACGCTGGCATGGTCGCTCCAGTGGGCGACCAGCCCCAGCCGGGCTAAGCGGCTAATGCCATTAACCACCCGGCTGCTAGCCCGGGGGGGCAGGTCGAAAATGCCGGTAGGAACGCCAGAGGTGGCGGCTTCACACACCATGGACATGCTGTCTGGCGTTACCCAGACAGCCCGGGAGGTTGCCAGTTGGTGCTTCAGCCAGTCGTCGTAGGTCTGGCTGTGGTGAACAACCAAGATGTTTTCGTTTTGAAGTTCCGTCAGTCTCCGGTAAAGAGCCTCCGGTGTGCGCCGGGAATCGCTGATGGTCCAGTGCCACCGGGGGTATCGGGCAATCAGGTCGCTGATCTGCGAGGTGATTGTGTCGTTGTTCCAGTCAAAGTGCTCCGAGGGACCACCGACGAGTATGAGCGCGTTCGGCTTGCCGGTCAGTTCGGCCAGCGGCGTGATTGCATTGATGACGCCCTCCGTGTTCAGCACGGTTTTTGAAGGTTTTACGTCGTCGTGGGCGGGAATGATGGCGCCATCTACCCAGTTAAGGGGAAAGGCTGGTTTCATCAGTACCAGTGTTTTTGCCTTGCGGTACCGGCGCAGGGCCAGTAGCAGCCGGTGGGTGCCGGAACCTGCCGCAACAATCAGGTCAGGTTGGGGCAAGGCCTTGTCCACGGTGGGAGCGAGCCCCAGCAAAGCCCGCCAGAGCGGCACAGGGTAATCCGCGGCGTTTAACCAATACAGCTTTGCGCCCGTTAGTGCACGCAAACGCCCGGCAAGGCCTCGCAACTGGTTGCGGTGGCCGGGTTTGTTGTCGGTAATCAGCCAGATTGCCGGCGCCTGCGCATCGTCTTGCAAGGGACTAGCCTTTTTTCTTGCGTTTGCGGCCATAGAAGCCGGGGTCGTCTATGTCTGGCCGGGTTTTGAAGCGGCGGTGCATCCAGAGGTACTGATCCGGCGCCTTGCGGATTTCCTGTTCGATGATGGCGTTGATGCGGGTAGCATCTTGCAGGTCATCGCCGGTCGGGAAATTTTCCAGCGCCGGCTGGAAATAAATGTCGTAGCCCGGTTTGTCTTCGCGGCGGAAGTGGCTGAACGGCACTACCTTGCATTTGCTGCGCTCCACAATCCGGGATGTGGCGGTAATACTGCCGGCCGGAATGCCGAAGAAAGGGGCAAAAACGATGTCTTTACGGCCGTAATCCTGGTCGGTGGCGTACCACACTGCGTGATTCTGCTTCAGGCACTTGAACAAGCCGCGCAGGTCTTTGGCGCCCAGCACTGTGCCATAACGCCGGCCCCTGGCGCGGGTCATCACGGCGTTCATCAGTGGGTTGTTGTGGTCCCGCTGCATCACATCCGCGTTAATAAATTCGGTTACCAGGCTGCCGCCCAGATCGAGTGTGCTGTAATGACCGCCCAGAAGCAGCACACCGTGGCCATCTTCGAGGGCCTTCTCAAAATGTTCCAGCCCGTGCACCTGCGTGATACCGGTCAGTTTGGCCGGATCCCGGAACCAGGCGATGCCCAGCTCCATTACGCCAATGCCGTTGGCGATGAAGGCGTTACGTACCAGCGCACCTTGCTGCTGCTCGTTGAGTTCCGGGAAGCAAAGGCGGATGTTGGTCTCGGTAATATGCCGACGGCTTTTAGCCAGCTTCCAGGCGGCCAGGCCGATCACCTTGCCCAGCCACCATTGAAAGCGGATAGGTAACTGCGCAGTCAGCCACATCACCGCAATGCCCAGCCAGGTTGGCCACCAGCGGGGATGGCGGTAAGCTGAGTAGTCGGTGTTTCTGGGGAGTTTTCGGTACTTCTTTTTCAAAATCGTGAATCCTGCATCGACAAACGTTTTACCGGGGGGCAAGATGCCCGTCCACAGCAAATTTATCCCTATGATAACGCACTGTTTTGCCGGGAGTCCTGTGTGTTCCAGTTTATCTATTCCCAGCTGATCCGCCTTGCACTGCCGTTCATCTTTGTCCGGCTCTGGTGGCAAGGCCGCAAGGCGCCGGCGTTGCGGCAAGACTGGCAACATCGTCTTGGGCTGGTGCCCCAAATGCACGGCCCGGTTATCTGGGTGCATGCGGTTTCGGTGGGAGAAACCATTGCCGCCGGCCCCATGGTCCGGCGCCTGCTGGCCCGTAACCTGGGTGCGACCATCCTGATGACAGCCATGACCGATACTGGGCTGGCCCAGGCCCGGAAGATGTTTGGTGACAGGGTAGCCTATGCCTATGCTCCTTACGACACGCCAGGAGGTATTCGGCGCTTCCTGAATCGTGTTAACCCCCGCATTCTGGTGATCATGGAAACGGAAATCTGGCCCAATATGATCCGCCAGTGCCGGAACCGTGGGGTACCAGTGTTTTTGATTAATGCCAGAATGTCTGAGCGTTCAGCCCGCGGCTATGAGCGGGTTAGGGGGGTGGCGGCTCCGATCATCAAAAGCATCAGCTGGGTGGCTGCGCAAGCCGAAAAAGACGCAGAGCGGTTTCGCCGCATCGGAGTGGCTCCGGGTAATGTTGAGGTCACCGGCAGCGTAAAATTCGATGTGGATATTCCTGATGATGTCCGTGCGGCCTCTGTCAGCTTCCGAAAATCCCTGGGTGAGCGCCCCGTTTGGATTGCCGGCAGCACCCACACCGGAGAAGACGAGCAATTGCTGGCGGCTCATCGCCAGATTCTGGCTCAGCACGCCGATGCCTTACTCATCATTGTGCCCCGGCATCCGGAGCGGTTTGATTCGGTAGCTGAGATGGCTCAAGGCGAGGGCTTTTCCGTGGTTCGCCGGTCAACAGGAGCATCTCCCGCTGGTGCGGCGGTGTATCTTGGAGACACCATGGGAGAGCTGATGATGCTTTACGGAGCCAGTGACCTCGCCTTCGTGGGCGGCTCACTGATCGAGCGGGGAGGGCACAATCCGCTGGAGCCTGCGGCCTGGGGCATTCCGGTATTCTCCGGCACTCATGTGTTTAATTTCGAGACAATCTATCAGCGCTTACTGGATGATCAGGGTGTCCAGCTGGTCGAAAATGCGGATGAGCTGGCGCGGGCGATCTGTTCACTGATAGACGACCCGGAGGCGCTGAAGGCATACGGTGAGCGGGCTCTGGCGGTGGTCAACAAGAACCGGGGTGCGCTGGATAAAGTCGTGGAGGGTATTACGGAGCGGTTGTAACTCCGGGTGCCGCACTGGCACCCGGAATATTCTGCAAGCTGCCCGACTTACTGCACCGGATCGTCCAGTGTCTTTCCTTCTTCGGCCAGGGCTTCAATGCCCCGTGCGCCTTCGCTGAGCCAGTTGTTCAGGTCAATCAGATCCTGCGGGCTCAGGGTGCCTGCCGCCTGCTTCAGTTGCAGGGTGTTGATCACGTAGTCATACCGGGCGTTAGCGTAATCCCGCAGGGCCACGTAGTAGGCGCGTTCGGCATCCAGCACTTCCACAATGTTCCGTGTACCTACATCGTAGCCGGCGCGGGTTGCATCCAGTGCGCTGCGGCGGGAGATGATGGTTTGCTCAAGGGCAGAGGCTGTCTCCACGTTGTTGTTCACGGTCAGGAACAGGCTGCGGGTGTTCACCTGCACATCCCGGCGCGTGGTGTTCAGGTCCTGCTCGGCCACGGTGACCAGTGAGCGCTGTTGGCGCACGCCGGCCTGGGTGCCGCCGCCCGTGTAGAGCGGGATGGTCAGTGACAGTGAGGCAACGGACTGGCTGCGCTCCTGCTGGGTAAAAAGGGCGTTCTCCAGACTGGTTTCCTGGTAGGAGGCGCTCAGCTCAAGGGTTGGCAAATGACCGGACTTTGCCGCTTTCAGGCTGGCTTCGCTGGCATTGAGTTGCCTCAGGGCCGCCTGAATAGACCAGTTTTGCTCCACCGCGGTTGCTTCCCACGAAGTCGGATCCATGGGCTCCGGGCGCCCGAGCGGAAAATTCTGCCTGAGATTTTCCATGGCGTCCGGATATTCTCCGGTTAACCGGGCCAGTTGTTCCCTGGCCACATTCAGGTCGTTGTCGGCGGCGATGCGCTGGCTCCTGGCATCGTCGTAGCTGGCACGCGCTTCATAGACTTCGGTGACGGCAATGAGCCCCACGTCAAACCGTTCCCGGGCCTGTTCGTACTGGCGCTGGATGGCCGTTTCAGTCGCTTTTGCGGTTGTGACGGTGTCCTTGGCGCGCAGGACATCGAAGTAGGCGGTTGCCACATCCAGAATCAGTTGTTGCTGGGCCAGGTTGTACTGGGCCTCGGCCGCCTCGGCCTGGAACTGGCTGGCTTCGTAGCTGAACCAGTCTTGAGCCCGGAACAGTGGCTGGGTCAGCTCGACGCCGTAGCGGTAGGTTCGATAACTGTCTCCCGCGAAGAGTTGCCGCGTCAGCTCATCGGCGTTTGCCCCCCCGGGTATATTCCTGGGCTTGAAACGTGTGTAGCTTGCTGACCCAACCGCCGAGATTTTGGGCAGCAGGGCGCTCTTGCTGACATCGCTGGTTGCCTGCTGGGCCTGGAACTGTGCCATGGCAGAGGCAATGCCGGAGTCATAAGACAGGGCTTTCTCGTAGGTTTCCATCAGATCCAGAGCAAGCGCAGGCTGGGCTGCGAGCAGGGTGATCAATCCTGGAAGTAAACGTTTTTTCATTGGTTCTCCTGAAATACTGACTCCGGGAATCTGCCCGGCAATGACCCAAAGGTATTGGTTGGCCATTATGGACAATAATCGTTCCCGTCTCTAGACTTGCTAAGTCCACGTATTTTGTGGACAAACGAATTCAGAATCGCGTCTTGACGGGGTGCTGATCTGCCGGAAACCGGCGATCGGCTGAGATTGCAACGCAGAACCCGCGACCTGATCCGGATAATACCGGCGTAGGGATTAAGACCGCGACACGAAGCCTGTAGGGCTATTTGTCGCAACTCCGTCATACGCGACCCGATACCACAAGACCATCCGGGAGCAGATCATGACGGATTTACCAGTATACCTCAGCGACTCCGCGAAAGTAGACTCCGCAGCAATCAAACCATTACCAAGCTCACGAAAAATATACGTGCAGGGTAGCCGAGCCGATCTGCGGGTGCCAATGCGGGAAATTACCGTGGGCGACACCCCCACTGAAATGGGGGGCGAAAAGAACCCGCCCGTGGTGGTGTACGACACCTCCGGGCCCTACACCGACCCCGATGCCACCATTGATCTCCGCAAGGGCCTGCCGCCGGTTCGTGCCGCCTGGATTGCCGAGCGGGGCGATGTAGAGCAACTGGACGGCTACACCTCCGAATTCACCCGTCGCCGCATGAAAGACCCTCAGCTTGACCCCCTGCGGTTTATGGACGAGCGAAAGCCACTGCGCGCCAAGCCCGGCAGAAACGTATCCCAGATGCACTATGCCCGCCAGGGCATTATCACGCCGGAGATGGAATACGTTGCCATCCGGGAAAACATGAAACTGCAGGAAGCCCGGGCCAACGGCTTGCTGGCGGATCAGCACCCCGGCCAGTCCTTCGGTGCCAACCTGCCGCCCGAAATCACTCCCGAGTTTGTTCGCGATGAAGTGGCCCGGGGCCGTGCCATCATTCCCGCCAACATCAACCATCCGGAAACCGAGCCGATGATCATCGGCCGTAATTTCCTGGTGAAGATCAATGGCAACATCGGCAACTCGGCGGTGACCTCGTCCATCGAAGACGAAGTGGAAAAACTGACCTGGGGTATCCGCTGGGGTTCCGACACGGTGATGGACCTGTCCACCGGCAAGAACATCCACGAAACCCGCGAGTGGATCATCCGCAACTCCCCGGTTCCCATCGGCACCGTGCCTATCTATCAGGCGCTGGAAAAGGTGGGCGGCGTTGCGGAAGACCTGACCTGGGAAATCTTCCGGGACACCCTGATCGAACAAGCCGAGCAAGGCGTGGATTACTTCACCATCCACGCGGGTGTTCGTTTACACCACGTGCCCCTCACAGCCAAACGCACCACCGGCATCGTTTCCCGGGGTGGCTCCATCATGGCCAAGTGGTGTCTGGCGCACCACAAGGAAAGCTTCTTGTATGAGCACTTCGAAGACATCTGCGAAATCATGAAGGCCTACGATGTCTCCTTCAGCCTCGGTGACGGCCTGCGCCCGGGTTCCATTGCCGATGCCAACGACGCGGCACAATTTGGCGAGCTGGAAACCCTGGGAGAGCTCACCAAGATTGCCTGGAAGCACGATGTTCAGTGCATGATCGAAGGCCCCGGCCACGTGCCCATGCACCTGATCAAGGAGAACATGGACAAGCAACTGGAATGCTGCGATGAAGCCCCGTTCTACACCCTCGGCCCGCTGACCACGGATATTGCCCCGGGCTATGACCACATCACCTCCGGCATTGGTGCGGCGATGATCGGCTGGTATGGCTGCGCCATGCTTTGCTACGTCACCCCGAAGGAGCATCTGGGCCTGCCCAACAAAGACGACGTAAAAACCGGCATCATCACCTACAAAATCGCCGCCCACGCTGCCGATCTCGCCAAAGGCCACCCAGGCGCCCAGATCCGCGATAACGCCCTGTCCAAGGCCCGCTTCGAGTTCCGCTGGGAAGACCAGTTCAACCTCGGCCTGGACCCGGACACCGCCCGCGCCTACCACGACGAAACCCTGCCCAAGGAATCCGCCAAAGTGGCCCACTTCTGCTCCATGTGCGGGCCGAAATTCTGCTCTATGAAAATCTCGCAGGAAGTGAGGGATTACGCAGCAGAGCAGGGCATAGACGAAGTCTCGGCAATTGATGCCGGCATGGAGGCTAAGTCTCGGGAGTTCGTGGAGTCTGGCTCCAAGCTTTACGACAAGGTCTGACTTTGGCGCTCTAGATCGCCTTAGCCTGCTGGTTAGGCGTTGTGAGTCGGGGTGGGGGTGCCGTTCAGGAGACGCCTCAAGACGTCCCTGTGCGGCTTGGGCTCCGCCATCCCTGGCTCCGCACACTCCTGAACGGCACCCCCACCCCAACTCTCTTGGGCTTTGGCAGTAATCGCTCCCAAGAGGGCGTCAGGCAATGTTGGGGCGTGTCGCACAAGCGTCGGCTGCAGGCGTTGGGGTTTTTTTTAGAAAAAATTTCGGTGGCCAGGATTGGGGGGCCCCAACCCCCCCAGGGTGGGGCCAATGTGGGAGGTTTTGTTAAAAATAACCAACCAAAGGCAAGGAAACA
>Ga0315334_10000287_pt1 | contig 31183 bp, 37 predicted proteins | sample M150034915metaG_FD_205555 | JGI IMG/M metagenome (GOLD analysis project Ga0315334, IMG submission 205555) | Ammonia-oxidizing marine archaeal communities from Monterey Bay, California, United States - M1 500m 34915 | ecosystem: Environmental > Aquatic > Marine > Intertidal zone | place: USA... | reverse complement strand
TTTCCGGCGTTGAATCCAATTAAACCGCACGCTCCTCCCGTTGCAGTGCTCCCCCGCCAATTCCTTTAAGTTTCAGCCTTGCGACCGTACTCCCCAGGCAGTGGACTTAACACCTTCGCTGCGGCACTGGAGACCCATGACGGATCCCCAACACCAAGTCCACAGCGTTTACACCTAGGACTACCCGGGTATCTAATCCGGTTCGTGCCCCTAGGCTTCGTCCCTGACCGTCGGATCCGTTCCAGTGTGGCGCCTTCGCAACAGGTGGTCCTCATGGGATGACAGGATTTTACCCCTACCCCATGAGTACCCCACACCTCTCCCGGTCCCTAGTCTGGCAGTCTCCGCAGAAGTCAACATGTTGAGCATGTTGATTTACCCACGGGTTTACCAAACAGGCTACGGACGTTTTAGGCCCAATAAAAGCGACGACCACTTGGGGTGCCGGTATTACCGCGGCGGCTGGCACCGGTCTTTCCCACCCCTTATTCCAAGACCTGTTAAAAGTCAAGAAAAGATTGCACATTGTGCAAACACTTGGAGTTCCCTCATCACGGTTTCCCGCAGTGTGAAGTTTCCGCGCCTGCTGCACCCCGTAGGGTCTGGATTCGTGTCTCAGAATCCATCTCCGGGCGATTGCTCCCACAACCCGTACGCGTCAAAGGCTAGAGGGTCCTTTACACCCCCTACAACCTGATACGCCGCAGACCCATCCTGTGCCGCCGGAGCTTTGAACCACAAACCATTCCAGGCATAGTGGTCTATGGAGTATTATTCTCAGTTTCCCGAGGTTATCCTCCAGCACAGGGCAGGTTATCCACGTGTTACTGAGCAGTATGCCGAGTCCCTAAGACTCTCGACTCGCATGGCTTAATCGAACTCCAATAGCGGTCGCCTCTGGCAGGATCAACCAGATTTGTTTGCAGGATTTCTCCTTCTGCACTGATCCTTGAAGACGACATCACAAGTTGTCACTTATTGGTTATTTTTGGTTGGAACACTCTTTTTCTAGAGTTGCTCTTTCTTACACACATTATCTGTGTAACCTGATCACCTTCCTCAGCCCTGAGCGCGCAACCCCCGCAGGGAGTCGGTTTCTCAGAACCGCATCGCTTCGGCATTGCGTCATCATAGATGCCGGTGTTCATCGCTCCTTAGAGCTCAGCCGGCAACGCCTTTGAGAGGACGCAAGCAACCACCCGACCTACCAATGCTATATGAACATGACGCGAAAGAGGGGGTCAGGATTCGTGGCACTGCTCGCCAAAATTGTGGCAAGTTTCCAATTGGAAACGGCTGTTGGCAAGTAGTTCCGGATGGAGCATCTCAGCAGTTTCATTCAGCACCGAAGAACTGTCTCAGCATCGGATGCATCTCCATCGCCTGTTCTTTCTGGATCTGCTCATAGGTACGTAATATGATACCAACAGCAAGCAGTAGCCCTGTTCCAGTTGCGTTACCTATGGTACCTAGCAGGTCCGCTCCTGCCGCGAGCAATCCAACGAACGCACCACTGAACAGCGTGACCGGAGGAATATATCGTTGCAATATCTTCTCGAGAACCAGCGGATTCTTCCTGAATCCGGGTATCTGCATACCCGTTCTCTCAATTTGTTTAGCCACGTCCTTTGCGCCCATGTTGGTGGTCTCGATCCAGAACTTGGCGAATACCATCGAACCCAATGTCATGACACCAACGTAAACCACGACGTGTAACATGATCTGCCCCAGTGAGTGGCCATAGATATCGCCCCGTTGGTCAAGTAACGGCAGTAGCCAATCACCTACCCCATTCACCATGGAAGCATACCATGCGAAACCGTCAGACGCAGTGCTTTGGCCAGGCTCGTAGGTTCCGAAGAATTCAGCCTGGGACCACCAGCCTTCTCGTCCAAGTATCGGAACCGTGGATAAAGTCGGATGGCTCCAGAACAGCAAGGTGAACATGTTGATGTTGGCCAATAGAGCAGCCATCAAAATGACCGGAATGTTACTGGCATAGACTAATCGGATTGGATACTTACCCTTGTGGCCACGGACCTTTCCATGGGTCAAAGGCAATTCCAATTTACTGGATTCTGCATAACCGACAACGAGGAACACTATGATCGATGAAGCCAATGCGACAATCGGATTCACGTGTGTCAACAACATCATCTCAAAGCCATTCTGAGATACCAATTGTGAATTCGAAGCGGTACGGAACATGTAGAATATCATAGGGACCACTCCTGAAGGAGGGTTCTGGATACTGTATCCCATGCCCTTGGACACAGGAAGTGGCGAAAGGGTCCCAACGAAGGTCGACTGTGCCACACCAGCAGCGATGAACAAGGAGATACCGGAACCGATACCCCACTTGCTGACCAACTCGTCGAGCAAGAAAACCAGATAGGAACCAGCGAACAACTGTGCGACGATTATCATGTTGGCCCATCCAGAACCAAGGCTGGTGATCAGTCCGGGTTCGGGGTCAAGGAAACCATAAGTCTGTGGAATCGATTCGACTGGAATCATCACCAGAACCAGAAGTTTCTGAACTCCTTGATACAAGGCCTTGTCATCGGTATCCTGAAGATCAAGCTTGATGATCTTGGCACCAGCGAACAACTGCATGATGATTGAACCGGTGACTATCGGCCCTATTCCAAGATGCATGATGGTACCACTGGCTCCTGCCATGATGGCTCGGAATCCAGAAAAGATATCCAGCGCCTGTCCAGAAAGACCCCATATCATGACATTGGTCATGGCGAAGTAGAGAATCAGAACGAAGGTGGTGGTCCACAGTTTCTGCATGAAACGGACGTGGCCATCAGGCTTGGTGATGGTAGGGTAGACATCGACGAAACGTCGTAGAGCATAGAGACGGCTTGATTCGGTTCCAGTATAGAACAAACACGTCAATGCTGCTGCAGTTCCAAAACCCATCAACAGTACTCCAACGAAGAGATAGCCGACTGCGCCCTTGTCCACGAACCATGAATACCAGGCTGAGAAACCTACGAAGCCCAGCCAGATGAGCATTTTTCCATACTTGCCGATGATTGGAACTTCCTGAAGCCCTTCGGGCAGATCTCTCATGAAAGTCCACATCAGGAAACCGACGTAGAGTATCGACATACCCAATCCAAGTATTGCCCTGTCCCTGAGTACTTGAGGGACGGAATCACCCATCAGGTTATCCTGTTGCCAGTACAACATGAGGCCGTAATACATGATGGAGATGAGCCCAATAGCCCAAGTCACCGGCCTTCTGACTACCATCTCATTCCCCTTCCTAAATGTTGTTTCAATCATTGTTCAATAGTGAAGATCAAGTCTCTGTGGTCACTCTGCAGTGTCCTTGGAACCATCATCCTCTTCCCACTCTTCAAGGGAGACACTGCCACCAGCAGCCTCGACCTTGGCGATTGCCTTCGGACTGGCTGCTTCCACAGTGATGTTCAAGGGGGTGTTGATTTGACCACTTCCGAGAAGTTTGTCAATTCCCATCTCGGTCAGGTTGATCAAATCTCCTTTGCGTTCCATCTGCTCAAGTTCACAGACATTACAAGTCACATTGACAGTACGCAGAGAGGGTTTGCGATTGAAGCCATGCATTCCCCAATGGTTAGGCATGTACTTGATTCGTGTCATAACTTTGTGCTTGTTCAATCCAGCGTTCCCACGACCTCCACGCTTACCCGCACCGCGACCAGCCTTGTGGCCACGACCATGGGTTCTGCATCGACCGCGGAACTTGTTGGTTCTACTCACCATTATTTTCACCTCATATCATTCGGGCAACCAGTGCCTCGATTTCTTCTCCTCTTGGACCCAATGCGCCACCTACACGGAAAGAGCGCTTTATTCCGCCCCATCCCTTGGCGCCACGAGGTGGATGTAATCTGAAGACACGCTTCATTCCCTCAACATCCTTGACTGTGTTATCACCGCTGGCAATAGCCTTAGCCAATGCCGAGATATTCGAGAACTCACTGTTCTCTTTGACTTCAGCATCTGTCAATGGCTTGTTACCAGACATCCTGCCTCGCTCGTTGAGTAGATTACCGATGGTCTCCTCAGAGACTTCGCCCCAGGTGATGTAATCCTTGGCCTTCTGCAACATCCCATCATATTGTGCGCTCTGCGGAATGAGTACCGCGTGATTGACACGGGTAAGGTTTAGCAGATGCATGGTCTCCTTGATGGAGCGTTCAACACCCACATCAGAACGTACTCTGATCACTAGCCAAGTCATTCTAGAATCCTCCCTCGTATCATGTATAATCTGTTTTTCTGGTCATCGCTGACACGTGTCTTGTTCATCTCGATAAGAGCATTGTAGGTTGCTAGAGCATAATTGATCGTGGTTCTGGTCTGACCCTTCGACCTACTCAGGATATCGCTGATACCGGCCAACTCGAGAATCTTCTTCCCAGTCTGTCCAACCACCAATCCCTTGCCGGCTGCTGCTGGCATCAGAGTGAGTCTGGTTGAGCCTGCACGCCCGGTCACCTTGAATGGAATGCTGGTACCTGGTCCAACGCTGGATTCCCACGAACCATTGCCACGCTGTACCGAGATGATGTTCAACTTGGCAGCATCGATGGCCTTACGGATGGTTCCAGCGACCTCCTTGCCCTTTGCGATGGCCAGACCGACATATCCATCTCGGTTTCCGACACAAGCCATGACATTGAATCTGACACGACGGCCACTGTCTGTCATTCTCTGGATCATGTTGACAGTGATGACCTCCTCCTCAAGATTAGGCAACAGTGCATCGATGATCTGAACCTCACGAATCGGCATTCCACTGCGTAAGGCTTGCTCCATGGTCACTATCTCTCCGGACAGAACAGTGCGCCCCAGACGGGTGATAGGCTGCCACTTTCGAAGAGCCTCAGCAGGATCTTCTCCTACACCTCGGCGTCTGCGTGGCGGCGCATCTTCTGAGACCTCGGGTGGGTTGAAAGCGAGGAATAATCCAGGAGCCTGTTCTCCCGAACGGGCAACTGGCGCCTCAACAGGTACGATTGGCATTGGCTCAGGTTCTGGAGCAGCAACTGCTTCTACCGCTTCGACTGCGACGACTGCTTCTTCAACAGGTGCTGCTTCTTCAACAGGTGCTGCTTCTTCAACAGGTGCTGCTTCTTCAACAGGTACTGCCTCTTCGGTCACTGGCACTTCAACATCTTCACTGGATGGATCTTTCTGTTCATCACTCACTTGAATGCCCCCTCTATCTTCTTGCGCGTCTTCTCGACACTGCTCGCAACATCATCAGAGATGTGAGCACCACTGATGCGCTCCTCTTGTGGAATTGCTGATTCACCATGCGGAATATCCATCCCAGCATCGACCATCCCCTTGAGAGCTGAGAAAATACGAGAACCGGAAGTCGATGCCGCAAGACCAATGTCCAGTACAGCTTCATCGTGCCCACCTGCGATGGCTGCCTTGGCCATTGCAAATCCAATCAGATAAGATGCGGGCAAGGACTTGCGAGAAGAAGATGCAGGCCAAGCATATTTGCTGACCAGAGTGTTTCCATCGACATTGATGACAACTTCATCCCCAGTAGGAGAATAGTTGACCAACTGACAGGTCACCTGAGTGTTGGATACACGAACGACTGCACGTGATTTTTGAGAACGTAGCAACTTACGTCGGCGATGATAATCGGTCTCTCCACTACGGCGGCGACGATATGCCATTCTCTTCCTCTTACCCTGAGCCATCAATCCTCACCTCCGAATTCAACACCATCAGAGTTCATCTGTTGGCGCATATGAGCGATGGAACGGTATGAGCCTCCCTTCGCCTTACGGTAGTAGTATCTGTACTGGCTGGACTCAAGAGTTCCGTCATCACGTAATTCTATCAGGGTACGGCGTTGTGAACGAATCGTCCTCATCCAGCGATGTTTTCTTGGATTACGACTGTTCGCAGAACCCTTGCGCTTGCCTTGGCCCTTCATTCGACCCTTTGCCTTCTGGATCGCAATATGCCGAGCGCGAACTCTGCTGGTTCCCTTGATGGGGCGAGCCTTGATCCAACCTTCATCGATGAATTCACGGATATCGTCCTTCTGAACCGCTGCAGAGATCTGCTCAACAAAGGATGGATGAATCCAGACTCTGTTGACTCCACATTTGAGCAATTGCGCTGCCATTTTCTTCTGATTGGTGATCTGCATCAAACACCCCTCCTTCTGTTCAGAACGCGTATGCCTAATTCATCAGCACGGCTGTGAATACGTTCTCTCTTACGACCTCCAACAGTCCTGCCAACACGTGCGGCTTCTGTCTCTGGGTCTATCACTTCGAGATCATCGGGATTGTGCACCATGACCTCACGGAATCCACTGGGGTGCAATCCACGAGCAGCAGCCACCTTTCCATGCCCAACACGAACCAAGGAACTGCGATACTTGTAATTCCGACGCTGCTTGTTGTCCATTCCCTTCGGCTTCCTCCATCCACTGCGAGAAAGACGCTTGTAGCGGAACCATTCGGTTCTCTGGAACACCGGGGTCGACTTCTTCTGGGCAGCGCGTAGTTCGAGAGCGGCCTTGGTCGCAGCATCGAGAACCGGCTTCTGCTTGGCTACATGGAACTCAGGTTCATCATCGTCATCCCAATCATCGAGGTCATCATCATCATCATCATCGAAGTCGTCTTCATCAACATCTTCGACGTCCTGATCATCGAGTTCCTCGTCATCAAGTTCTTCTTCAAGTTCTTCTTCAAGTTCTTCTTCAAGTTCTTCTTCGACCTGTGAATCTGCTGACTCACTGAGTCGAGCGATGAGCTCTGATTTGTTTCCTGAGACCTTCAGTCCCTGCTCCTTGAGCAGAACCTTCAACTCTGCGACGGTCATGTCCTCAAATTCTTCTGACATCATCATCACTCCTTATCAACCAGATATATCCCATCTTGGAATACACGGCGATCTCTCTTCTTGACAACTGCACTGCGCTCGATGTTCGCAGCAGTCTGGCCAACCTTCTCCTTGTCTGCGCCTGAGACAACGACCTCGACCTTGCGATTGACCTTCACAGTCACTTCATCTGGAGACCATGGAAGTGCAGCCTCACGAGGCACTTTCTCACCGAAGTAATTGTTGACTCTCAATACATTTCCATCAACTTTCAGAGTCATAGGGAAGTGGCTGTAGAATGCTTTCAGGTGATATGTGAATCCTGAATCAACACCCTTCACCATGTTTCGTAGATGAGCAGCCCAGGTTCCAGCCAACGCCTTCTCCTTCTTACGAGGTATGTCAACTCTGACGAACACTACTCCTCCCTCAAACAGCAACTGCACCTTGTGATGAGTGAACTCACGGGACAGTGAACCATTGGGCCCGGTCACCGTGGCAACATCATCAGAAACAGCGATATCGACCCCATCAGGAGTCTTGATGATGTGTTCTATTCTATCAATCGTAGCCATTTCATCACCTCAGAAAACATATGCCAATAGACGACCACCGATTCGAGAGGTCTTTGCATCATAATGGTGCATCACTCCTTGATTGGTGGTCAGGATCAATAGTCCGAAATCCTGTGCGGGAAGATATCTGGACTCCCACTTCTCAAATTCCTGTCTTCGAACTGAATGGCGAGGCTTGACAACCCCACACTGGTTGATGGCGCCGCGCAGTTCAACCTTGTATGAACCGCCGCGTCCATCATCTTCTCGCTCATAGGCTCCAATGTAGCCAGCGTGCTGCATGATGTCCAGTACAGAACCAATCAACTTGCTGGCTGGGCTGACGTCTACATGGTATCTGCCTGCCTGCTCAGCGTTGAATATCTTGGCAAGGGCATCGTTCAATGGATCAAATTGCATCTATATACCTCCTAACTGAATTTCTTGAAGCCGATATCTCGACCTATGTCTCTGAAGCACTGCCGGCACAATCTGAGTCCGTGGCGACGAATCATTCCTCGCTTGCGACCGCAACGACGGCAACCTACCGTGCGTCCAATCGTCTCTCCATGATCTCTTGCCATGCCTACTCCTCCAAGATGGTCAAACCGAACTTCTCGGCGAACCATTGACGTGATTCCTCGGTGCTGACACCATGCTCGATTCCGACCTTTCGGCTTCGCCTTCGACGGCGACGTACACGATGTCCGGGTCTCTCTAGCACGACATTGATGTCCATGCCATAGATTCCAATATCTGGATCATATTTCTGGTCTGGGAAATCGGTGTAATCCCTGATTCCAAAGGAAAGGTTTCCCTGTGCATCGAAATTCCACGCTGGAATGCTGTTCTCACGTACCCAGAAGGCGTCGCGCAGGAACTTGTCGACAATCTCAGTATCCCTGATGGTCACCTTGCAACCGATTGGGAATCCTTTGCGCACCTTGAGGTCTCGATTCTGGATTCGCCCCATGGTCCTGATCGGGGAAGAACCGGTCAGAAGTTCAAGAACCCGCTCTGCAGTCTGTAGACGTTCGCCGCCTTCTCCGACACCAATATTGACGGATACCTTGACTATTCGAGGCTCTAGCATGGGATTACTGGTCTCACTCATGCACTCACCTCCACACCTGGCAATGGGGTGTCCTCACCCACAACGAAGACATAACGGGCAATGGTACCGAATTCTCCGAAATCGACTTCATTAGGCATGCTTGAACGCTTCTCGATGTATTCCTTGATGTGGGCGATGATACCAACGTGACTTCCTCCGATGAGGTATGCTGGTGCACCATCAGTGAACGCGATATGCTGCATGATCTGCTGTTCGGGGAGTGAAATCTGCAAGGTGTCACCGGTTCTGAAGGTCTTGGCATCATCGGTGATGATACTACGACCATCGTGGAGATTGAGTTGGGTCTTTCCACCCTTGACGGTCGACTTTCCATCGATTCGACACAACTTCCATTCAGCATCACTTGGAGAAATCTGATGATAGCGTAGTTTTCCATTACTATCTAGAATACAGCGGTAGTTCAATTCGCCTAGAGTCAGAACATCCATCAATCCAACACCTTGACGTGCATCGCGGACTGTTCTTCCATCAATGCTGACATGACCAGCATGGAGAATGGCGCGCACCTCACGAGCGTTCTTCGCGTAGTTCAGCACATCTCGAATGACGGTATTCAATGGCATGCACATCTCAACACTGTGTGCTCCTGCATTAGGACGGGTCACCCATACTGTGGTCTTGCGTGGCAAGGCCCAGGTCCGTGGCATATTCAGGCGCTTTAGGTGATGACTTGATCCCATGTGATTCAACTCCTGTCCGTAATGTGTTTCATTCGCATCGGATCTGTTTCATCCAACTTGGTGACCACAACATTGGAGGAATGGATAGGTACCCCTTCCTCCTTGTTATCAGCCTTGGAACTTGTTGCCCCTTCGATGAATATTCTAGAGTTGGCAGCATCGACACGGATGACCTTGGCCTCAAGACCACTGTTGCCACGAGGGCCTCCATGGCGCTTGCCCTTCGAGGGATGACCATGGTCGCCCCTCAATACCTTGACCTGATCGCCAACACGAACGGTCACCCTGCGCACTCCAACGAGACGCTTGTCAGTGCTCTGCAGACGGGCACGTACGCGCTTTCGCTTGGTGTGAGGTGATGCACTGAAAGCAGCCTTGCGCTGCTTGTTTGGATCCTTGCTCTTTACCATCTTCTCACCTCAGATTATCTGCTTGGCAGTAGCCGCTATTCTTGGCCAACGCTCTGCGCTCTCCCTTGAAACTGGACCCTTGATATCGGAACCTTGGACCTCACCACGCTCATTGGTGATGACCACTGCATTGTCCTCGAACTGTACCCAGGTGCCGTCTACCCTGCGGAATGGACGGCGCTGACGGATTATGACAGCACGGAACATCTGCCTGCGGGTATCTGGAGTTCCTCTCTTGACACTCACCTTGATCATGTCTCCAACTCCCGCGGAAGGATATCGACGCAGCACTGAACCGATCTTGTAGACCGAGATCAACTGGACGATCTTGGCACCGGTGTTGTCAGCACAGATCATCTTTGCAGCCGTAGGAAGGCCACGGGTCTGCTTTCCAGCGATTCCCTTCATTGTGAATCCTCCTCCGTACTCTCGATGACACAGAATGCTACAGTCTTTGAAAGCGGCTTGCATTCCATGACCTTGACACGGTCTCCAATCGAGACCTCGCCAATACAACTGGGCAGGTGAGCTGAAAGGCGACGAGTGCGCTTGTCATATCGCTCATACTTCACCATCTTACGCACATGCTGGCGCTCGATGACAATGGTGTGCTGCATTCCAACACTTGCAATAGTGCCCTCAAGAATCTGACCTCGCAGTCTCAGAGAGCCATAGAATGGGCAATTCTCATCCCCATCCCACTCCCCTTCGGGCCTGTTCACATCAACTCCGATATCTCGCATACTGTCACTTCCTGTATCTTCGATGGATGCGGTCCTCGGGCCGTTGCTTGACCAGGCTGCCATCGATGACATCCTGCTCTTCGTCGATTGTGAATCTGATGACGTTCTTGGCCATGGTCAACTGTTGACCTCCTTGCTGGATCTTGATGGTGCGCATGGTCTCATCGATGATGAGTCCGCTATTGCCAACCAAAGTAGGGTCACTGGAAGAGATAACACTGATGCTACGACCGAGCCATGGCATGTTTCGTACGTTCATTCATCTCACCTCCACAGTATATCCATTCTTCTTGAGTACTTCAGCAGCCTTCTTCTTGTGCTCTCCCTGCAATTCGATGGTCCGTCCTTTGACGGTTCCACCGGCTGCACAGCGCGCTTTGAGTGTCTTTGCCAACTGGTCAATATCAATCGCTGAGTCATCGATTCCTTCGACGATTGTGACCAGTTTTCCATACCTCCTTCTTACTGTTGAAATATATGCTATCTGTTGTTCCTTGGCGATTTCCTGACATATGCATAGTTCATCGGGTAGACCACAGACATTGCAGATAGTAGTCACTGAATTCACTCCTTCCTTTCCTGATGCATTCTTGTCAACATGCGAGCGATGCTGCGACGTGTTGCCCTGTAGGCACCCATGTTCGAAGCGGTTCCCCCCATGCTCTTCTCTGATTGAAGTTGCAACATCTCTTCTCGCAACTCCTTGAGTCTGCTCTTTCGTGCCTCAGCACTCATGTTATCGATATCTCGATTGGTGACGTGGCTCATACGGGCACCTCCACCAGATTCACTTCAATATCGCCTTCTTCATTGACTGCGACCTGTTCCTTTCCATAGACAGTGATCTCGTGAGGCAACTTGGTTCCTGGACGCATGATAGCGACGCTGCAACCAATGGTGCCCAACTTCTTCACTGCGGTTGAGAATCCACGATCCATATGTTCCAGAGCGGTCTCACCACAATACTTGATGTGGCCAGCGATGAACTTCTGAGTACGATGGCGTGCACCGGTGATCTTTCCATTGAGGACGATCAATACACCTTTTGCCCCAGCCTCCATGATGTTGAGGGCAGTGGAGTGGCCTGCTCTGCGGAAGTACCAGCCGCGCTCAAGAGCGCTGGCCAACTTCTCTGCCATGATCTGAGCGTTGAGTTGAGGTTTCTCCACTTCGTCAACCTTGAGACGTGGATTCTGGATGTCGAACTCGTCATCGAGTCTGCGCTGCAACTCGTTGATTATCCGTCCCTTACGGCCAATGACCATACCAGGACGTTCTGCCTTGAGTGTAACCTCGGTACCTTGAGGAGTCCGACGGATGTCAAGACCGCCGAATCCAGCTTTCTTGGTGTTGTTCATCAAGAATTCCTTGACCAGATGGCGCTCGACATTACGGTCGATGATACGACGGATCACATTCTGCTGTCTTGTCATCATATCACCTCAGAATTCATCCTCTTCCTCAAAATCGTCACTCAGGTCCTCAAGGAACAACTCCAGATTCGTCTGAGTCAGATTACTTGGGGAGGCACTCCCGCGCGCACGTGGAATCCAGCCTACTCTCACCTCTCCACGATGAGCCGCAACGTGGGTGATGACCATGTCTTCAGGTTCGATGTCCTCATGCTCATGCCTGGCATTGTTCATTGCACTGTTGATGAGTTTGATGAATTCCTTGCTCGCCTTCACAGGATAACGGCCAGGACCGATCTTACCCTTGCGGTGCCCCAGTGAACGAGGGCCTGCTCTATTGCGATGTCGCATCTTGTTACCTCTTCGGAATGGTATCGCCGTGGCCTTGCGATGAATATCGATACGGTCGCTCTCGATGCGGATGACCGATTCCAGAAGTTCCAATGCCTGAGATGCAGTCTTGTTACGGATTGCTCTTGCGACCTCGAAACAATGCTTGGAATGGCAGTTGACATTAACCGCTCTGGCAGATACCAAACGGTTACCCTGCAATAACTGAGAGTATCCCTTCTGGGGTTTGGAACGGTCGCGACTCATCATTCTCACCTCACTTCAATGGTACGTGCTTCGAGGACTTGGTAGCACCAACACCAGGTCCGCTGTGGGTCACCGAGTTTCGGGTCATTCCGAACTCTCCAAGGAAATGCCCGATCATCTCAGGCTTGATCTCGAACTCGGTGTATCCTTGACCGTTGTGTACTCCAATCGTCGAACCGACGAATTCTGGCAGAATGACCATGTCCCTGCGGTGGGTACGGACAACCTTGCCATCAGAATGCTTGACTCTCTGACGTAGATGTTCGTTCTCTTGAGACAATCCACGATCGAAGGAACGGCGAGCCCTTGCTCCGAGCAGATTGACCACTGCTGGTGCATCAGGGTCTTCATCAACGGGATACAGAGGCATTGACTGTAACTGATCGACGGTGAAACCGCGGTACAGGAACTCCTTCTTGCGACGCTCGCTGACACGACCACGCAACTTGCGGGTCTTACGACGTGCAGCCTTTGGAGTCATGAATCGACGCTTTCTCTTTGCCATCTAATCACCTCATTTCCTCTTGCCGCGACCACGACCAGTACGGCTTGGTGCGATGTGTCCGACCTTGCTACCAGGTGGAGCGCCGCGGGCGACGCTGTTTGGTCCGTGAACTGCCTGATGGTTTCCACCACCATGTGGATGGTCGACAGGGTTCATTGCAACACCACTGACGGTTGGATACTGTTTGCCGCGGGCCTTGGCCTTGTAATGAGCAGCTCCAGCCTTCATCAATGGCTTCTCGCTACGACCGTGGCCTGCGAGTACTCCAATGGTTGCTCGGCAACTCTCTGGAAGATCCTTGGTCTTGCCACTTGGAAGACGGACCCTGATACGGCCTCCTTCCATTCGGCTCTCAACAACACAGGAGGCTCCCCCAGAACGTGCAATACGACCACCGTCACCAGGGCGGAGTTCAAGATTGTTGATTGGAGTACCTTCAGGGATGTTTCCAATAGTGGTTACATTTCCAGGACGGAGGGAGACATTGTCGCCAAAGGCCAGTGTCTGACCAACTGCAATTCCCTCAGTTGCAACGACCAATGATTCCTCTCCCTCACCATACTTGACTCGTGCAAGAGGAGCGGTGTGGACCGGGCTGTGGATCAACTCGGTGACCTCTGCAACATCATCCTTGATGGAAGGCATTCTGTTTCGACCTGGGAAACGGTGAGAATTGACCTTGTATCTTGGGCTGCTACCCTTTCTCTGTGCGCGGATTCTCTTACCCATCATACCACCTCATCAGAGTGCTCCCAACTTGAGTGCTGCTTCTTCAGCATCGTATCCTTCAGCCAACTTGACGCTGGCGTGCTTGCCAGTCTTCTCATTACGAGTATTGACCTTGGCGACCTTGACATCGAAGAGCCGTTCAACCGCTTTGGCGATTTCTGCCTTTGTGGCGCTTCGGTGAACGAGGAACTCCAAACGGTTGCGAACATCATATTCAGAATTGGTTCTTGCTTCCAGCGACTTCTCTGTCAACCATGGGGCGATTATCACTTTGTATGGATCCATGATATCACCTCAAACGAGCTCCTCCACCGCTTTCTTCGTGAAAACGGTCAGTCTTCCAATATCTCCACCGGGAGCGAGGTCCTCGGCTGAAAGATCCTTGACAGCGACCACATCGACGCCAGGAATGTTTCCTCCAGCCTTTGCCAAACCGGATTTCTGAGAAACGACCACGAGGACACTCTTGGGGGTTCGATGGCGACGACCGCGCATCTTTCCTTTGCCCGCTCTGACCTTGCGACCTCTTCGTGCTCTCTCAAGGTCATCTCCAAGACCAAGACTCTCAAGAACGGCGATCAACTTGCGAGTAGCGTGCTCAAGGCTGAATACCTCGATGTCAATTCTCTCTTCACCCTCATCACGAACCTCGGTGTAATCACCGATGATGATAGGTAAGGTGTCAATCTCCTCATGGAACTGATGTCCACGTCCAGAAACGGTCTCCCGGTCAGTGGTTGCTGCTAGAGCACTATCCCTTGCGAAACGGCGCTCGGTGGTGTTCATTGACATGCTCCAGTCCTTCTCGACCTTCGGGCCGTGAGCACGACGTCCACCACGAGTGTGTGGATTCTGGGCACCAGTGCGTAGGCCTGTTTTTCTCATGATACGAGAGACACCACGTCCCTTGCCCCACCACTCGACCGAGTGGCGCATTCCGGGCATTGGGCGCTTCTTGCCCTTCTGCTGCTTGGAACCATAGGCCTGACGACGATTGGCACGGGCGACACGAACCGCCTTGCGAATGACATCGGAACGGATCTCAGACTCAAAGGCACTTGGAAGATTCACTTTCTTTCCAGCTTCGATACTGATATCGTAGATCTCCTGCAGGCGGCCGGCTTCGACCTGATCCTGTGTGATCTCGTTGGTGATATGGAATACTGCTGCCTTCAACTTCAGACCCCCTGTTTGGATGCAGTGCTCACGTATGTTATGTCGACTGGATGGTGAGGCTTGTTGTCTGCTCGAACAGCATCACGCAGGCGAACCAATCGCTTTGCTGGACCGGGCAGACTCCCCTTGATCAACATGTAATGATTCGAGACTTCTCCATAATTGAGGAAACCACCAGCAGGAGTTATCTCATTCTCCTCCGGCTCAGATATACGTAGAATGCTCTTGTTGAATTCAGTGCGCTGGTGGAAACCCTTCTGTCCGGCTTGACGCAAAGTCTTCCTGACATATCCTGTTCCCTTGTCTCCAAGGTTTCCATGCTGGCGTCGACGCTTGCTGTTCTTGTGAGACAGCAACTTTCCACCGAAACGGCGAATGACACCTTGGAATCCAAATCCCTTGGTGATTCCAACAACGTCGACGAATGTACCTTCTTGGTAGACCTTGTCAATACCGATCTCCTCACCGAGTTGTTCTCTGGCCCACTCAAGTTGAGCGCTGGTGTTTCCACCGGTCAGCCCGAGTTCCATCACCTCTGGAGTCTTGCTGGGTGAACCGGATACCTTGTTCGGCTGGGTGGCGACGATAAGACGAACCTCGCTCAGGTCCTCTTCAGACAAAGCCTCGAAGTGCTTGTCAGATTCGTGTTCCTTGGGTTCTGGAATTCTGCGGGAAATGTCAGGGAAAGCCTCGATAAGAGCACCGCTCTCCAACCATGCCTCTCCAGCAGTCTGCTTGCCGTAGGGAGTCATTCTGTATCCACGGACACCGAGAACCATCATCGCTGGAACCTCGACCACCGTCACCGGAACTCGGACCTCTTGTCCGGCACTGGTTGATTTTGGATTGGTATCGCGCACCAAGACGTGAGTCATTCCAGCCTTCCAGCCGGCGAAGCCTTGGACGCGAATCTCATCGGCATCACTTGTAGGCCAGGACTTGACTCGACCAAAGTGACGACGGGCCCTACCACGAGGGCTGAACGCCATGCTTCCACGGCGGGGGTGGTGTCTCTTGGCCATTTTTCTGCCTCCTGGGTTAACGTTGCAGGTGCCTGCGGAGCAGGGCCCGCACCGGCCCAAAGAGCGAAGGAACAGCCGTGTCGCCGGCCCCATCCCACGAATGTGGATCGGGTTTCGGGGTCCTGAGGATTGCCCGTTGCGACTGGCTGCTCACCCTTTGAGCGGCTTCGGGACTTTCCTCCCCTTTATGAGTACATCGGTATGGACGGTGTCCGGAATCGTTGGCCTGAGCCAATATTCGGGAGTCTCTTGACCTTCACTTTCAACCTTCTCTGTGACATCATCATTGACATACCTTCGACCCCCACCTTGAGAAAGTGGGCGACATGGTGGCTACGGTAGAACATCAGAACCTGATGGCTGCCACAGTCGAAGCAAGAGCCCATCAGTTGGATGCTTTGCGTAAATGTCTCTCACAACCAACTCTTGTTGTGCTCCCCACTGGACAAGGTAAGACCGCCATCGAATGGATGGCCATTGCCGAAGCACTGAACGACGGAGGAAGAGCCATCCTTGTGGCACCCACCAACCCATTGGTCGACCAACACCTGAATGACCTGCAACGAGTTCTTTCGATCGACAAGGATGCTATCGTGCGAGTGAGTGGCAGTCACGATTGGCAGAAGAGAGAGAAGATGATGGCTGATGCGAGAGTCATCGTCACCACTCCTCAGATAATCCGAAACGATACCCAACGTGGCACCCTGAATCTCTCAACCATCGACCTCATTGTTTTCGATGAAGCGCATCATTCCACCGGAAACCATGCGATGGCCCAGGTTGGGGACCTCTACCGTTCCTCGGTGGGAGATGGAATGATTCTCGCCTGTACAGCCAGCCCCGGCTCCAACGAGACATTGGTGCGGGAGGTCATTGAAAGATTGGGTGTCGAGCGTATTCATTCTCTTCAGAGCAATGATCCATTATTGGCACCATATTCACAAGCGATGGAAGTGACCGAATTGAGATTACAGATCCCTGAAGACATCAGGTCGCTGGCAACGCCGATAGAGGAACTGATCGAGGAACATCTAGACAAGTTGCGTAGAATGGGATTCATCCCTGGAACTGGCCCTGTGGGAATGAAGGTGCTTCGCGAAGGGCAGAGACGCATCAGCATGGCGATAAGTCGTGGTAATCCACAGGGCTACAATGCTGCCAAACTGAATGCTGACACGATACGGATACATACGTTGCTCGGACTGCTTCTGGCACAAGGTCCGATGACTGCCTTGAGGTATCTGGAAAGAGCAGAAGTGGCGAGCAGAGAAGGAGACCGGAAGCAAGCACGATTCATCGGGATGCCTCAAATACGTGGTTTGATCACATCTCTGAACAGCCAGAACCCTATTCATCCAAAGATGGAACATATACGAGAATTGGTTGAGAAGAAATTGAAACTATCGCCAGAATGTCGGATAATCATCTTCACCAATTTCAGAGATACCATGGATGTTGTCGAAGCAGAATTGTCAGATATCGATGGAGTCCGACCAGAGAAGTTCTTCGGGCAAGCAAAGAAAGGAGGGGAAGGCCTCTCTCAGAAAGAGCAGGTGACTAGATTACAACGCTTCAAAGGCGGCCAAAGCAACGTATTGATCGCCACCTCGGTTGGAGAAGAAGGACTCGATGTTCCAAGCGCTGACCTAGTCATCTTCCACGAACCTGTCGCCAGTGAGATTCGAACCATCCAGAGACGGGGAAGAACAGCCCGCCACAGAGAAGGACAGGTTGTGGTTCTGGTAGCAGAGGATACCAGAGATGAAGGGATTCGGCACGCGTCTATGGCTCGTGAAGCCAAGATGCATCGTGTATTGGCAAAGATCAGAAGGCGAATGCCGAGAACCCTGATCGATGACAGTATCGAAAATCGGCTGAAATCGTTCTCAATACTGGTTGATTCATCCAACTACAGTGCTGGCACTTGGATGTTGGAAGAACATGAACGTCTGGCTCCAGAATTGAAGGAGAAGGAAGTTCTACAGGAAGAGGCCACAACAAGAGGCAGGCAGCGAAAAAAGACCATTCCTTCAATCAGACCAGAACAACTGAGACCACGTCAACAGATGAGTATTGATTCCTTCATGCCAGCGCCCAAGGCAGAAGATGCTGCGCAGATCGAGGAGGGGGACTGGACGAAGCCCATCCTTGATGCGCGTGAGGGGGAGGAAAGATGAGACCGCTGGTGCGGATCGACCATAGGGAGATGCATACACCCTTGGCCAGACATTTTCAGAATTCTTCAATCGAATTCGATATAGTCACTCTTGAGGTCGGAGATATTGAAATCGGGGACAGAGTATTGATCGAACGCAAGCGATACTCTGACCTTTGCCGCTCACTCATGGATGGTCGATTGTTCAAACAAGCACATAGGATCCGTGCCAAATCTCCATGCCCGATATTGTTGATCGAGGGCGAGGAAGGACATCTCGAGATGATGCATAGAAATGCATTGAATGGTGCCTTGGCAACGATTGCGATAGAATCTGGAGTTCCGACTCTGCATACCCGTGATGCAGAGGAAACTCTTGCCGTCATCGAATTGATCGCCAACCGTGAACGTCATATTTCAATGAGAGTATTCCAGAAGCTGGCAACGAGATTGAAACGGATGGAAGAAGAAGTCTGTAACATGTCACTTTCAAGATATTCTGAATTCCAACGTCCAGGCAGTGGCAGGGTATTGATGAATGAAGAGAAGCGGTGTCTTGATTCAGTACAGAAGATGTTGGATGGAATCTGCCAAGATGAAACTACAACTGTGGCAAGGAATGCCAAGATGAATGAAGCTGAGCTGAGGGTCCTTCGCTCATTTCCAGGGATCGGGCCGAGACTCTCGAAGAGATTGTTGGGAAATCTGAGCAACCTTGGAACCATTCTGGAGGCCGATGAAATAACTCTGTGTAGAGCTGGGCTCAGTCCCGCAGCAGCATTGAGATTCAGGCGAATGGTCAGCAGCACAAGCGACTGAACAATCAGTCGCCGATGACCAGAGCACGGGTGCGCAGTTGCGCATATCTGGTCACATGGTATCCAAGAGCGAAAGCGACCAATTCAGGAAGATGAATCACTGGCATACTTGTATCCTTGCCAGAGACCCTGCCCGCCTTCACCTGATAAACATCGAGATTGAAATGCGACAATGGGCAAGCAGTTGCCATTATCTTGGCACCTTCCTGCTTGGCTTCCGCAAGCACCGATGCGGTCATCTTCATCGCTGTCTTCTCCTGTGAGAGAAGACCGGGGAAACCGACGCTGCGGGTACGGCCATCATATTCGACCGCTTCTCCACCAAGAGCGGTTATCAACTGCTCGAAATATACTGGATTATGTGGATCATCATCACCATTTGCTGCTGCTCTCAACATTGGAGAACCATAGTAACCTGCGATGGGAAAATCGACAGGATTCACCACTTTAGAGGCAACCACATCGAGACCGATATCCTCGACCATGACGTCGAGAAGATGACGCATTCTCAAGTTCCCTTCAAATCTCATTCCTGTGGTCCTCTCAAGAACATCGTTGATCTCTGCCCTGAGTGGTTCATCCTCAAGCAGAAGTGCGAGGTCCTCGTACATGTTACCCTGACAGGTCGCACATGGGGTAAGGACGTCCAATTCCTGTTCCTCAGCCATTGCGAAGGTTCGTGCATTGATCGCCAGTTGTAGACGATGGTTGCCTTGCTTCATCACACCAGCTCCACAGCATGCAGCGCCCGGCATCTCAACCAGAGTTATTCCCAGTCCCTCGACCACGCTGCGCATGGCATCTTCAACCTCGCGGGAAGAACCTTTGGCAACACATCCGGGAAAATATGCGAACTCCATCTTCTCACCTCAGAACCTCTTGTCCAATTCATTGAATATCGCTACGACCTCGTGATGATTGTGAACGCTCTTATTGATCAGTGGAGGCATCTTTCCTGGGGCGATGAAGCCCTGCCAATCCCTGACTGGTGGACCACCGGTTCTGGTGAATCCAAGCGCCATTCGCAAGGTCGCTGGAAGATTTGCGATGGCGCCCAATGGACCCATCGTTTGAGCAGCGAGAATGGTCTCGTTGAGGGTGCCTGATGACTTCACGGTCTTTGAGAACCATTTGACATGCCTTCCAGACTTTCCAGCGAAGCGATGGGCTCGCAGCAATTCACTTCGGCAATCATTAAGGTTCTTTGAAACTACACTTCCTAGCCTACCGAAACGTCCCATCACCCCGATATCCGTCTCAGCCCAGATTCCATCTGGACCTTGTAGAACGGCATTCATGTCCTGCTTGCATTCTTTGGAGGTACGTGGGTCATTGGCTCTGACCCAGAGTCGATTGCATACGGCTGGACCAAGATAAGAACGATTGTGGGGCACCGTCTCAGACATGGAATGTAGAAGATGCTCGCTACTGATATCGTTCATCTTATGCAATCTGGAAGCATCACTCGAAGACATCGTTCCAATCGCTCTTCCTTGAGCACTCAGCACCCCCGGACGATCTCGAGTTCGCATCCATGGTTTCGCCCTCTCTTTTGCTACTTCCAGAGCCTTGGTACTGACGAACAGGTCCTTGAGAACCTGATGCCCAGATAATGGCTCCACGGTTAGAACAGCGGATTCTCCTGCTGAATCCAGCAGGTCGATCATTCGCACACAATCAGCGAGCACCAGATTACCGTTGACCTCGAGGCCTGTTAGAGGGTCGCTTCCCGCAGAAGCACTGGTCCTGAAAGTGAGGGTGCCGTCCTGAGTCTCCTTGATGTTCATCAAGACCTGTTGCAGACTATGATGTCCGGGAACACTGACCTCGTAGGTGTCGTATCCCTTCTCAGCCAGAATTGGATCATAGCGGAACAAACGCAGGCTCACTTCGATGACCGGCTGCTGCACTCCACTAGCAGCAACGGCTCTTGCCACCTTCTTCTCTGCAGCCACTTCAACCGAGGCCTCAACCACTTCGGCAGCCTCTTCGGATGGCTCATCTCCATCTCCTGCTGTTGTGAAAATGATGACATCGACAGGACAACCTTCGGCAGCATCTACGATATCATCGTAGAGTGAAGAGCCAGACTCGACTTTCAAAAGTGATTTACTCTCATTTTGATCGAACTTGCCGTCACTCCTGACATCGGCGATGATGAAACAAGAATCATCGGTGACATGGAATACCTCAGGGCAGGTTTCCTGACAAGCGTCGCAGGTGATGCAACCCTCCTCAATCCACACAGAAGCAATCTGAGCCATAGATTCCACCGACGATACCTACGGTATCGACGGACAAGGGACTCGGCTTCGGTCTTTGAAGGTATGCAGACAACAACAACATACATCGATGTGCTGCCAGCAGTCAGTGAAAGACGAGGTCACATATCGAAGCCTTCGCCCATCTCCTGCATCGAAACAGACTTGCTTGAGATGACGTCATCAATTCGCAGAATCATGACTGCAGTCTCGGTGGCACTCTGGATGGCTTGCTCGACAACACGTAATGGCTCCAGCACATTGGCTTCCAACATGTTCTTCACGCCACCTTCATCGACATTGATACCTGAATGTGAATCTCCGTCTGAGTGAGCCTTGCGCAACTCGATGATGGTATTGACAGGGTCCAGTCCTGCATTCTCAGCAAGAGTCCGTGGAATCACTTCAAGAGCACTGGCGAAAGCCTCGATAGCCATCTGTTCCCTACCGCCGATTCCTTCAGCGTAGGTTCGTAATTCTCTAGACAATGCAGCCATCACACTACCTCCACCTGTCAGGACCATTCCGTCCTCCCAGGCCACACTGACCACACCAACGGCGTCATCGAAGGCTCTACGTATCTCGGCGACAACATGCTCGGTTCCACCACGCAGCAGTACCGAGACACTCTTGGCCTCTGTACATCCGGTGATGAAAGTCATGTCTGAATCTCCAATCTTTCTTTCCTCAACCCTGTTGGCAAACCCAAGATCAGATGATGACAGGTCATCCAGATTGGTGACGATGCGCCCTCCGGTCGCCTTGGACAATGCTTCCATGTCACTTTTCTTGGCTCGCCTGATTGCAAATAGCCCCGCCTTTGCCATGTAATGCTGAGCGAGATCATCTATTCCCTTCTGGCAGATGACGACATTTGCTCCGGCGTTCTGAATCTTCTCGACCAATCCGCGCAAGAAATTCTCCTCTTCTTCCAAGAAACTTGCGAGTTGAGAAGGGTCCGTGATCTGGATCTTTGCGTCAACCTCGGTCTTCTTGACCTCGATAGCCGAATTAATGAGAGCGACCTTGGCAGAATCCATGTTTCGTGGCATTCCAGAATGCACTCTCTCTTTATCGAGGATTATTCCATCGACAAGAGAACTGTCTTTGATGGATCCACCTTGTTTCTTCTCCACCTTGATGTCATCGAGATCGACCACCCGGCGGTCTCCTTCCTCAACACCCACAGCCTGAACCGCATTGACACATATGTCTGCGAGAAATGTCTTCACAGCACTGGCACTCTTACCAGTCAATGCGGTCTTGGCGACCTCATGGAGCATCTGCACATCATCCCCTGTGGAAATGCCGTGCGACTCCAATATAGAGATGGCACGCTCCGCGGCAAGACGGAAGCCCTCACAGATGACCGTAGGGTGAACATTCTGTTCAATCAAGTCCTCACTGCGCTTCAACAGCTCTCCAGCGATGACCACAGCAGTGGTTGTTCCATCATAGCAATGCTGTTCCTGAGTCTTTGCAACCTCGATGATCATCTTGGCTGCTGGGTGTTCGATATCCATCTCCTTGAGAATGGTTGCACCATCGTTGGTGATGACCACATCACCCATGCTGTCAACCATCATCTTGTCCATTCCTTTTGGACCAAGTGTGCTACGAACTGCATCCGAAACCGCCTTCGCAGCGGCGATGTTGTTACTCTGGGCACCTCTGCCGCGACTACGCGTGGTACCTTCCTTCAGAATGAATATCGGTTGTTGTCCTCCACCATACATCTACATCACCTGCGGGGCTTCGGTATAGGCACCATGTTTCAATCCATCGTTTACGAATTCTTCTCCAACCACTGGGCGCCATAGTGGGTCCATTGCTCCATGGTCCACCCTTCAGGTAGTCCAGCTGACGGTACCGGAGGCACACCAGGGGCAGTAGGAGAAGGTGTTGCAGTGGCGGCAGCAACAGGCTGCTGAGCAGGAGGAAGAGCCTCCGGAACTGGAGTAGAAGGTCTGGCGAAAGAGGACATATCAGGAGCTGAAGGCACATCAGGAGCTGCAGGAACTGCTCCATATTGTGCTTCTAGACTACTTTCGTACTCTTCATTGTCCCAAGGAGATGATTCATCTTCATCCCCCTCCATGACCACTCTGACGAGGAATACCAAGAGGAACAGGATGGCACCTATTCCGATGCCCCAGATGCCGATATCGAGAACAATATTCCCTCCACTCCTCTGCGACGAATCCAGTCCACCATCATCAGTACCCGCAGATTTGGTGAGAGTGACCTTGACTGTGGCATTTGTTGCATCCGCAAGCGTATCTGAACGTGCCCACACTTCAAAATTAGTCACTAATTCTGCCTGATACAGGTTCAGAAGAGTGGTGTCGGTTATCACAACATCAACGGTGATCATCCTCTCTCTTCCTTCCTGTATCGTGAAGGTTCCTGAAGTTGAATCCGAGCTGGCTCTGAACCAGGTTGAGGATGAACCCTGATCGATATCGATGGTGACGGTTTGTTCCGCAGTGTACTGGTTTCGAAGAGTGAGCAGGACGGGATAGGTCCCAGCCTCATTTATCACGAGGTCGTCAGAGGAGACGGTCAAGCGCAACCAGCCCTGTGAACCGACTGGGAAGGTGATTTCTCCATTGCTAGAAACCGAAGGATCGTTCTGGCTGGTGGCGATCACCGTGAGTGGAATCTGCCCCATTGCATCTCCAGCGAAAGTGAAACTGACTGTGATATTGTATGATGCCCCCGGAGCGATGAGAGGTGTCAATCCCTCTCCAAGTCCCTGAAGTTCAGCATTCATTCCGACTCCTGTTTCTATTGCCAGATTGAAACGATCCACAGAATTTCCTTCATTACGAATCTCGAAACGAACGGAATCCGCATCATCCCCTGGGATGTAGGATTGTTCGGGGTTATCGGAATAGACCGTTGCTCCTGCAGTCTCCTCTACAGTCACCGAGATCGTCACACTATCCCAAACTGAAGCATCATTCTGGGAAACCACCCTTATTGTGGCGCTGTAAAGACCAGGTGGTAGATACAACGGCATCGGTAGATTGAGGAACATCTCAAAGACATCATCCCAAGCCCCTATGGTACCGGTCACCTCAGTGGTCAATCCAGCCATCAATAGATTGTTTGACTGAGTCAAAACCATGTCAAAGACCTCGTCATCATTCCCAAGGTTGGTGATCTCCAATGGCACGTTTCGTAAGATACCATCAGCAGGAGCGGAAATCTCAATGAATTCAGCGTTTATCTCAACATTCCGCATGGCAGGAACGTGAATATGACGAATCAAGACATCATTTCCAGATACCGGCGTGGTGCCGCAGGTGATACAAATCGCTCTGACTGAGAATGAATAATTCTCTGGTGAAGCAAGACTGGATACCGTGATATGTACAAAGAAATTGACACTCTCTCCCCTGCCCATTGCTATTGGCAGGAAGGATGTACCAGTATCGTTGGTGAAACTAGCGGTCCAAGATGTATCTGAGAACGATGCTGCTAGATTGTAGGTGGCTATCTTGTTTCCAGCGTTCTGCAAACGCATCGGAACGACACCTGTCTCTCCGGGCATGAGGGTGTCAGCGATCAATGAGGTTGACGAATACAGAGAAACCCCGTATTGCTCAGAGACAGCAACAGGCATTGAACGGCTGGCAAGAACACCAAGATTCTGCGAACTACCATCTGACCAAGTCACATTCCAAGTCTGCTGTTGAACATCGGAACCTGCCGGTATCGACAGATTGATCCACATCTCAGTAGTGTTTCCCGAAGGTGTTGCCGGTAGTTGAACTTCCATTCCATGATTGGAAGGATGGGACGAATCAATTCTCAGCATCGGATTAGTGAAATCCATCCATGTCTCGTTGGAGACATTGGTATTCACTCGGATGATCGCCGGCTTGTATCCATTATTCGTGACCATACAATGCAGAGTGATCACCTCATTTGGGACCGCAGTATATCCAGCCTCTGGATTGTCGCAATCAACATCGAGGGTGTACTCGCTGACCTTGTCCACCGCAAAAACCACCCAATCGTCGACGTGATAACCTTCAGCAGCCATGCTGTTGTCACTGTGGAACAAGACTCCTGCGTACCAAGAATGGCCCCCCAATTGAGCGGTCGGGTCCCAAGACATATTGGTCCACTGATTCTGTCCCGTGGCAAGCGCTGGGCTGGTAGTGGTGAAGTTATGGCGAACACTCACTCCCCCACTCCGCCACAACTCGAGTGCAACATCGTCACCACTGCTGATCACGCCCCATGCCGTAGCATGGAACTGCACCGAAAGAAGGTCGAGTGAAGGAATGACCATCTTGCAATAATACCAACCGTAAACCTCTCCTGCTCCTCCTTCATGGTGGGCATTCTCACAATTTCCATCAGAAGGGAAGTAACCCCATACGATTCGGTCGAAAGCATTGGAAGGATAGTTGCTGCCAGGGGTTGAATGCCTCCAATGCCCTGTTCCCACATATGCACTTGAGTTATCATTCTCCCATGAACCTGCAGCGGTAGCATCTCCGCCATCTGGAGAATACCTGAACGGCGCCATCGTGACTCTGGCTCCTCCAATGAGGGTTCCATCCATGATATCATTGGTATAAGCCACTGGCACCGTCATGTTGAGAACATCGTTCTCGTTCTTGGTATCAGCGAAGTAGGAAACCGTGGTCCTGATGATCATTCCACCCTCCAGTTCTGAACCGTTGAGAATACTATGTGCAGTATCAGCGATCCAAACGAACTCATCAGATTCTGTCTGACCTCCATACATATCTGGAGTTGTCCAATTGGCTGACCATGAAACGAAGCCGATAGGATGGACAACCTCCACCAAGACCTCTGCCTTGGCAGGATTGAAACTTGAACCACTACGCTTGACGGTCATCGTGATAGGAACGGATTCACCCTTGAAGACATACTCGACCGCAGTACCATCTCCTTGAAACCACATCGATGGAGTGAAGGAATTATTACTGATTTGAATATCAGTGACCATGAAATCATCATTGGTTCCACCTCGCGAAGAAGCGCTTGCTTCAACGTCATTGGAGAACGCAGGCAAGACACCTTGCACAAGCAATAGGACAAGTATCAATACTGTAGACGAACGAATGCTACGCACGAGAATCGACCCTTCGACTGAACAATCTGTCTTAAGGATGCGCTGTCGATGTCCGGCCCCTAGGGGGCCGTTATCCGCTGTAGGAGGATGAATGAGAAACCCGCTTCATAGAATGCTGACAAGGGCAATCCCTTTCCCCATTATGTTCACCAGAGGTAAACGTGAGTCAGGTTCGTAGCCCCTTGATAGCCCGTTTATGGCTGACTGGTGTTGCCGTTGGGCAGGTTCTGTTGACACCGATTGCGGCTTTCTCGATAACTTACTTGTTCACATTTCAATCAACCAACGAGGGTTTCTCACTCAATTTCGAGAGTCATATGATACCATGGATCCTCTCAGCTTCGATAGCCTATGGGATGTTGGCTCTGGCTCTGGCCTTGATCTTCGGTGGGTTCAGTCCAATCTGGATCACCGAAAATGGTGGTTGGCTCAAGGCCAGTGGCCTGAGTAGAGGTGGACGCTCAGCAGACAAGATCGAACTGGCTAGAATCAGGCACCGGAAATCCCCCCATGGAAAGATGATGAGAATGGTCAATGATCGCCTCGAACAAGGCCATGGTCTTCTCGCCATCCATGGAGGATTGGTGCTACTGGCCATACCTTTCCAATTGATGCTGGTAATCGTCCCGCTGATGATGATGTTACTGTTGCCCGAGAGTTGGATTCATGACAATCGCCTACTGGAATGGGCACTGGTTGTTTATCTGGTCATCCTGACAATGGCCATGCGCATCTTTCCCAAATACACCCAGAAATATGTCGCAGTAGCGGCTTTCACCCGCCGCTGGTTGATTTCGATAACCAGACTATCATGGATGGCCCCAATTCTGGTGTTGTGGTTATTGGGCAGACTTGCCAGCCTGCTCGTCATCACTTGGATGGGACCGGATCTAGCCGTCAGCATCGCTGCCGAAAAAGCGATTTTCGAAGACTGGTTAGGCATCGGTTCGGTTCCTGAGAATTCCTTCCTCGACCTGCTCACCGCTCTTTCGGTCATGCCACTGGCAGCATTCACCACACTTGGGGTACTGGGCGGAGGTTCTGGAGACCTGCCCCAATGGATGAAGATGGACAAGCACGAGGATTGGGAGGCACCACCTGGAATGGATGAGGAAGACGATTTGGATGATGATGAGAAAACGAAAGTTGAAACTGACACCGAATCTGATGGCAGTTTACTAGAGGATGTGATTCCACTTGGTGCTGCAGCGATTCTTCCCGCCTCGATGGGCATAACTCTGACCGACCGCCTTGACGGCATCAGCAACAAGGATCATTCAGATGATCTGGAAGATGAAGGCCCGGCACGAATATTCGATTCAATCTGACTATTCCTCTTCTCTGGAATCAAGCGCCACTGGATGGAAATACAATGGTGAGCGCCCATCGAGCAACCACACCCTGAATGAGCCGAGCAACCAGCCATCACTACGTTTTCGACCAAGGTCTGGACGCGGAATCTCGAGTAACACACTGAGGCAGGCAGCACATCTGACATTGGCTACTTCCCAATGTATCTCAGGGGCCTTGCAACATCGCTTCTCCTCATCTGCACTGTCATTCCTGAGCATCTGCAAACGTTCTGCAATCGAAAGATTGCAGGGCCAACGTTTGTGAGAGGTCCAGTCTTCAGGCAACAGCCATGACAGAATCGTCCATGCAGAACCAAGGATCAATCCTACTCCAAATGGAGAATGAGCACCTATCACCGCCATCAATCCCAACGCCATCGGCATCAGTGCCAGCATCAATCCCAAAACTCTGAGATTCCTCATCAACAGAACTCTGGCCAATAAATCTCCATCCACCGACACAGGTGCTGGGTGCGGAGGTAACTGTGCATTGAAGAAAGAGAATCTCGACATGAAGATGGCCGGTAACCGTGGAATCAGATGACCGATGAGAATACCGGTAACAAGGGCGAGAACGGGTAGAATGAGGGCGCTGCCACTCATGCTTCATCCCTCTATGCCTCACTTTCCAAGGCTTGAGAACGAAGCCCTTCAAGAACCGCTTCGACTTTGTCCATCCCTCGCGAGATATCATCCCTGCCGATGGTGTAAGCGAATCTCAAATGCCCTTCTCCAGAACTACCGAATGCAGAACCTGGGGAACAAAGAACTCCTCCTTTCAGTAACTCGATGGCCAAATCCTCAGAATTCATTCCCGGAACAACAACCTTGGGGAAGACATAGAACGCACCCTCTGGAACGTGGCAGGAGACGAAGGGCATCGCGTTCAGCCGCCCACATATCAGGTCGCGACGAGCCTTGAATTCAGCAGCCATCTTCGAGGGATAATCAGAAGCCGCTTCAAAGGCCTCGAGGACTGCATACTGCATGGCATCATTCGAACATGCAGTGACATAATACTGCAACTTGACTATCTGTGCCATCGCCTCAAGATTGGTCGACATGATGTAGCCGATTCTCCATCCGGTCATGGCGAAGGTCTTGGAAAATGAATTGATGAGCAATAACTGCTCATATCCCGTTCCCATGAATGAAACGTGGTCACCCGAATACACGATTCGGTCGTAGACTTCGTCGCTGATGATCCACAGGTCATGGCGTGCTGCGAAATCGAGAAGTTCATCTCGCTGTTCAGCACTCAATGTAGCACCTGTGGGATTGCTCGGAAAATTGTACAGAATGGCCTTGGTGTTCTCATCAACCAGTGCTTCAAGGTCTGATATCTGCGGAATGAACTCATGTTCGAACAAACAGGGGTAAAAGCGCGATTCTCCTCCACAAATAGTGACATCAGGACCGTAGAGTGGAAAATATGGCTCAGGTAGAAGAACATTATCTCCAGGATTGACAAGGGCCATGAAACAATTGAGTAGAGCATTGGTTCCACTCATCGTCATACAGACATTGTTTTCATCCATTCCAGACTGATATGGAGCCCATGATTCTGCGATCCTCTTACGGAGTGTTGGCAAGCCTGCAGTAGTGGTGTACTTGTTGTGGCCTGCCTTCATTGCTCTGGTCATCGCTTCGATAGCAACCTCTGGTGGTTGGAAGTCAGGCTCACCAAGGCCAAAGGAAATGACATCCCCTCCAGCCATGTCGAACATCTTACGCACACCGGTTGGCTGTATGCCCAATACTCTGTCGGCGTAGCCACGCATGACCTATGGCAGGACGGATGAGGATATCAATACGACCGCAAGAAACCACTGTTTCAGGTAGAAGCACTTTCATTTTCCACAATCTCCGCCACGAGTGGGGGCTCTTCGGAAGGGGATTGTTCCACCATCGCCTCACCAGTGAATGTTGGCTCGAAATTGTCCTTGGATTGTTTCCAACTGGCATAGCCACCTGCAGCAAGCACCAGCAGCAGAAGACCGCCGAGAAAGAGAAGTCTGCCTGAGCCTTCTTCGGTAGCGACCAATCCCTTTCCGGTTCCCTGAACCATGTAGGAGATGGGCAAGGAGGAGCCATTTCCTCCAACCGCCTTGACCTCTACACTGTGGTTTCCAGCACTCAACATATCAACGTCGAGAGCAACACTCCAGTTCACTGGCACCAATGCTGTGGTTCCACCTTCATCAATCTCGTAGGTCGCCTCCTTCCATGACCCTTCATCGATTCGATATTGAACCGAAGTGACAGCCCCAGAACGGGCCCAGACGATTCCATCCACTCGGTGGACAGAACCGTTCTGTTCAATCAAGTTGGTTCGCATCTGCATATCCAGGTCGAGAGTTGAAAGGTTGGTTCCGCTCTCATTGAGGAATAATACCATTTTTACTGCCTCATAGGCATCCACCATTCCCCAACCGAAGTCGCGGTTCCATACAGGGTCGATATCCGGATAGGTCGGCGTTCCCCTCGGCTCTGCCGTGGTTCGGAGAATCTCTCTGACCTGTAATGGGTCTAATTCAGGATTGGCCTCAAGCATCAGAGCCATCACACCGCTGACTGCTGGAGTAGCATACGAAGTTCCAGAGCCACGAGGGGTGTAACTGTTGTCAGAGGCATCCTGTCCTGGAACATTGTTGTTGCATCCACCACTGGTCACGCAGGCATAGGCCTGTACGATATTGGTGCCAGGTGCAGAAACATCCGGCTTCAATTCATTGATCGGGTTTCCGTCACCATTGTCCCTTCGCGGGCCACGAGATGAATAATCGGCGATTGTGTCATCTGTGCGATTGATGGTATTGTGGTCATCTGTTGCCCCCACGGTCACCGAAAGAGAGGATGAACCCATACCCGAGAGTCCATCATTGTCAGGTCCATCATTTCCAGCTGCAACACTGACCACTACTCCTGCTTCAGTCGCTTCATCGAGAAGACGGCTGTGCATCTCATCACCGTCGCTACCACCCGATTCATGACTGGTTATTCCCCATGACAATGAGAGTATGTCGATGCCATGATGCGCTTCATCGACCCCTGGCCATGCAGTATCCCTGTTATCGATGATCCATTGAATTCCATTCATCGCCGATTCATATGCTTCCTGCTCGGTGAGATAGTTCTCGAATGGACCGGCTCCAACATCTGTTCCAATGCGCACATCGACCAATCTTGCATCAGGAGCGCTGCCGGTGAAGTTACTCATGCTGCCATCTGCCTCAAGTCCAGTCGCACTGGCCATTCCAATGCACGCAGTTCCGTGCTGATTGCCATCGTCAGGGTCGAAGGAACCGTCATCTTCTCTTGCCCCTATACCTGCTAACATGCATCGTGGTACATCGGTATGCATGTAACAAACAGCATCGAATCCTGCCACGAACTTACCATCGAGACCGGGATGCTCATTGTCAACCCCGGTATCTGTCATTGCGATGTTGGCTCCAGCACCACTGACCCCCAGGTCCCAGGCACCATTTGGATAAATGGAGGAATTCCTTGCTTTCACCGCAGGTGTCTGTACATCTCCCCAGAACACAACTGAACCATATCTCTCGACCATCACAACACCTGGAATCTCAGCCAATTCCCAGACCTCTGAGGATTCCACTTCACCGATGAGCAGAGCATCCACATATC